>MDSW01029183.1_pt1 | contig 18099 bp, 11 predicted proteins | sample 811171 | NCBI WGS metagenome assembly MDSW01 (sample SAMN05326641, study PRJNA326480) | marine metagenome | isolation source: seawater | place: Atlantic Ocean: North West | collected 2012
ATTGTTTTCGGACTAATAGTTGATGATTCCATTCATATTATTAGCGCTTATTTAAGAAGAAACCAAAAGGGAGATGATAATAATGAGATTATGAGTAATGTCGTTAAAACTACAGGCAAGGCTGTTGTAAAAACAACTTTAGTGATTATATTTTGTCTATTTCCGCTAATATTTTCAGAATTCAAATCTGTATCACAATTAGGTACAATTACAATCTTATGTGCAATTATAGCTGTGGCGTTTGATTTAATTTATTTACCACGTATGATCTCTAAAACAAAATGATTTAATTAATTTATAAAGTTGCATATATTTTACAAATTCAAAGTCAAAATATACTAATAAAAGACATTATTATTATTGCTAAGTAAAAAAATAGGGAAGATTTCAAACCTCAATCCAATAATAGTCTATTTAACATAATAATAATTATAAGACAATTATATGTGCATATATGATAAATATAGGAATAAGAGAATATAATTTTTACAACAGAGACTGTAACAGCCTTGTGGTCAGAGTATTAAATACTTTTATATTAAGTTTAGATTTAGACTTTAAAAAATCATATAATAATAATTTACAGATTAGATTAAAATTTAACCAATTAATATATTATGATGATTTATTGGCGTTAGTTTGGTGTGGATTTTTTTATTACTTTTTTAGAAACACCATCTTTATGAAGCATAATTGATATTGTGTTTAACTTAAAGTAATTTTCTGAGACCCATATATAGCCTTTATAATTTTCCATACCACGATTATCACCCCAAGAATTTTTTACAAGAAAATAAACAAGACCATCACTACCTTGTGCCAAACCTGTTATGTGCATTAAATGGTCATCTGTAACAGTATAGTTATCGAAATTAATTTGTCTAAAATCTTGTGTAACCTCAACATCTACACTTGCTACACCTTTTTTGGAATCAAACTCATCATTACTCACATCAGTATCCCAAGCTATAGAAAAACCATTATTAATTGCTTTCTTAACAATATCTAACATTTCTTCTATAGGAATATTAAAAAACATACCATTTGACCAGTTATCCGGCACCCCTAAGACAAACCATTCATAAAATGGATGATACGTAAACGATGAAAGATTAATATAATCATTAACATCTAGTTTTAGATATTTAGCAAAAGTAGTAGGAGAATATTCTTTTCCCTGAAAATTAAAATACTCAGGAGCTTGACCTAAATAAACATCTAAAATTGCTTCATAACCTTTTTTCCATAAAACAGATGGCTTTTTTTGACTTATAACAACGTTTAAATAAGCTTCTAAAAGCTTAGACAACTCTGAATGATCATGCTTGTCAGAATCTGTTACAAAACCATTAAAAATCTCGTTAGGAACTAGTCCATATTTTTCAATTGTGTTGATTAAATCATGACTCAAACTACCTTCTCCGAAATTTGTTTTTCCATGTCTTCTAACAAAATTATCAGCCTTCTCAAGATATACATTTCTTGCCACAAACATTTCTGATAAATCATACTGCCCCTTCCCCATTCTAATTAATTCAGATTCTAGAAATGATGCTGTCGCATAACTCCAACAAGTGCCAGTTTTTCCTTGACTCTCAACATTGTTTACATCTAAAGTGATAATATTACTAAAAACAAGAGAATCCTGTGCTTTGATTAAGAAAGTTGAAAACAACACAAATAAAAGAATAATATACTTAAACATATATTTTTTTAAAAGAATAAATTAAGGCTCAGACCTCCGACAAATTCAGAACCTGACAAATCAACAGTTTCAACCGTCTGAATAGTTCCATTGTCCTCCATAACCATTTCACCATCAACAATAATATCAAAACGAACAAATGGCTCAATAGAAAATTTTCCAAAAAAGAAAGCATACCCCATTCCTAAGCCTAAGTTAGAAGTAGACATTTTTGTTTGAGTCACCATATCTTCAGTTATCCACTGATTTTGGCCAACATTAAAATATGTAACAGGAACCCATGAATCTACGTGTGAAACCGTACGACCTAAGCTAGTTTCAAAAAACAGGTTATTAAGGTAATATTTTGCAAAAAAACCAAACACTCTTTTATCTTCTGTAAGAGTATAGTCTCCGTGAGCTCCAACGACAGTAGGTTGTCCATTGACGATTTCATAATTACCAGCAAATGCAGGCACATACTGATTGTCACTGCCAAAGTGAAACATTGCACCAATTGCTAAATCATCTAGAATAAAGTATCCAACTTTTGGACTAATCATCGACTCAGCCCAAGAAGTTCCTGAAAATTGACTCTCTGCACCTAAAAGTGCAGTTCCTTTTTTTCGACTTTTTTCTGACTGAAAAAGCAATCGACTTTTCTTAAAAATTTTCTTAAACTCGAAACCAGTATCCTTTTTATCAATATCTTTTTTAGAATCACTTCTCTTATTTCCATCCCATTTAGTGACACTCTTTGGTTCAGCTTCATATAATCCGGGTTGGTCAGAATGAACATCAATAGATGATTTTTTCTCAAGATAATCTTCTATTAATTTTTTCTCAAGATAATCTTCTCTTTTTTTACGCTGCTCATCATCACGCTTCAGCTCCGTCTTTTTTGATTTTAAATTAAGATCTTTAGTTGTTTTATTTACTTTTTGGGATTTCTTATTGCGACTTTTATTAGTTTTTTTGTCAATAACCATCGGATTCTTCAAGTCAATTTTATCTGGTCTCTTTTCATCTTTTTTTTGAGACACATAAAAGTTTTTCTTTTCTAGTTTAGAATTCTTGTAAGGATCTGAAAATTGATTGTTATTTTGTGAGAAAAGAAACGAGGAAGTTAAAATAAAAAAAAATAAAAAACGCATGACAATTAATTTAACATCATGAAAGTTATTCACTCATGCAATCTTTTAAAATTTTCATCAACTCTTCTCTCCACTTACCCATCCACTCTGGATCATCTTTATACTCACTAATCATATCTGTAGTTTTAGTATTACAATCTTTAAAAGATTGAACACCATCCTCTGAAGAATCTTTACTTAATTTCATACACTCGCAAGCTTGTTGAGCTGCATCATAAGGTGTTAATTTTTTTGTGCCAATATTATTACACGCAGTTAGTAGAATTACGAGCATGCACAATGTTTTTAATAATTTCATAATAAAATAAGTTATATAATAATTTTAAATCAAAAATAAATATAAAAAGCTATTATTACCATTTAATTGGCTCTTTTTTATTTAGAACCAAATAGTCATTGCACCTACTAAATGGCCTTGAACCAAAAAAACCCCTATTTGCAGAGAATGGCGAAGGATGAGGACTTGTGACGATCATATGCTTATCCTTATTTATTTTTAATCCTTTTTTACCAGCATATGCACCCCAAAGAATAAAAACAACATTCCTTTTTTTTCTAGATATAAGCTCAATTACGGCATCCGTAAAAACCTCCCAACCTTGCATTTGATGAGATCCAGGAATAGACCTTTTAACTGTTAAAATTGAATTAAGAAGTAACACGCCTTGGTCCGACCAACCAGAAAGATCACCTGAAGTAGGCATATCTAATTTAAGATCTGATTTTAGTTCTTTAAAAATATTAATTAATGACCTAGGTATTTTAACGCCGGAAGGAACGCTGAAGGACAACCCATGAGCTTGGCCAATCCCATGGTATGGATCTTGACCCAAAATAACGACTTTCACATCACCAAAAACACATCTATTAAAAGCATTGAAAATCAATGAACTTTGAGGGAAAACTGAACATTCATTATATTCTTTTTTTAAGAACTGAACTAATTTGATAAAATATGGTTTTTGAAATTCCATATCCAATTCTCTTTTCCATGAATTTTCAATTTTTACATTCATAAACAAATAAATATAAATAATAGCACACCTATAACAATTACCCAACATCTAATAAGACGCTGTCTTTTATGTCTTTTAAAATAATACAATCCTCGTATCTCTCCAAAGATTCAAGTAATTTTAACAATCTAAAGCCCCCCTCAATAATTAAATAACTATTCTTGTTTTTAATTTCATTTACACAACATTGAATTAAATCGTTTTTAAGATCAATATTAGAATAGATTTTTTGAACTTGAAGAACGAATTCACTTAAAGACAAGTCCTCAAATGGCCAATCGGCCATTCGAGAACATTCTAGATTTCCTAAAACATTTAAGACACTAATTACAACAAGACTGGATTTCTGTGCAGTTAAATGATCTAATATATCAGCCTTATCCATGGTATTATTTAATTGATATTTTCTTTTCTTCGGATTTTTTTTGGTCCTTTGAAATAGTAATTAATAAGACGCCATTTTTTAACTCAGCCCCAATACTATTAACATCAATATCTTTTGGCAATTTTATTCTTTGACTAAAAGACTCATTTAAAAACACATTCTCTGTACTTTGCTTAGATTCATGACTTAAATACAAATAATGATTACTGTAATTTAAATTCACTTCTTTTTTACTTAGGCCTGGCAATGAAAATTGTAAATAATAATTTTCATCATCACTAGACCATCTTGAATCTAATACATTTAAATTAGCTGCACTAGTTATGTGATTATTATTAAATAAGTTATTAAACAATAAATCTATACTTTCTAATTCGTGATTTTTATTAATTAATTTAAACATTTTATTTTTTTTAAGTTAATACTATAAATTAACCATCATATTTTATGCCACTTAAAACAAAAAGACAAAATGTCTTTTTATTTTAAAAAATCATGACAAAATGTCTCTTTTTAAAAAAAAGTATTTGAATTATTGACAGATGACTTATATTAATCTAAATCGTATAAATCATTTTTTTGAATTTGAGTATCTGGATTATGACCTTTAATATCTCTTTGACTATAAGGAACATACCCTTCATGATCACTCCATTTTGACCTTCTTTCCTCGCTTAAGTACTCATCAGGAATTAATCCTAATATTTTTTTATCTTTTTTATTATTAACACCAAAGTCTTTCATAACACTATTAAAGGCTGTCGTCATTTTACTTGCCATCTCCTGCACCTCGGCATTATTTGGATTTTTTCTTAAATCATATTTTTTCATAAGCTTTTTATACATACGCTGAATATTTCTAACTGATTTTTTTGATGTCCTCATATCCATTTTCTCAATATCCTCTAGTTCTATTTTTTCCATTCCAAGAACAGCATAATGATCAATCTCCCTCTCAAACAATAAACTTCCTATTTTATAAACTCCAGTATGCTCATATATTGATATATTGCCACGATTATAATCAACACCCTCCCAAAAATCATTTATATTTTTATCAGAATACCTGCCTCCAAATAATCTACCAATCTCTAACATATTGAAATCATAAATTACAGAATTAACAACAACCCCAATAGGCTCATTGTCAATAATAATTTCTATCGACTCAGTAGTTGGGTTTTTTTCAATAGACAAATTAATCTCTTCATTTTCTTCATTAAAAGATTTAATTAAAAATATTTCTTTTCCGAATTCATCAAAATAGCGATAACTATGAGCAGTATTGTCATAGACTGTTGTATACTGCTTACCCATAACCTTAACACTACCCTTTAAATTATCTGTATTTTGAATAAACATTTCCTGCCCCAAAAGGACATTTACTGACAAACATATTGCCATATAAAAAATTATATTTCTCATTTTTTTTTTGGTATAAATTTTAAACTTAAACTATTCACACAATACCGAATATTTTTTTTAGTATACTCCTCTCCCTCAAACACATGCCCCAAATGACCATCACAATTAACACATGTTATTTCTGTCCTTATTCGCCCTAAACTTGCATCTCTTTTTTTTCTAATAGAACCTTGAATTGCGTCATCAAAAGATGGCCATCCACAATCAGACTGAAATTTACTTACCGAACTAAACAATTCCGAATCACACATTTTACAAACATAACTCCCTAACTGAGAAAAATCATTATACTCACCGCTAAATGGAGGCTCTGTACCACCATCTAAAAGTATTGATTTTTCTTTATCAGTTAAATTATTATAATGATCTATCATAAGTACTGGATTTTACACACCTGCCCCCCTCCTACTACTAGACCCTGTTCTTCTAAAAGGATTCAATAACATTCTTCTGTTTTTAAATCTACTTTTAAGTCTAACGTTATCAAAATTAGCAAACATTGATAAATTAATACCTAACGCAACTTCATGTGTTCCAGAACTATAATTATCTATTCCTTTAACAGCTGTATCATAACTATACCCAATAAACCAATCACCTCGCTCAACACCAAATAAAAATGCAAATGCTTGCTCAGATGCTCTATAAGACGAGCCTAACCACACACTATTTTCATATATAAAACGAAGACTAACGTCAACTTGAGTCTCAGACCAACTAGTTGTTTTAGTTAATATCGAGGGCTCCACCGCCAAGGACCTATCTTCAGTAAAAGGAAGATATGCGCCAGCCATAAAATTATATTCAGGAGTTAATCTGTTTTCATAACTCTGGTGAGTTTGTATTTTTAGCGCTCTGGCAAATAGATTTTGCGCAGAAAGACCTGCATAAAAATATTCAGTATAAAAATATGAAGCCACAGTATGACTAATAAGAAAATCAGTTTCTATAGTATTAGGCAAAACAGGATCATTAATACCCAGTATTGTCCCACTGTAATCTTCAGTTTGCGTTTCATCAAAAGCCCATTGAATAAACCTAACCCCATAAGCAAATGAAATAAATTTTTTCTTATCCCAAAAACAAGACTGTGGCGACAAGCACCCTCTCCAACTATAACTAACCTGACCAGTTGTTTGACTAATTGGACCTGTCACATCATTGTAGGCAAAACCACCGAAAGCTAAACTATTACTAATAGGTGTATGCGCACTAAAAGAAAATGTCTTAGGGGCGACATTATTTCCTTTAATATCAGTAAAACCACTCCATTGATCCCTATAACTCATTCTAATTGGCGAATGATCTACAGTACCTGCTACTGCCGGATTCATAACATACTCATTAAACACATACTGTGTATACACGGGAAGCTGTTGAGCTTTTACATTTGTAAAAAGCAATAACACAGCTGTTAATATTATTATGTTTTTTAGTTTAATCATATCTTATCTTTTAATTGTAACACTACCGTTATATGTTTTACCTTCTATATTTAAATCAATAACGTAGTAATATGTTGCTATTTCTTGGTCTGCATCGTTCAACTGACTGACCCCATCCCATGGAACGTAGCTCCCTTCTTCAGACTCATAAACCACCTGCCCCCATCTATTAAAAACTTTTATAGTCACATCAGAATATAAATCTATACCATCCATTTCCCAAGTATCATTAATTCCATCTCCATTGGGAGTGAAAACTGACGGAATAAACAGGCAATCAGAATCATCCGAACCTACATATAAAGAATATCCTACCGGAAACTCTAAACACCCATAATCATCATCTATTACACTAACTGTATGCCAAGAATTACCAGGTAAATTAGACAATAGTATATCAGATTCTGTTATTAAAATTTCCTCAACAATAACATCATCAACTAGATAGTCGTCTTCATACACAACCAATAAACTGTCCTGTGTAGTATAAACATCTGAAGAAGAATTAATAACATATTCAAAAGGAGGATTACCACCGCTTGTTCTAATAATTATCATACCATCTGTTTCTTCATCACAAGAAGCATTAATAATATACTCTATATCTGGAGAAAATTCATCTGGCTGAATCAATTCTATAGTTTCAACAGAAACACAAGTATTTGCATCTGTAATTAAGAAATCATAAAATCCTGCCGGCAAATTATCAATCATCATCAATGAATTTGGCTGAACATCCACATAATCACCTTGGCTAACAATATTATTATCCAAATAAATATCAATAGAAAAAGGTGGAGTTCCAGAATTTTCAGGAACCAAAAACTGAATTTCTCCATCAGAAGCTCCATTACACGACACATGAAAATTATTGTAATTTAATTCCCCACTAATACCATCGTTGTCCAAATCTGCATTAATTGATATCTGTGGAGGCGAAGGCAATATGGTGAAATTAAAAAATTGTTGACACTGCTCACTGTCATATACAGATATCTGATATTCCCCTGACGACAACATTTCTTCTTGCAAATCCACCTCTTCATCTAAATTATTCACACAACTAATCACATATGGTGGCGAACCGCCAAAAGGCTCAGCTACTATTGCGACAGAATCACCAAAGCACAATAAATTTATTGGCTCAATTTCATCGTCATTATTATATAAAACACCATCTAAACCTGGATTATGAATAATTATTTGAGAACTACCTAAAGCATTATAGTCATATGAAGCAGCAATCTCTAGCAAAAATGGCTCAAAAACAACAAATTCTTCCATATTACTATAACAACCATTACTATCTGTTGCGTAAGCTCTGTAGGTTCCTCCAGACAAGCCCAAAGAGGTATCAAACTCTACCCAATTACCGTTTTCAAAGACTTCGAATACCAATCCATTAGAGAATATTAAAGGATCATATACTGTAGAAAGGCCATTATATAAAGTTCCTCCAATATAGTCATCATCATTATTACATCCACTAACGCACTCGTCGTCATAAGTATATAATATCCCATCTGGACCAGGATTATGAATCCCATCGTTATCTATGTCATCATCATCATCATTACAATTAGAAATACAATTACCATCCAAATCATATAATCCATCTCCATCAATATCAGGATCTATCCAGTTACCGAATATATCATTATTAACTAGACCATCTCCATCAATATCTTCTTCATTACCACCACTAATAATAGAGATCGGACTTGCTAATTCACCTTGACAACTAAGATTAACATCATCTATACTCACATTAAACACATCCGGTGTCTCTATTTCGAATAATACTATATCAGACAAGCAAGCGTCAGAAACAGACTCAACAAAAACATAATAAAAACCAGCCGGCAACGACACTTGATCTGAATAACTAACCTGATTGCTTATAAAAACACCGCCATCAACACTTGTTTCTAAAGGATCGGAATTTAGCAAGCCATCCCCATCCCAATCTTCTTCTTCACCATCCGGCAATTCATACCAATGATATAAATAATTAGAATTGTCTGCGTTCAAAATATTTAAATACACTACCCCATTCTCTCCAAAGCAATCTCCTGGAACTGTTTCATCTAACTCCCAAATCCCAATTGCTGTATTTTGATTATCTACATTCTCAAAAACTATTTCTTCAAACTCACTTGAAATTTCTTGAGCAAAAACAAATTCACACTCACTACCATCCTCGATACTAAAAGTATATACACCTGAAACCAAAGAACTTAAAGCTCCACTAGACCCTGTTCCGCTTAAAACTATGTTTTCCAGTGAATTAGGGCCATATACTTCATAAGTGTACTGTGAATCATTACCACCAGAAATTACAAATTCAATAGCACCTTCAGACTCTTCAAAGCAAGTATTATTTAAAAGAGAGAAATCAATACTTACAACAGGAGGATTTGCTATGAAATAACTTTGCGAATAAGAGCATCCACTATCATCAGTAATAGTAAATTGATGCTCACCTACAGGAGCAAAATACGTATCTATACCTTCCCAATCGATACTATACGGAGGGTTTCCACCTTCTAACACTTCAATCCATATACTACCAGTCCCGTTATAACAGGTTGCGGGCTCAGTTTCAAATTGAACAAAAAACGGCGCAGCCTCTTCAATAACCAAGTCGAATTGCTCATAAAAACATCCCGAATCATCATCACCACTAGAAATTGATAGATTATAATTACCTGCAGCTAAATTATCAAACACATAACAAATCTCACCACCTGTATCATTAATCAAAGTAAATGAATCACTAAGGGATCCATTAGAATAATTAAATACAACTTGTCCTTGCCAATCTACACAGGTTTCAATTGAGCCGTCATCACCACATAATTCATTAATAATAGAAATTGTAGGCTCAGGCACATCAACCTCTACAACAAACACTTCTGATAATAAACATTCATTATCATCAAAAACAATTAAAGTATATTCACCTGGAGACAAATCAGACAAGGTAGTTGAAAATCCAAAATCAGCTGACGAAAAATTAGAAGGACCAGTCCAAATAAATGAATAACCTGTAAGAACAGTCCCTCCAAAAACATCTACAATAATTTCACCTGAACCACCCAAATCACAGGTTGGATTATTAACCTCCCCTGACAAAGAATATTCATCTACCCCTTCAATAGAGATAAAATCACTCCAATAACATTGATTTCCGTCCACCACTTCTATAAAATAATCTCCTTCAGAAAGAGGTTCTGTAATAAAATTAGGACCCTGTGAAAACTCATTGCCAATTTGAGCATCACTTATAGCAGAAGTTCCATTAGGTATATATGTAAATGGTGAATCTGAATTTATGTCAAAATCTAAAATATCAACCTGATACACTATTCCGCCAGAATTAACTAAAATCAATATTGTTTCACCAGCAACAAAACCATCATCTTCCGGAGTAGAACTATCATTACCCCAAACTGGTATATTAAATACAGTTTCATTTTGATAGACAATAGAACCTCCGCAAGTAATACCATTTTCTCCAGTATAAAACACTCCAATTGTATCATTTTCTGTAAAAATACTTGCAGCATCATCAAAAAACAATAGAGTTGCATTAACGTCAGTATAATAAGCGTCATCAAACATACCCGTATCATCATCGATATAAAAATCTAACTCTGAAGCTCCCCCAATTGTAATAGTTGTTGTATCACCCTGAAAAATAAAATCATATAGCCCAGGGTTACCCGTAACCAACTCTAAAGAAATTGTTGCAGAATCTCCATAGCATATTATTGAATCTATTGCAGGCTCAAACTCAATAGGCTCAGGCGGAACTAAAGTAAAGAAATACTCTCCTTCGCACCCTGAAGCATCTTCAACAAAAAATGAATATGTATCAAAAATCTGATCGCCATCATTATCAAATAATAATGTTGCCTCAGGCTCACTTATATCTGTAGATCCCGACCAACCTGCACTAGAATACTCATTTGTACCAAACTCCAAAACACCATTACCATTTAGATCTTCAACTATATAAAAAGTATAATTAAAAGGCGGTGTACCATTAGCAATGCATAAATCTCCTTCATTTGGACAATTAGCAAAATTCACATAAGCATCATCTTCTCCACAAACAAGTTCTATCAGAGGGTTAAATATTGCAATCTGACCAGATGGATTGACATCAATATCAACATCATTAATTATTTGACAACCAAAGGAATCAGTTACAGTCGCAGTATACAAACCTTCTTCTACATCAAAAATCTCAATAATGCCATTAAATTCTGTAGTTGACAATATCAAATCACCTAAAGATGTAGACCAAGTAAAAGTATATGGCGCATTGTCTGATTCATTTAACACCAACTCAACAGTTGTTGTACCACCCGAGCAAGCAATAAGAGAAGAATTGACAATTAGAGAACTTAACTGTAAGTCTGATCCAGAAAGATCGATAATTGTATCAAAAAAACAGCCATTTGCATCCTCAACATTTAGTGCATAAAAACCTGAAGGAAGAAAGTCTAAATCATCTAGAAGACCGTCTCCATCAAAGTCTTCTATAGTAGGAATACCATTTATGAAACTTTGTTCTATAATATTTGAGTCAGAATCATACCAAGAATATATGTATGGAGCGGTACCACCTGAAAAATCATTTATCTCTATGTATCCTCCTGGAGTTGACTGAACACCACCATTATCATCGAGATAATTACATGCGGAACCTCCGGAAGAAATATTAACTATCATTGGGTCAGGATCAACAACATTGATAGTTGTATCAACCACCAAACAAATAAATGCATCATCTAAAACACCGTCGTTATTAGAGTCAATGCTATCCGATCTATTGACTTGAATATTGTAACTTCCCTCTTCGGCAATTATTGTAAAATCCGGAACATTGCCAGAAACACCTACAATATTCAGTGACGATATCCATAATCCATCATAAGTGGAATCAAATGTAAAAACATCTGAAAAAACGCCAAATTCGTTGTTATATTCATATGACACATTAACTTCGTATGTTACACCCTCGCTTGAATCAAAAACTAAAAAGACTACTTCTTCACCATTATTAAAACCATTTTCATCACCCTCGCATATTGGTATAGTAATTAAACTACTACCACTAGTTGAAGAAACATATTCATTATATCCAAAACATTGTAAACTTCCTTCTCCAGTGGTATAAAAAGCTCCAATAAGATCTCCATCATCAATACCTGAGCTATTTTCAATATTTATATAAATAGTATTTACCACTCCGTCACATTCATTATATAGATCTGGCCAAAAGGTTTCTGGTATGCCATCCCAATAACTTCCATTCAACTGAACAAATCCGTCAGGAAAGCCATCCCCATCAGCGTCATTAGTGTCAATAATTACTGTTCCTCCCTCAATACTTGTATTTTCAGGGAGTAAAACATTATCAATCAGGACGTCAAATTGTCCAACTGATCCTTCAATAATAAAGTCTATTTCCGTCTGACCACCGGGACATAATATAGGATCATAATCAGAAATAGTCAATGTATTTTCTCCAGGCTGATTCATTGAAACCAATGTTTGCCCACAACAACCATTAAGATCATATGCAATTAAAACATAATCTCCAGCCGTTAAATTATTGAATTCCGAATTATTCTCATCTAGAGTACCTATAAATACTTCTTCGTCAATGCTAATTGTACCATCTCCATTTGAATCAAATTGCTGATAAACTTGAACAGAATATGGAGCTACTCCATCCGAGACTAAATTCATGGTATTAAAATCAATACCTAAAACACCGTCAGAACCACCAAAACAACTAATTTGATAAGCTCCGTATGAAGATATTACAGGAATTGGAAAAATACCATCATCACCTGTAAAACAATCGAAATCACAACCGTCTGGAATTGTAAAACACAAAGCATTATCAACACACTCACAATTAGGATCATAATTTGTTGCAGACGGTTCATTACAACAAGAATCAAATGTACATGTAGAATTATTTTCAATAGTATAAAAATCAACACCATTGACATCAACATAGTTGCATGCTGTTGGATCTGTACAAACTAAACAAGAATCGTCCTCAGTTAACGAAGTACACGAACCATCATCACACAAAGCATTTACATCATAATTACATGAATTTAGATTAGTACAACCATCAGGCAAGATACAAGTTCCATCATCACACAGAGCATCAGGATCATAGTTACATGCAGTAGAATCAGTACAACCATCAGGATAAAAACATGTTAAATCATCGACATTAGCATCTTCATTATAATTACATGCACTAGGATCTGTACATCCTGTTGTTTCTAAACAATCAGCAATGCTATTGCTATTAACATCTGCTAAATCATCTTCATCAGGACATAGATCATCTGGATCACAAACACTATCATTATCAGAATCATTTACAATATATACACCCGTTCCATCAGTTTCACCAGAACAATAACCACAGTTATTTTCTGTGTTAACATATATACAACTTTCATCATCATCTGTTGCATTTTCATTATAATTACATGCTAATGAGTCTACGCATCCTTGTATTTCATCGTTATCACAAATGTCATCATCATCTTCATCATTATCGACCACTACTCCATCTTCACACGTCTCACATATATCATCAACATAATCACAACATGTAGATGGTAGCTCTAATACAAAATTAAAAGGATAGTTTGAACAGAGGTCATTCCAAGCAGCAGGGCCTTCTGAGTTAAATGACTCTCCCCACCAACCTCCATTAATACCAATAATTAACGTCCAATTTAATCCCGAATCTGTTCCATCACCAACTGTACAATCGGCAGTTGGTTGACCATTTGCCCAGTTAACATAATCTACAACCTCCCCTGTTGTCCAACCATATTCTCCATTTTCATTTAAATTTAAACCTATCCAAACAGGATTTTCATCAATATTGTCAAAAACAAAATCATTTTCTTGTTGTGAGTTAATAGATACAAGTGAACCACCTAGGCTTTCACATATTATTAATGCAGTATCTGCACTAAATTCACTAGTTGATATGTAATAATTACTATTTTCAAATGTCCCCATTAAATTAAATCCTTCGATTTCCTCCTGAAGACTAGAACAATCAACTGATGCACTAGAATCATAGTTGCAAGCTGTTGAATCTAAACAACCTACGCATGAAGTATATTCACAACTTCCATCATCTTCTAAAGAATCTGGATTATAGTTGCAAGCATTAGTGTCAGTACATCCATTACACGAAGTATATTCACAAGTACCATTATCTAGCGTAGCATCAGGATCGAAATTACAAGCTGTTGAGTCTGTACATCCTAGACATGAGTAATCACAAGAGCCATCGTCAATAGTAAATTCAGGATTAAAATTACATGCTTCGAAATCAGTACATCCTGCGCAAGATGTATACTCACAAGAGCCATCATCAATAGTAATTGATGCTCCACCATAATTACACGAATTTTCGTCTGTACATCCTAAACAAGCAGTATCATCACCACCACAAACTCCACAATTATCTAAATACTGACATGATCCATCATCTTCAGTTGCATTAGCATTAAATGTACAAGACTCTGAATCTGTGCAACCAAGAATCTCATCATTATTACAAATACCATCATTATCAGTGTCTCCATCTAGAACAGTACCTAAACCATCTGTTTCACCTGAGCACTCATCACAAGTCTCAGTAATATAAATACAGGAACCATCATCTGTTGTTGCTTCGGAATTATAATTACAGGCGAAAGAATCAGTACAACCATCAATTAAAATTTGTTCTGATAAAGCTGTCAAAATATCAATACTTGCCATACCATTACAAGCGTATGTACCATCAGTTGCAAACATTGATGTATCGTAATTCACAGTCGCAACACCAACAATACCATTATAACTAACAACCCAATTAAGAGTTTCCCCGCCTGTTAGTCCAGGATCACCACCTGAAGCTTGCCATATTGCAATTGCACTAACTTCTCCTGGTGTATATAATGATGAACCTGAAACAACACCATCTGTATTAGCAACACCAATCCAAATAGGTTCAGTAACAATTTCACCATCTAAAGTAATACTTAAATTGGACGGAAGTGCAATAGTCATACTGCAGTCAGTTACTAAAACATCCCAAGGTGCATATTCACAAGAGCCATCATCATTTATTGCGCCAGGATCGTAATTAAGGGCATTTTCATCAGTACATCCATCATTTAAACCCAGAATCCATGAAGCAACAATACTTACTTCCTCAGCATCTAAAATCTCATTACTTGTCCAAGAAGGTGGCATATAACCGCCATCTCCAGTAATTCGCTGATATAATATGCTGTTTTCGTAATCTCCTAATACAACGACTTCACCAGAATTAGAACCTTCTAGAATTGCTGTTTCAGATGTAATATCTAGCCCAACATTTAACCCACCACCACCAATACCATGACAATTAGCACATTTTACTTCAAAAATAGGTAAGACATCATCTTCATATGATGTCTGAGCAAATGTCATTGACAGACAAAATAATAATAATAATAATGTAAACTTTATTTTATTCATTTATTATCTTTTAACCACAACGTAACCAGTATAATTTTTCATTTTTACTGGATTAGTATTTGGCACTTCTACTTCTATCACATAATAGTATGTTGCCACCTCAACACTATTGCCTTTTAAATTCACTCCATCCCATAAACTAGAACTATAATTATCTCCATCATTCTTATACACTATTTGACCCCATCGATCAAATATTGTGACACTAGCACCTGGCTCATACAGCTCTATATTATATATCTCCCATAAATCATTAAAACCATCTGAGTTAGGGGTAAAAACAGATGGAATAAATAAACAATTATCCCATTGTTGAGAACCTAATTCAAATTTACAAGTCTCATCAGAAATATCGATTTCTTCAGTAAATTGACACCCAGTTTCTTGATCAATAATAGTAACCTGATAAACACCATAAGATAAACCGCCAATAGCATAATCAGTTGTATCATCTAATAACTGAATGTAGTCTTGATGATAATTAATTAACGGATTTGGATCAGGAATATCATTCCACCATTGAGAATTGATATAATAAAGTTCTTCTTGAAGGTCACCATCTAATTGAACAGGAATAAAGGAGTTGCTATCATATGAGTTAATATTATCAAAATCAGGATAATTAATACTTTCATCATCATCATTTAAAATGCCATCACCATCCATATCATCATCATCATCATTTAAAACACCATCCCCATCCATGTCATCATCCTCATTATTAATGATCCCATCACCATCTATATCATACCAACAACTATTCATATTAGTTCCATTAATAAATATATCAACATTTGAGTTGTCAAGTGGACCAACTGTTATATCATCGATATCTGGACTAATACCAGAATAGATTTCGTCATTAATTGTTAAAAATGTATAGGCAAAACCACCATTATTAGACTCTTGACACTCAGGACAGAATCCTGTTATATCAATATTCAATTCTGACTCAAAAGGAATTTCATAATAACTTCCATTATCATAAGTATCAATAAGACTATTATCCTCATAAAGGTAATGCTCATAATCACAACCATTTGCATCAGTGATCGTTATAGAGTAAGCAGCACCTGCGTCTAAATTAGGAATAATATAATTCCCCAAATCACCGTTATCTAAAACTGGCCATTCTTCTATAATAAAAACTTCATCAATAAGATTGTTAGAAACAGATATGGTATATGGGTATAATGTAGTTATTGGTAAAGAATTTGGATCAATCAAAATGGCACCATTAATACTTAGGTTATCACACTCTTGATCAAGACCTGAATAACAATTGCCTGCTATAGTTGAAATATTTACTGAAGGAATACTTTCAAGCGGAATATAAATACTAAAATTATCGCTTTCGCAGCCAACGCCATCTGAGATAAAAATATCATACTCACCAGAAGGCAATTCTTGATTTAATAAATACCGAGCTTCATTAAATGCAGGGTCAGATATTTCTCCACCATAAGGGTCGTTGTCTAAAGAATTTAAAATATTATCACCATCAATATCAGGATCATTTTGATTTAATATACCATCACCGTCAATATCAGAATTATAACCTGCTGAAAGAGTATAATCATTAATAGAATAATTAAAGACAATGTCAGGATCTGCAACACTAGTTATAGTTATTTCATAAGGTGGATCCCATGTCTGTGAATCAATGTCATAAATTAATAATGATCCATTTAAAGAACAACTAGCTGGATTAATATAATAATCTATATCAAGGTATTCATCGTTTATTGGATAAATAGGTATTGGATCTGTAGATGTATAATCACAAGGCTCAGGTGATCCAAAATCAGAAACATAAATAAAGTACTCTCCTGCCTCAAGATTTGAAAATATTATTTCATCATTGACTACTTGACCAGTATAAGGATTATTATCTAAATCAATTAAAATTGGATTAGAATACAATCCTTGCGCATTAACTGTCCCTCCAGAAATTTGACCAAATAAATCAGTTAAATTAATTACAATTTCTCCGTTATTATCTGTGCCGTATGCACAACTAGTTGGAGTAAAGCTCGTTTCATTACCTGATAAATCAACTATAAACTCATCTGGTTCAATTAAATTAATTGTATCAAATATAGGACCACATCCATTTTGATCAGTAACAACAACTGTATATAAACCAGCAGATAAACCACTTATATCTTGAAGATTGGAAGAATAACCTTCTGGCCCTTGCCAAGTATATATATAAGGAGTATTGCCTCCAGAAACTGACAAATCAATAGAACCATTACTAAATCCAAAACAAGAAATATTAGTTGAATCAATTGAAGTTATCTGAAGTGAATCTGGTTGTGTAACTTCTAATAACTCTAAATTTTGATAATCACAATTAACATCATCATTTAAAGAAACAATATAACCATAAAGTCCAACTGATAATGTATCTAAAATA
>MDSW01044811.1_pt1 | contig 18095 bp, 11 predicted proteins | sample 811171 | NCBI WGS metagenome assembly MDSW01 (sample SAMN05326641, study PRJNA326480) | marine metagenome | isolation source: seawater | place: Atlantic Ocean: North West | collected 2012
AGATCCCACAGTATTTTTCTGCATCTCGTCACCCGCGGGTCTTCTCAACGAAATTCGTGGCAAATTGAGGCCTGGAGGGGTCCGGACCTCAAACGCAGTCACACGCGGCAAATCTGCCTTTTTCCTCCGAGCCGCTCTTCTCTCACTTGGTGCGAAGCTGACTGGCTCCGCACCCGCGGCCTTTTCCGGCGCGCCACTCCGCTCCAGCGCACGACGACGTCGCCCATCGGGTCGCCTGGCCCGCGCGATTCGTCGAGTGCGCGCGCGTCGTGTGCTCGCGTGAGCGCGGTGAGGACGCGTCGGGACGCCCGCGACGCGCCGCGGCGAAGCGTGGACATCGCCGCCTTGACTCGGCTTTAGTTCGTACGGTTGGTTGAAGGTACAGTTGGCAGTCTTGGCGCCACTCTGAAAGATGTCGGCCGCCGCCCACGGGATGGCGGTCCCCGGGGCGAACGCGCTCGCGCGATGGGCGCGGCGCGACGCGGCGCGCGTTGAGCCTGCGCGAGCGCGGACTCGAGCGCCTCGCGTCGGCCGCGGAGACCCAGTGATGTCCAGGTACGCGCCGCCGCCGGGGCATCTTGTAGATATCGCCCTCCGACGATAACGGATACGACCACGACGAGCGCCCCGCTGAGCGAACGCTGACGGATCGACCCCCCCGACCCCCCCCCGATTCCCACGTCATCGAAGGCGACGCGTCCGCGCGCTCGCGAGCAGGAAGCGCGACGGCCCGTGGAAGGTTTCCGATCGGTGCGTCCCTTCTCCCCCTCCCCGCGCGCGCGCGCCCGCGGCCCCGCGGGGTGGAAATATCTCCGCCACGACGACTCCCCGCCGCGCGCGGCATCTCACGTCCGTCTCGTTTTTCGCCCCGCGCCCGCAGAGACTACCCCGAGGGGGAGGTCATCCTCGGCATCGAGCTGCGCATGCACTCTCTCAAAGCCGCTCCCGTGGACACCGCGAACGCGGATTTCCAGCGCCCCGGGGTGACGACCGCGCTCGAGGACGTCTCCCCCGAGAGCGTTCGCGAGGCGGTGACCAAGGTGATCAAACACTTCAACTGGAAGGGTCCGGTGGGCGTGAGCGTGACGCGCGCCATCATGCGCGCCCTGGGGAACGCGTCCGCGTCCAAGCAGCTGGACGCGATGATGCCCGCGAGTAAGGGCAAGGTGGCGACGATGATTCACACCGAGGCGGCGGCGTACACGGAGATGTACTTCGGCCCCGGGCGGGAGGCAAACGGGGTGGTGGTGGTGGTCACCGTCGGCAAAGGGTTCGGCACGGTGACGTACAACCTCGGCCAGAAGGTGCGGAACTCGGACCTGAAACACCTGACCTGGACGTACGAGCGCGAGCTTCTGAAGCTCCAGGAGAAGTTCGACTGGGTGGGCGTCGCGCCGGTGCTGCCGGAGGAGGCGGAGGCGCGCGTGGTGGAGGTTCTCGCGGCGGATCCGCCGACGACGCCGCTGCACTCCGGCGGCCGCGGCGGCGCGAACCCCTTCGTGGAGTGCGAGCTGGGGAAGATCGAGGGATTCGAGGCCATCCTCGCGTGGGCGGAGCTCATCGATAAGTACGTGCAGAAGATCGCGTCGACCGTGAAGCCGGAGAAGATGATCCTGCTCACCACGGGCGCGGCGTCGACCCTGCCGGAGGAGTTGTTGCTGCCGCTGCTTCGCCCGGGCGTCGCCGCCGCGGGCCTCGACCCGAGCGTCCTCGCCGTCGGAGACTTCCCCGACCGCGCGCTCGTCAAGGGCGCGGCCGTGGGCGCGCACATCGAACTCGGGAGACGAGCGGCGGCGGAGATTCTCCGCGCCGCGGTGACGGAGACGGTCACGGGCTCGCCCAAGCCGAGGGAGATTTTCGAGAAGGATTTGCTCTGGGCGTTTAAGCGCATGGACCGCGACGCGGACGGCATGCTGAGTCACGACGACCTCCACGCGGGGGTGAAGCTGATGGGCACGAGTTTCTCCGACGCGGAGGTGACGGGATTGCTGCGCGATTTCACCGGCGGGCTCGAGAAGGCGGCGACGCCCGCGCAGTTCTGCGCGTGGTTCGAGCGCATGGTCGAGCTCGCGAGCTCCAAGGTGCGCGAGGTGCACTCGGAGGAGGAGCTCATGCGCACGCTGGAGGAGGCGCAGGAGAGGCCGTCGATCGTCACGGGGGAGGTGGAGGCGGGCGGTTCGCTCGTGGTGCTCGAGTGCGCGTACACCCACTGCCGCCCGTGCATGCAGTTCGTGCGTCAGTACGAGGGCGTGGCGGACAAATACCTCGACACGGTGTTCCTGAGGGTCATCGGCGACGAGTGCCCGGGCGCCGCGCACCTGTGCCGCGACGTGCTGCACGTGGAGGGAACCCCCGAGTTCCGATTCTACCGCGGAGGGGTCCTGCTGCACAAAATGAGCGGCGCGAACAAGGCGAAACTGGAGGAGAACGTGCAATCGTTCCTCCACGACGGCGAGTTCGGCGCGACGAGCGCGCTGCCCGCGGCGGAGGAGTCCACTTCGCAGAAGAGGGCACCCTCCAACGTCCCCCGATGACGCGCGCGGGACGTGTTGCGTTTTTAGACTTTAGCGAACGCGACGGAGAAATAATTAGAATGAAGACTACAAGAACACCGCGGGTCCGCGAGCGCGCGCGCTCACTCGCTCGGCCAGTCCCCGTCCTCCCACCGCGCCAAGCCGTCGAGGATCATCTCGATTTTCGAACACAAAACCGGGTGCGGGACTTCGCCGTCGCCGACGCCGAGCTTCAGGAACTTATTTCGCGACGGGTGCCAGATGACCACCTTCCCCGCGCCGCCCTCGATTCCCCCCGCGAACGCGCACCACCCCGGGTGACGCGCGATGTTCACCTTCCCGAACGTCAGCACCGGTTCTCTCCAGAAGGACGCTCGGAGGCGTTTGAACACCGTCTCGTCCGTCTTCATCCCGTCCACGAACAGCATCACCACCATATCCGTCTTCGCGACCCTCAGACTGCGAAGCGCCTCCTCGTCGAACTCGATCATCACCTCGTCGTCCGCCGGATGCCTCTTCGCGTCTCGAACGTTCCCCTTCCGCTTCGGGCGTTTTCTCGTCCGGAACGTGGACGCGAACAGAATGAGCAGAATCACGAACGCGGCAGCGACGGGGCCGGCTTCAATGCACGCGTACATCAATTCCTCGGCCGCGTCGTACGCCGCCGCGCCAAGCGCGAGATTCGCGTCGCGGACAAACTCGCGCAATCCAGTTTGATCCGCCTTGAGCGTGGGGAAGTTCGGCGCGCCGCGCTCGACCATCGTCATGCCCTCCTCGCTCGAGAACGCCTTCTTCGTCCAAACCAAGATCGCGTCCGGAGATACGCTCCCGGTGTGCACGCGATACTCCATCGTGTCCGGGCCGTGGTAAAATCGCATCGCCGCCACCATGGGTTGCGAGTGTTGGCCCCCGCACGCGGCGGCGCTCTCGGGATCATCGAACAGAAGCGCCCGGCAAAACGGTCTCTGCGTCGTCGCATCCACCCACACGAACGCGAGCTCCTTGCTCTCCAGAGCCGTGGCCAACGTCTCGTCCACTCCCTCGGAGGCGGGATTCGCGAGCGCGAGCTTCGCGTCGCGGAGCGCGTTTTTGGCGTTCTCGAGCGCCCACCCTTGGACGCCGACGACGACGACGCACACCTGCACCAACCCTCCGGGTCGGCACCCGGTCGATTTCTCACTCGAGGCCCGCAGCTGCGGCAAGATATGGTGCTTGTGCTCGACGAGAATCGCCTTGAGTCTGTCCTTCCCGGCCGCGTCGCTCTCGACGATTTTCTTGCCGTCCTCCTTGAGCACCATTGCCGCCGGCGGCGCCGTCACCCCGAACGTCCTGATCCAGTGCGCCGCGTCCGCCGACTTGAAGTGCACGCGTGCGAACGACACGTCCCGCGCGTACTCCGTCGCGGCGCGTCTCAGCAACGGAGCGGCGGGCGTCGCGCGCTGCGTGAACAACACGAACTTCACCTTTCCCGGTTCGCCCTCGAGAAACTTCGGGAGCGTGTCCCTCGTGTGCTCCGGCACATCCGCGAACCGCAATAGGCGATCGAGGGCGAACGCGCTCAACGCCGACTCCTTCATGATGCCCCGATAGCGCCGGAGGCACGCGTACGCGCCGCACTCTTTACCGAACCCCACGACCACGGGAAGATCCGTCGGCGCGACGGGTTGCGAAGAGAAGCGATGGAGCGGCGCCACCTTCGCGGCCAGGGCGGGATGCGACGCGATGTTCACCCGTCCGAGCTTGACTATGCCATCGAGCGACCGCGCGGTCTGTTCCCACACGGGTGCCGCGCGCTGACACGGCTCGCTCGCGTCGTGGTACACCTGGATCAGCCACGGCCGCTTGCTCCGCAGGACGTTTTTCGCGAAGTTGTTCTCCGTCAGGTCGACTGTCTCCGACGCGATCGGGTCCGCTCGACCGCCGCTCGGGAAGCCACCGCCCGAGTCCCACCCACCCCTCCACGCGGGGCCCGATCCCCGACGCTTCTGCCGCCCGTCCTGACCCGAAGCAGAGCTCTTTTCCCACGCGTCCTGGGGATTGGCGAAGCCGGTCATGTCGTAGTTCCGTCGCTTCTCCGGGTCGGAGAGCGTCTCGTACGCTTTCTGGATCTTCATGAACTTGTTCGCCGCGGCGTCCGCCGCCTCCGCCGTCTTCCCTTGCTGCTTGTCGGGGTGGTACCGGAGCGATAGCTTGCGGTACGATTTCTTGACCTCGGCGTCGCCGGCGCCGCGGCTGACGTCCAGGAGCTTGTACGGATCGGGATCGCGCGCCGCGCACGTCGCGGCGCCGAGGAGCACGAGCAACGCCCCAAGGAGCACGGCCGTCGCCGAACGCCGCATCTTCCTCCTCAGATCTCGGCACCGAGGTGGAACGAACTCACGCGCGAACTCCCCGGGCAACCTCCGTCGAGATCACGCCGGGAGAACGACGCGCCCGGGCTCGGACCGCGCCGGTTCCGAAGGCGAGCCACCCTTTGACCGAGGGAGTGCGAAGAAAGGTGTGTGGGGACACGTGGTGGGGTCTCGGTGATGAGGGGTCGTCGAGTCGTCTTCCCCCTCCGTCGCGTCATTTCTTCGGCCGCGTCTGTTGCTTGGGAACCGTCGATCGAAATGTGCGAATATTTCTCCCGGGGCGTTTGATTAATTTTTTTCCCCCGAGTGCCCGTTGACTCTCGGAGAAGGCGCCGCGGGTGCCTTTTTCTTTCGTTGAAGTGCGACCGACGACCACTTCGCCTCGGCGCGGCGGCGCGGAGGAGGCGCCATGAATCGATACAAGGTGCTTAAGCAGCTCGGGGATGGGACGTACGGGAGCGTGTGGAAGGCGACGAACCGGCAGACGAACGAGGTGGTCGCCATCAAGAAGATGAAGCGGAAGTTCTACAGCTGGGAGGAGTGCATGGCTCTGCGGGAGGTGAAGTCGCTCCGCAAGCTCAACCACCCGAACGTCGTGAAGCTCAAGGAGGTGATCCGCGAGAACGACGAGCTGTACTTCGTGTTCGAGTACATGAACCAGAACTTGTACCAGCAGATAAAGGACAGGGACAGGTACTTCTCCGAGACGCGCGTGAAGAACTGGATATATCAGATTCTGCAGTCCATCGCGTACCTGCACAAGCATGGATACTTCCACCGCGACCTCAAGCCGGAGAACCTCCTCATCACGGAGGATACGGTGAAGCTGGCAGACTTCGGGTTGGCGCGCGAGATCCGTTCGCGCCCTCCGTACACGGACTACGTCTCCACGCGATGGTACCGAGCTCCGGAGGTGCTGCTGCGCTCGCCGCACTACAACGCGCCCATCGACGTCTTCGCCATTGGCGTCATCGCGGCCGAGCTCTTCACCCTGAGACCGCTGTTTCCGGGGAGCAGCGAACAGGACGAGCTGTACAAGATATGCTCCGTCAACGGCACTCCGAATCAGCAGACGTGGCCGGAGGGGATGAAGCTGGCGAGTCAGATGGGTTTCCGGTTCCCGCAGTTTCAACAGACGCCGCTGCAGAAACTCGTCCCCAACGCGAGCCGCGAGGCACTCGACTTCATGGAGGCCTGCCTGCATTGGGATCCCTCCAAGCGCCCGACCGCGGCGCAGTGTTTGCAGATGCCGTTCTTCCAGACGGGCATCACCGCTCCGTTGAAGTCTGCGGAGGAACCGAAACCGGAGGCTCAGAGGACGCGAGAGGTGCCGGTCGCCGCCGAGACGGGAAAGCCGCGAGTCGCGCAGCAGCCGCGAGTCGCGCAGCGAGAGAGCGCCAAACCCGACGCGCCGTCGGCTAGCGCCGCGGCGACGACGAGCCAGCAAGAGCACTACTCGAGGCGGCATGCGAGGCCCGAGAAGGAGCCACCGTCGAAGCCGCATCGCCACGCCCACGCCGGCCATGAACACAAACACGAGCGCGGCACGGCGATGAAGGACCCGCTTTTGAGTAAACCGCTCGTGTCGTCGGGCGCGAGCTATAAGCCTCTGGCGGCGAAGCCGTCCCTGGACATGCATCTGACTGGTCGCGCGCGCGATCCGGGCGCGAGTTTCGGCGCGGGAGAGGGGAAATACGCGAGAGGAACGGGATCGTCGGACGCGACGGGGGCGTCACAACTGTACGGAAACGGGGGCGCGAGACTGCACGCGGCAGGAGACCACCATATTGGATCACGACTCACGAGGCATGATGTGGGAGGCGCGAGGGATATTCCATCGTATCCCTCGTCCAGTGCGGTCGGCTCCCGAGGCTACGGGAATGGGTTTGCGAGACACACAGGCAACTCACACGTTGCCAGGCCGCTGGAAACGCACGTCGGAGGAGCTGATCCCATCGGGGTCGTGGGAGCGCGATACGGCACCAGAGAAGCGCATGTCGTCGGGTCCTCGGTATCGAATTATAGGGGGGCGACATATGGCGGTTCCGCGGGAAGTTTCAGCGACGTCGGTGGATACTATTCACGAGAAAGAATCGGCGCATACGGCCGTGGAGAATCCACGGCGAACGGACATGCATATGGAAGCTACGCGCGGAATGCGCGCCCTCGTGTTCCATTAATTCAACCGTCCTCGTTGGGTGTGGCTGAATTAAAGCTTCCACCTCTGGAGAGACGAAGCTCAGGGATACCCGGGGTGGGAGCAAATCGAGGCGTTTCATCGATGCCTAAGCAATACTCCGCGGGTTTGAGCCCGACAGGCCGACTGGGGTCGAAGTATGGCTCGTACAGACACGACGGTCGATATTAGATTCATATCGCGGTAGAACATAGCAAGCTATTAAGCGAATAGAAAAAATAGAAATTCATCGACACGAGCAGAATACATTCAAAACGAATCGATGCGATGCGTAAACGAAGAGAGCGTGATAAACGCGATGGAACGGCATAAAGATCGCGCCATACGTAAACAAAAAATAGAAAAACAACAGCAGCCAAAAGCGAAGGGCGGTTCTGAATGATTTCAGAAATAATAATACGCTGATCGACTGCTCGTGAAAATCGTCTGACGTGCTCCTTGATTGCGGCGGATGCGTCGATGTGGCTATGAGCATGCGCTGATATCACTTGATTGAACATGTCTTCGGTTGTTCTGGTACGTGCCAAGCGGGACCATTGTAAGGCAACCTCGACACAGTTGAAACAATCAGCTAGCTAGCTAGGAAGACTATTTTAATTAAACGAGCTATGAAGCGACATCCCCTTCCAGAGGGCGTTTCAGAAGTGAGCGACGATTCCGCCCTTCGCTCTCCGGCGGAATATCGAATAGCGCGGCGATGTCCCCAAGAGTGTTTGCTTTGTTCAGCGCGTATCCCTCGGGATTTTCGATGCCGGTATCGTGAATAAGGATTTCTCTGCGATATAAATGAAGTGGGAGTTGTCAGATTTTAAATGTTTCACATGTTTGTTGAACCGACGACACAGGTGCATCGGTCCACACGGATGCACCGAACCGTCCAGGAAGCAATTCGTCAAGCTTACCTCGCGAGATACTTCGTGTTCCTAAAATGATGACCCCATTCGAGGCATCTTGTCATTAATGTCTTGAGATTTTCTCTTTTCGAAAGCAGTCCTTCCTTCCGAAAAACTGATTGATTCCACATTGCTCCACGCCCAGACATTGCAGCCGCGGCGCCGGTTTGTTCGCGCATCTTCTGAAAGTCTCCATATTCGAATACGTCCCCGTTCGCAATGATAGGGCACGAAACAGACTCCACGATTTGTTTAATCAAATCGCGATGTGCGGGCTCGCGAGGCTTCTGCGATACGTATCGACCGTGAACTCCAATTGCTGAAACACCGCAGGCCTCAATCGTTCGTGCCAAGTCGATCGTCTCCTCGATCGTTGCGAGCAGCCGTATTTTACAAGTGACGTGAATGTCCTCCGGCAGATTCCTTCGCAGAGTCGTCATGATATCGCGCACGGTCTCTGGCTTTTTCAACAGCGCTGATCCCGCGCCGCTGCTCGTCGAGAATTTGAGGGGACATCCCATATTCACATCGATTCCCCTGACATCCTTCGCTGCGATTTCTGCACACTTCAGCGCTCTGCCAGCCTCGCCCGTGCCGAGCTGCATTACTAAGCGCTCGCGCTCCTGTAAAATAGAGGTTGGGTTGGTCATCACTTGGAAACATTTGATGAACAGCGTCGTGCGTGGGTGACGTCGTTTTACAGTCTGTGTTGCTCTGTATCAAAGGGGTGTCACGCACCTCAGGTCGTGTGCGGAACACGATTCTCCTTTCGTCGTGATTCACTGACCCGGAGGTGTCGATGAAGTTCACCGTGCCCCACGCGGGGTCCTCCACGCGTTTACAGGACATCATCCTGGCGAGGATGAAGAGGATACATCACAATGTTAACAGGGCGTCAGAAAATTGCTCGAGCTCTCAGGCAGAGCCCTTCACGAGAGGATCCCCGGGGTTCCGAGACTCAATATATTTCCCTCGCACGAGAAAGGGTCGGACTCGCTCGCACGCCAACGCACTTTCTGTCGATGAGCTCTTCGGAATACACGATATCTGCCCCGTACTCGGCCGCGAGCATCCTGACAGGCAGGGTATTCACTCGAACCATAGGAGCGAGGATGTTCTTGCCCCTGTAGAACTCCCACGCGTCCCCCATCTCGGTGAACTGTGGAGAGGCGAGCGAACACCGAACGAGAACACGCTGTCCCAAGAGGCGAGAGTGACGAAGGGGTCAGACGACCGGCCGGGGACAGTCGTAAGACGTGTGCGAGCGACGCGCACGAGCGCGTCGGAGCACACGCGTGCGCAAAGGCCCCTTTCCGGCGCAGCGAGAGTGGCGGCCGCCGTCCTTTTTTTCCGATGGGCACCCCCTCGAGAAAAGCGGTCGAAAGCGAAATCGAGTTCAGTTTTATTTCTGGACTCGAATAACTCGTCATTCACGGTCTAAATCTCTCAGTCTGTTTGATTTTTTTTTTTTTTTCTTCCCAGTTCCGCTCTTTCGTGAAATCTGGACTCCGATTTCCAGCAGGGGTGTGTTTTACGTCACGGTGCCGAGTTCCAGGATAAGTTACACTCCTCCACCGCGCGCGCTCCCGCACGACGCCAACCAGGCAAGATGGAGGTGATGGCCAACACCGCGCATCATTCGCTCGCGATCACGGGTGCCTCCCGGTTCTCTATGTTGCGAGGCTCGAAAGGCACGCGCCGGTGTGGGTCCGTTCGTTGCCACGCGGCGCCTTCCACGTCCAGGCTGCCTCGATCGCCGAAGGAGCAGGTGGTGCAAGCTGCGGAGGCGGTGAGGAGGGCGGTCGCCGACGGCAAGGAGCTCGTTTCTGTGGAATTCAACCTCCCCCTGATCGGTGCCACGGATCTGGACGACTGGCCGGGCGGCGTGCGGCAGCAGTACCAGGCCATCGCGCCGATGGTCGGCGAGCTGTTGAAGAGCATCGGGACGAACGAGAAGGCCGACGTCACGCAGCGCGTGGTCGAGGACGCCGACGCCGTCGTCGTGCTCACCACCGAGGGCGCGCAGGCGATGGTGTTCCCCACCGCGGAAACCCTTCCAGAGCTGAAATCGTTGGCCGGAAAGTCCAAGAAGAGCGGGGCTCTCGCCGTCGTGAACTCTCAGATCAGGACGAACAACGACGGCTCCAACCTCATCTCAGACCTCGGCATCGGGCCCTGGAAGAAGAAGAACGAGGAGTTCCTCGCGCAGTTCGAGATGGTGTATTGGCTGTCCGAACAGCGCATCCAGGGCGAGACCGTGCGCCTCCTGAAGTCGTACCAGCAGCCGTGGCAGCTTTACGTGCTCACGGAGATGACGGCCGACTCGGAACCCGAGTGCGTGCAGACGTTCGACGAGCGGCCGTCGTATCAAGAGCTGGAGAAGCTGCTCATGTCGAGGGAGGGATCGGTGGCGGCGATGAGCATCATCGACCGAGTGAAGCGGGAGGCGCAGTTCAACGCGACGTCGGTATCGTCCAAGCCTAACAACATCGACATGGATTAATGCTCGAAAGAATGTGCGTCTACGTTTACCCTCTCGTGCGCCCGCGCTCGCGTCCGCGGCTCTCCTCACCGCCAATACTGCGCCCACCTGTGCGTCGTCTCGAAGATCTGAGGGAAGAGCGCGTTGGTGGACTCGTTGATGAGCACCTGAAAGTGCTGCATCGCAGCCTCGTCGTCCAGATCGAGCGCGAATTTAGATTCGAGCTTGAGCAGCGCCTTCTCGCTGTCCTGCGAGATGTCCGGAATGTTCGAGTGCGCCATCAGGCTGAACAGATTGAGAATCAGGACGACGTTTTTTCTCAGGATGTTGTACGCCTCGCAGCAGTACGTCTTGAACTTCCCGAAGTACGCGCTCTCGGTGCCGCCCATCGCCTCGACCATCTCCTTGCACAGCTTCATGGGCGGTGGGAACACCTTCGGATCCCGCCCCATGATGAACCCGAAATCGATGTGAAACATTCGCCCGTCCGGCGCGATCATCAGGTTATCCAGGTGCCGATCGCCGACGCCGAGGATGTACGTGATGACGCAGTACCCGGCGCAGCTCTTCACGAACGACATGAGCGCGTCCGCGGAGCACCCGTACGGCCCGTCCGGGTCCGGATTGTTCATGGCTATGTACTTCGTCAGCGTCTTATGTTCCGCGAGGATGTCCGCGACCGCCTGCGAGGGGACGAACTCGATCAAGCCGGTGTCGCTCCCGGTGGCCAACACGCGAAACGGCGTCAGCTTCAGATCGAGATTCTCTCTCTTCAGCAGTCGATCCATCAGGGAGATCATCTGCACGCACAGCTGATCTTGCCTCAGGTCGTCTCCTTTCTTGAAGATGACGTTCGCACCCTCGCCGCCGGACGTTCGAAACGCGAGTTTCAGAGGACTGAGCGCGGACTTGAACACCGTGCTCTCCCCGGGGACGATGCCGGTCACCGTGGACGCGGGGTCGATGGGCAGCGGCAGCGGGCTCGCGAAGGACACCAACTCGCCGCACGACCCGTCGTCGGAGAGCATCGCCCTCAGACGCTCCACCTTCTTCGGCTGCCCCCGCAGACCCCCGAGCTCGCGCGTGATCGCCGTCAGCTGCGCCATCAGCTCGCTCTGTCGCCGAAGCGTGTCCCAGAGCTCCTCCCCTTTCCCTCCCGTCGATCGGCACGCCTCCTCGAACAGCTGATGCGTGTGCGCCGACCGAGGGGCGAACGTGGGATCCTCCCACTCCACGACGAGGTACCAGTGCAGAAAGTTCGCGAGCACGGAGTTGGTCACCGCGCGATCCACGAGGAACCTCGCGAGCTGGCTGTCGTCCTGGCGCTCGTACCTCAGAGCTTGCACGAGCTGCTGCAAGTAGCCCATGAGCTCGTCGTCCCCCGCGTCGGACAGGACGGAGACGGCGTATCGCCGCACCTCGTCGTTGGTGAACGTCGGGGATAAGAGCTCCAACGCCGCCGCGGGGTCGATGGGCGACCACTGATACATGAGCTCGATGGACGCCTTCGCCTCCTCGCCGTCCCCCCAGTCCACGCACTTGAGGAATTTCGTGAGCGCGTCCGACTCCGTGCGCAGGGAGAACCGAAACTTCCACAGCAGCGCCTTGTGCTCGGCGCCCAACTGCCGCGTCGGGGGTAACCGAATCGCCGCCGCGAGGCTCTTCTTCTCGTTCGAGTTAGGTTTCAAGTCGTGATCCACCACGCCGCGAGCCACGCTTCTCGTGAGCTTCTGGTGTTTCCGCTCCGCGGGGTTCTCCAGACCGAGGTTCACCTCCCCGTCCACGAGCCATATCAGCTGATCCCAGCGCGGGGCCGCGCTCGAGGGATGGCGCTCTCGGTCGGCTTGTCGCTCGCGAAACACCACGGGGGCCAAAAACGTCGGCAGCTCCAGCGCAATCTCCAGCAAACCCCTCGCGTGGTTTTCCGCGCGCCGCGCGGCGCGCATCTCCGCCACGCGCGCGAACATCAGCCGGTCCAGCCACTCCAGCTGCGCGATCTCTCCCTGCTCGTACATCTTCAGCCGCTTTTCGAGCTCGTCGAGATCGCCCCAGCGCGTCGTCTCCGAGGTGGACGCGAGTTCGCTCTGCTCGACGGGCACGAGACCGCCGTGCGCGCGCTCGAGAAACACGCGCTGGCACCCGCGAAGCAGAGATTTCTGCTCGTCGAACAAGTCAAGCGTCGCCCGGGCGACGAGGGATCGACGCGGGACGTCGCTCGCGTCGTAGACCTTCAGCTCGAGCCTCGCGTCCGAGGACAAATCTCGGTACTTGAGAGGGAAAAACAGCGTCTCCGACCACTCCACGGACCCGTCCCGGTACGTCCCCGTCGCCGTGCTCGAGGGCGACGTCAGGGGCTCGTCATCGGAGAGGAGCTGAAGCGTGACGCACAGCTCAGCTCGGCCGGTGTCGCTCAGGAGTTCCTGCGCGCCGGAAGGAGGTCGGGGAGAAGAAACACGAGCGCCCGTGAGCTTGCGAGCGAGAGGGTCGCGGGGACGTTTCGGCGCGGCGGGGAGGCATCGCGACATGCCCCGCAGGAGCGCGCGCGAACGCGGGGTCCAACGTACCGTCGGCAGTCGCCCGTGGAGCCCGACAACCTGCGAGAGGAGGGGAGGGGGTTGATCGAGCGTCAGCGTCGCGCCCCGGTCGCATTCGCGCTCGCGGCTTCCAAGACGCGGCGCGGTGTCTTCGGCGCCTCACCTTCGCTCGAATGTCCAGGTCAATGTCACCGCAGAGGAACACGCCGTCCCCGGCGCTCGACTCCGACATCGTCGAGCCCGACTCCGGAGCTCGACGGCGGCCGCCGCGACGAGCGCGTGCCGGTCTGCGAGCCGAGACGCGAGTGCCCTACTTCACAGACTTCAGAGCCGAAAAACTGGTCCCTCTGGACACAAAAGTCCTCAACATTTTCTGGCCGAAATGCAACGTCGGCTGCTCGCGGAACCTTACGGCCCATCGAGGCGAGGGTCACGACGCGCGACGCGGGGTGAGAGGGTAAATTGGAAGGTGCGCGGGTATCGGTCGTCATCGTTCTACCGATCATCAGTCTTCTAAAGTATGATACCTTCGGAGGTACAGTCTAGCTCTAGTGATGCCTAAAGGGACGAATGAATGAATCTTCCCGCGATTTGTGTCTCTCGTCACGACGAAGGAAGGATCATCGCGGCGGCGACCTGCCTCCCCTCCTGAACGAGAATGTTGTACGTCGCGATCGCGTTCGGCTGCGATGGGAGAGACCGTGTGATTCGGGGCACGGCACGAGTCAGCGTCGCTCGCGATCGTCGGACGCGCGCGCGGATGGGGCCGGAAGATCGACGACGGGGTCCGATCGGCCCGAAGTCGCCGGATGACTCCTCCTCGGACTCTCGGTCCGTCGGGGCGTCGGTCGCACCGTGTCCAGAACTTCGAGCGTCGTCTCGGTGTCGCGGAAGAAGGCGACCGTCTCCTCCGGCAGCTGCTCGATGGCGTCCCCGCACCCGACGATGAGCAAGTCCGGCGGGGGATCTACGGCGTGCGCCGCCACGAGGGTCTCCGGAGTGACGTCCGAGGGCGTCTTCACCCCCCAGAGCAACGACAGTTCCTCGTAGAGGAACACGTTGCCCTGATGCTCCACGCCGCCGACGACGAAGCCCTTGCTCGTGTACCTGCGGGAGTGGGATCGGCGGACGCGGCGGCGAGGGAGGGAGGCGTCAGACCCCGCGGATCGCGCGCGCGCGCGCGTCGCTCGCCTCGCCCGCGCGTCGCTCGCACACGCACGCGTCGATGCCCCTGGCGCCTCCCTTCCCGAAGATGTCACTGTCCTCGATGGGATTCGAGGCGAAGGTTCGCGCGAGCGGTCCGCGGTGGGCGCACACCCGGGCGCCGTCCGGGGCGCTCTGGCTCGCGCGCGCGTCCGCGCGACGCGCCAAGGCGCGCGCGCCGCGCGAAAACGCGTGACGCAGGGACATCCCCGCGCGGTGTCCTTCTGCGCTCACGAGCCCGGGTTGCGACGTTTGGCTTGGCTCGTCTGTGTCGCTCGCCGTTAAGATCGTCGACGCGTCGGTCGCGGGCGACGAGCCCGTTGCCCGGCGGGTTTCCACGACGTTTCCGCTTTTGGCCTCCTCCTCCCCCCGAGGGCCGTGCGCTTTCGTCACACCCCCGCGCGCGGCGCGGTTCGGCACCCGCGTTTCCGAGGGGCGCCGCTGGGGTTCTCTCCGCCCGCTCGCGATGGGGGTGCGTCTCGACCATCGCCCGACGCGTCGTCGGTCCCCCTCCATCCCCCCCCCCCGCGTTTTCTCGTTTCACGCGTCGTTCGTTTTTCCCGCGACGACGACGCTCGGACGCCTGACGTCCCCGTCCACGCTTTCCCGCGCAGTCGAAGGAGGACAAGAAGGCGGCGAAGGAGGCGAAGAAGGAGGCCGCCCGGTTGGCCGCGGAGGAGGCGGCCGCCGCCGAGGCGGAGCGCCTTCGCCTGGAAGAGATCGAGCGGAAGAAGATCGCCGCGGAGGATGCGGTGTTCGAGGCGGAGGAGGCGGCGCGAGTGGCCGCGGCGGACGCGAAGCTCGCGTCGCAGGCCGAGGCGGTCGCCCTCGTCGACGCCGCGCACGCGGAGGAGCTCGCGCATCTGCGCCGCGCCGAGCGCGAGGCGTACGAGTGGGACCGGTTCGCCTCGTGCTGTTCGCGCCCGGATCCTCGCGACCCGCGGGCGATGCTCGCGTACGAGACGGCGGCGCGCGCCTCGACCGACTCGGGGCTCTCCCTGGGCGGCGCCCTCGATCTCGCGTGCGAGCACGAGCGCATCATCGCCGAGGCCGAGGTGTACCGCGAGTGGGCCCTCGCGGAGGGCGCGGTCGAGGAGGCGGAGGCGCTCGCGGCGTGTCGCGGCCGAATGCGCGCGTTGACCGAGGCGGCGACGGACGGCGCCGTCGCGCGTCTCGCGCTGCGCGCCGACGCGTTCCAGGACGCCGAGGGCGCCATCTTGGTTCGCGACGCGCGCGAGGGGTTCGAGTGCGCGGTGTGGATGAACCACGTCGTGTTCCCTCGGTTCAGGGCGATCGAGGTGCCCGAGCTCGGCGGCCTGGTCGTCGAGCTCCCGAAGGAGGTGGCGACGGAGAAGTCGATCGGCCTTCGCGCGTTTCGCCGCGCGTACAGCCCCTTCGTCCCCGACGACGCGGAGGACCCGACGTCCGTCGGAGGCGTGCTCACGCTCGAGCTCATCGAGCTCCCCCCGCTCGCGACGAAGACGAGCGGGTGGACGATCCGCGAGGTGACCCCCCTGGCGTCGCGCGTTTACGTTCGCGCGTACCCGAAACCCGACGTCGACGCCCCGCCCCCCGCGGCGAACGACGTCGCCCTCGACGCGCCCCCCGTCGTCGTCTCGGTCGACCTCCCCGCGGACCTCGTCCTTTCGACCGAAGCGCCGTCGCCCGCGGTCGGGTGGTGGGACCCGGTCGACCGGCGCTGGCGCACGGAAGGGATCACCGACGTCACCGTCGAGGGGCGAAGGCTGACGTTCTCGACGGTGAAGCTGACGCACCTGTCGCTCCTTCGGAGCCGCGCGGCGTGCGCGCCGTACCGCGCGTGGAGCCTCCGCCCCTCCGCGGACGGAGAGACGTGCGTCGTCTCCGTGACGCCCGGGGGGGAAGGTGACTTTTTTGGCGCGGGAGGACCCATCGAAATCACCGCGGGCGCGGGGTGGTGCGCGATCGAGGGCGACGGCGCGATCCGGAGCTTCCCGGAGCTCGAATCGCTTCGCGGCGCGCGACGGACGCCGCGAGGGTTTCTCGCCGCGCTCGAGCGCGCGGGGGTCTTTCTCGCGCCGGAGGATCGGGACTGCGCCGCCGCGGGCGTGACGCGGAAGGACCCGGCGGTGGAGCGCGCGTTCTGCCGCGACGTCGCGCGGATCGCGCCCGCGCACGCGGTCGCGAGCTGCCGGTGGAACCGGGACGCGGGCGCGGGGGACGCGCTCGCGAGGGTCGCCGAGTGGACGGATTACGACCTCGTCGCCGCGGAGGACGTCGACAAGACGTTCGCGCGGGAACGGGACGGGGTCGTCAAGACGATGCTCCGGAAGGCGAAGGGCGTCGCGATCGTCGACGCGAGGCATAAACGCGGAGAACTCTCGGCGGAGACCAGGGCGCACATGGTGGACGGGCGCGCGCCCCTCGTCGGCGCCGCGGCGGTGCGCGCGCGAATGGCCGCGGGGGCGGGGGGGGACGCGCTGGCGCCGCTCGAGTACTTTTTCGACGCGCCCACCGCGCTCCGCGAGTCCGAGGCGGACGCCGCGGCGGAGAGCGCCATCGAGCGAATCGCGAACGCCCCGGCCGCGCTCGTAGACACCGTCGAGAGCCTTCTCTGGACGATGCGCGTGTTCACGTTCGGGTGAGGGGACCTTTCGCGCCTACTGACGAGGGTACTATTTATTTATTACGCGTACCGCGTCGTTTTCGAAAAGGAGTCTACGCGTCGTCTCACGGCCCGTCGAGCGCGGCGTCCTCCTCCGCCTTACTCGCGCTCTTGCGGCGCTTCCCCTCCCTCCCGTCCGTCGCCTCCACCTCCTTCGCCTCCCTGTTCGTCTCTTTCGCCTCCCTGTTCGCGTTCGCCGCGCGCCAGGTTTTATATTTTTTGTCTATGGGCCTCACCTCCTCCTCGCGCGGCTCGTCCCCGCCGTCGCGCCGCATCGCGTCGATGGCGTCCATGCTCCGCGCGACGTCGTCGCCGCCGCCCCCCTCCCCCTCGTCGCCGCGCCCCACGCGCTCCGCGTACCGAACCACACCCTCGAGGCCCGACTCTCTCGCCGCCGCGCGCAGCGCCGCGAGGGCGAGCCTGCCGGGGGCGTACATCAGCGGCGCGTCGGTGAGCATCTGCTTACTCGTCGCGTCGCGCGCGGCGAGGAGGCACGCGTCGAGGCGCTCGCTCGAGGGGCGGTCGCCGGCGTCGCCCTCGGATTCGAAGTCGTGTCGGAACCCCTCCAGCGCGCGGTAGGGCGAGTACGTGATGAGCTGAAAACGCAGACCCGCGAGTAAGGTGAGCTCGGCGTTGAGGACGCGTCCGGCGTCCTCGTGCATCCCTCTGCCCAGCTCCTCGGCGGAGACGTAGTGCTCCTCCGTCTTGCACGCGAGGTAGACGGAGGTGAGCATGATCGTCTTGAGGTTGTGCTGGAGCAAGCTGGTGTCCAGGAGGAAGCGCTTGAAGAGCGTCACCGCGGTCGCCTGGACCTTGCTCGGGAGGCTGAACGCCGCGCACACCTTCATGATCTTCGCCTCGTAGTAGCGTCGCAGCAGCGTCTCCTCCTCGTCGCTCAGGGGCTCGGGACCGGAGGAGGGATCGCGCAACGGCTCCCCGGCGCTCGAGCGAGCGTCCCTCGCGGCGTCGATCGCGCGCGCGCGCGACGCCGCGCGGCGCGAATCGATGTCCTCGCGCGTGAGGATCCAGTGACGCCGCTGCGTGCTCGTGGGATAGCAGCTCATCGCGCCGGGACGAGCCGCACGCGTGCGACAGCTGTGAGGAGGAGGGGAGACGGGAAGGGAAGATGCCGACTCCCTCCCTCGACGGCGGAACTGCCTGGAAATCCCCGCGCGCGCGGGCCGGCGCGCGGTTTCGGACGTCCAGCTTCACGCGCTTCGGATAAAGGGGCTCGATTCCCCTCCCTTGGACTCGCCACTCTGCGCCCCCCCCCCCCCC
>MDSW01154912.1_pt1 | contig 18094 bp, 22 predicted proteins | sample 811171 | NCBI WGS metagenome assembly MDSW01 (sample SAMN05326641, study PRJNA326480) | marine metagenome | isolation source: seawater | place: Atlantic Ocean: North West | collected 2012
AGTTACACTTAATACAGTGGGTTTAAATTAGTTACTAACAAACTCTTGTCTTGGGCGTTACCGCCCTCTCTCAATACATATCCTCCGTTTTGATCTGCGCCTGAAGATACCCCCTCCAACAAGAAGAAATCTTCTATCTTTTCTATGTTTAATAATCCGCTTATAAATAAGCCTTTAGATAAATTATCTGGATCAATTTCTACTGAAAACGAGAAGTCTCCTCTTTTCGCCTGTCCAATTGAATTAGTAAAGCTGCTAGACATTAGTTTAGCTTTTTTAACTTCATATAAAATAGAAGTTAGGTCTTGGTGAAGTGGCAACCTTCCAGCATTGTGAGGATTCGACATTCCTGTAACGTTCGCATGAATTGCACTTACTAGACTATCGCAAGAGTTTTTTACAGATATATTAAAATCGTATTCATCACCTCTTCGAAGTATTTCATCTAAGCTACCAGTTGTAGAATCTTTTACTAATGTGGTAAAATTTATATTTGCAAATACGGGATAATTTATGTCTCTATAAATTGGATATCTTCTTCCTAACCCATCTAAAGTAGCCCGATTTAAGTCTAGCTCTATTGTGAAAGATTGTATATGTGCGTCATCGAAGTCGACCCCCATTCCACTTACATCATTAGGGACATTCAACGTTAAGTCTCCTTGCTGGAAAGCTACTGGCCCTTCATCTGGGAAGTCTAAAGGTGTCACAAGTCTTGTTGTTATATCTTGGGGAGCAGTTAACTTGTACGCTATTTCACTCGCTGTGTCGGACCCATTAGAGACTTCGGTCTTTATCCCTATCCTACCTCCTCCATGCTGAAAAGTTCCTTGGGACTGGACGCTGCTTGAGCTATAGCCACTGCTTACTAATCCTACCCCTGTATATTTTGTTTTTGTTTCTCCTGTATGGTAGTCTGTCTGTATTGAGTCTACATAACCATATTCCACAGGATTAGTATATCTTATATCTACTCCGACTTTATTTGAGTCATACAGTCCTGACACATAATCAATTGTATACAATCCGGGCGGGAAATACTCTGGGTTGCCGTTTTGAGAGTTCTTGAAGTATGTAAGCGATGAGCTTGTAGGGTCTGGCCTCGCCGTGAAGCCATCTCCTACCCCGTCTAGAAATACTCCTCCTGTTTTTAAATCTAGCGCAGGTATTCTAACTCCACTTGCCCCACTATTAAATTCTACATTCTCTGCTAGAAATGAAACGTTAGCGCTCATGAGTCCTCCGACTTGCGCTCCAACGCTATATCTAGATAAATAACAGTCTCCGAATGATATTAAATGGTGAGTAGTGCTGAGTGGATCAATTTGTTGAACAGTATCATCAATATTGAATGTTTCTCTTAGTGGAGCTTGGTGAGCGTCTTGATCTCCAGAGTCTCCGTCCGTTACTACAGCATATATATTTCTCCTATCTCTATGTACATACGGAGGCCAAAATCTATCTTTATTCGTTAATGCTCCGCTTCCTCCAGCCATAGTTCCAACTTCTGGCCAGATACCTCCAGCTCCAGTATAGTAAGTTGGGATTAAACTTTTAGAGTCGAATCCTGAGAGCAAACTTACTTGATCATTTTTTTTGTAAAAGGCTTCCCCAATATATGGAAATTCAAATTGAGAATAGTTTACATTGAACCCCATCCTAGCTTCATTTCTTAAGCCATTCACTAAATACCCAAAATTTAATTCAACTTGAGGGTAACTTATGTTAGGTCTAGATAGTAGCGATCTCTCTCCAAGGTGAGTTAGGTCGGTCCTATTCAACGTAATAGAATACCCGAAGTCTTGAACCCTAATTATCTCCTTTAGCAAATTGTGATTCTTAATTAACTCATCAGGATTATTATTAAGCTCACCAGTATAACTAATAAAATTATAGCCTGTCTCTGGGGCTGGACCCATAAAAAGAGACTGACAATTGTATCTTACTATGTTCCTGACACTACTGTTGCTCATGTTTGCTCAGATATAATATACTTGCCAAAAAGTGATCTACGGTGTGCTTGCAGGCGATACTTTCTATCTCGCTAATTCTTTCTGGATTGGTATCCTGAGGGGATTCGATATAGTCGTCGACTTTTGAACTCCAGTTCTCCGGGTCTTCATTAGCCACTATAATGTTTGATATTTCTTGGGCTACCTGTTTTTGTTTGCGAGACATTTTTCTCAGACCGTGCTTTTTCCTTAAGGAAGCTTCTACATTTTTTAGTAGGTCATCTGTCTTAGATAAATTCTCCTGTATCTTAGAAAGGCTAAAGCCTCCGATAGGAGTAATTGTTTTTGTCTCTTGAGGTATCCCAGTTGTTCCCTCGGGTCTTCCAACCATGCTTGAATTATCTGGTTTACTTTCTGGAGCATCTGAGCCACCCCCTGCTAGTTCCTTTTGAGTATTTGGTCCCCCCATTATAGGCTCGTAAAAACCTTGGTCTCTCATCTCTCGATATGTTTCTTGAGACTCTTGAGATTCTTCAGGGGTTGGTAGTCTACCCGTACTAAGAGCTTCGATTCCCTCCTCTGGCGTTAGAACGCCAAGCTCAATCAACCTATTAAAGATTCTAGCGTATGTTGTGTCATCTTTAAGGTCTATGTCGTGGAATTTAGGCTCTGGGTAATTTTTAAATCCTAAGTTTTTAGATATTCTTCTAATCTCGGGTATCAAGAAATCATTTAAGAATGTTTGTCTAGCTCCCTTTAATCTTTCTATAAAAACTTGGACTTTAATGCTGGTGTTAGCAAACTTCTCGCTGCCAACTAAAACATTATTCAAGCCCATTCTAATATCTTCTTCTACCACTGAATATTTTTTAGGATCTAAAATCCCAGCAATATCAGGTATAACAAATTTTGCTTCAGTAGTATAATCAGATATTAAGACTCGACCAATTGACTCGTTATCGAACAAAGTCTGCATGGCCTCTAGATTTCTTTGACTGACTCCACCTTTATCGGGCGGAGCACCCATCGTAATTAATAGAATGGCTTGCTGGATAGTCCTAGTCAAAGCCATGTCCATTTTCTTCAACTCCGTTTTGAAGTTGATGTCTTCTAGAACTGGGTACCCCATCGGAACAGCGAAAGGCTCATAGTCTTGCTTCTTGTAGAATACTGGAAATATCCTATCAGAATCTAAAGCTAAATATACAGAATTTTCTCTAGCTCCTTTTTTAGTGATAGCTTCTTTCGCTTCTGGGCTTAACGAATCATATACTTGCTGATCCTCTTCTGTTCTAGGATTTCTTAGTCTCTCTAATTCATAGTCTGTTAAAACTTTATAGAAAGTACCTGCTACAAATGAAATATTACCTCCTATTTGTATATCCGCTGGGTTTAGTATTACATATCTAGCAGGTATTTTAAAACTAGCCTTTGATTGAAGACCGAATGTTTGAGTTATCTTTGATATATCCGAGGACTCAACATCCGCGTCATATCTATAAAGAAAAACATTTCCTGATCTGTAGTATTCTCTGAAAAACTGATCAATCAGGTTATCAATGTTAATCTTTTTTAAAAGAGCTGTGAAAAACGTTCTTGAACGCTTACTACCTCCAGTGAAATAAATAGAGCTCGTAGAGAACTCTGTCATCAAATCAATAGTATTTCTAAATACAGAAAAATTATAATATGCTTTTTGGCACAATATAACTGTATCCCTTACGTCTATATTCGATAGGTTTTGAACACCCTTCGAATACTTATAAGGAACAAGACCTTCTTCTATATTTTGAAACCTGTCAGATCTTTCTATTGAAGATGACCTGTTCCTACGAGTTTTAGTATCTCTCGCGGTAGTTACCTTTATAGGAGCTTTCCCCCCTTGATAGGACGCCATTAAAGGTTCAAGTTGTTCGTTTTTGTTTTTCGCAGCCATTTTTTATCTTATTAAGATGTGAATTCTTTGGGGGCATCCAAGCCGCCTATCGCGGTATAAACGATCATCCCCGGTTTGTTACCACTATATACACCTCTGTGGACTGTGGAGCCTTGACCTAAAATTCTTGTCAACTGCTCAAAACCATACTCAAGATTTTCTTGAGGTAGCTCGTCTAATACTTCAGTGCTTCCTATCACTACGCACGAAGCAATATCTCCAGTAGATGGATCTAAGTTAGCAAGAATAGTTTTCTTCAAGTTATCTCTAATTGCCTGACTTACGTCAGTTGGTTGATCCCACTTTTTCAATGGGGTAGCTCCAAATGTGATAATTCCTGAAGCGAAAACAGTCTCTAGATCAGCCTTGTCAAATGAAGTATACACCGACTCCTGCGCTGATATTCGATTAAACAAATGAAATAAAGCGCAAACGCTATTATTCGATGTCCCCCAGAACTTTCTCACAGGAAGCCTCGGGTAAATTTGTTTTATCTTCTCGTTATCTAAAATCACCAACGGCGTCAAAGCTCCTAAGTTTTTAAAACCTAGAACCTTCTCCATCGTTCTCTTTGTGTTTGAGGCGACTCTAGCTCCTTCTGCTTTACTCGGTAGGGCGACAATTGCTCCAACCTTAGCGCTTCCTTCACCTCTGGTTTCAACACCTAAACTTTCACAAAGGTCATGAGCTACTTCAATTACTACGCTACAGCCGCCAGCTCCTGTTCCACCGCCCGCTCCAGCGCATACTAATACTCTATCAAACTCGTCGCCAAAGGTTCTTTTTAAGAAATCTAATATATCCTCTCTGTGAGCGTTAAATATCTCCTCGGCCACTTCAGGCTTCTTTCCTGCTCCATCCCCACCAATCAAAAGTTTATTTTCTGATGGCATATCAATCGGGTCTAGATCCTGTTTGGCAGTGTTTATGATAGCTACTCTTTTATAACCTAAGTTCCAAAAAGTTTGGGCTACTCTTGATCCCCCTTGACCAACCCCTACAATGGCAAATTTGTAAGCTCCTTCAAAGTCGTCCTCAATCACATTCCCTTCAGGCTCGTCTTCTGGGATTGGTATATCCGGTACGTCTACAGCGTAATCGTCTACGAAGCTTTCAGTTGCTTCTACAGTGGGGACTTCTACGGGCTCTCCGGGGGTTGGAACTTCCCCGATATCTACTGGTTGAGTATTTTCGTCTGACATTTTTTTTAGTTCTTTAAGTTTAACAAGTTCCCTTCCAGTCATTGAAAAATTTTTAACTTCAAAGACCTTTTTTCTAGAAACGTATTGATTATAGTCTGTATTTGGCACTATATCTAAAAATTATTCTACAATACATACACTTAGTGAATCATTATTGGAGAAAAAGTTTCAGGTATTTTGATATCCTCTGAGGACATCATATCGAAATAGCACCTTACAGCCCATACCCCGAGCATTAAAGTAGTATAATTATCTTTCCTTGCTTTGTTTGCGGAAGTGGACCGTTTAAGGTGCTGGGGAAGGTCAAAGCTTTGGTGCCCCATTGCAGTAGTTTTAACTTCTACTAGAGCGCATTGCTTTTTTGTGGAGTAAACTAAAGAGTCTTGGAATTCAATTAAATCTAAAAGGGAATCATGTTTTGTGTGCTGCAGATCAAACCTAGCTGATGTTGCCTTGGAAAATGCTCCCTCATTGGCCGTTGTCCTAGAGGCAAACCATACCCTTTTGTGATCTATACAAGACTGTAAATATTCATTAGCCTTTCTCAAAAACGTGCTTGTAAATATTTGTTTGTAAAAAATTCTACCAGAAGTTTGATTTAGCTCTGTTTTAGCTTTCCTTAATTGAGCTTGATACTCTAAGCCATCTTTCTCGGAGTTAAAATCAAAAAAGCTAATGGGTGTACTTTGAAAATACTTTGACTCGTTTGCGCTATCTATAAATTGAGATCCAGCATTATCAATCGTAGCGAAAACAATATTAAAGTTTTGTAATATATAATATAAATATTCAATGTGGTCTTTTAGATCTCCCCCGGCCACAGCGTATCCGTGAACTAAAATGGATTGTTGTTTCTCTTCATTTAACTCTAAAATCGACATTGCAAAATAATCAGAGCTAGGGCTGTTACTAAAACTAGGGTCGATTGCGAGTATGTATTTTTTATCTGGATTGCCTTTTATTAATGTAGTTGGAGCTTCCCCATCTGGTATAGTACATTCGTGCATTTTTTTTGCGCTAAAATAACTATCGCTTCCGTCTGTGAACTGCCCACAATATTCTCTTTGAAAAGATGAATGAGATGAACCGCCATTCGCCGCTTCTTCAATAACAGTTTTATCTATCATATCTTCAGGTAGAGCTTCATAACTCAATTGAGATACAAAATATTTTGTTTCAGCGTTCGACTGTTCTTTCGACTCAATGCTAGAAATCCATTCTTGATATGTCTTATATAAGTTTTCGAAAGTGAAACTAGCAGAAGACAGGGCGATCATTTTAGTTTGGTTTTCAAACTCCATCCTATCCTCCTCTTTCATCATCCCCTGCTCTATAAGCTTATCTTCCATCTCTCGGACTTTCAGCCTTTCTCCCATGTTTTGAGGAGCAACTAAGAAAGGCATTAGGACTGTTTTAATCGTTTCTTCTGGTAATAATAGGTACTCGTCTAACACCAAAACGTTTGCTCTAAAACCTCTGATTTTTTCACCGCTAAGAGGAATCGCTGTGATAGTTCCGCCGTTTATTTTCCATTCGAATTGATCGTTGCGTTTAGACTTATTTCTGACCTCAAAAGCTTGAGATAGTAATTGGCCATCTTTACTTTCTACTATTTTTTCTATGTTGTTGAATATGAATCTCGCTGTTCTGAAAGTTGGGCCAGCTATAATAATTTTAGTGTTCGGTTCGAATATGCATTGAAGAATACAAAAGATAGCTCCTATAAAAGACTTTCCGCAACCACGTCCCCAGACACACATTGAAAAGTTTCTATTCATCATCCCTCTCAGAGTTATTTCTTGAAAGGGAGCTAATTTAATGCCGCAAAGTAACTCAACAGTGAACGCTAAATTATTTCTTAGAAATTTCGCAAGAGTAATCTTAGCTTGTTTGTCTTCGAGCTCTCCTTTTAGATTGAGAAGCTCAGAGTTCATCTTAATGATTTCGCCTCTGTATTTATCTGGACAATACCACATACTAATCTAGATATGCTATCATAATAATTAAAAGTATGATAACTAAAGCTTGCTCATATGTTAATACGATATAACCTCTCATAAAATTTTAAGATCGTAAGCTAATTGTAGGTCGTAATCTTTATAGTCGCACCCATTAAAAAATATTTTTTCCATAACTCTTACAGATTCTTTTCTCCCGTTAACAAATAAGAATTGTAAGTTTGGATATTTTTGTATAAGAGTCCTGACGTTAGAAAAAATAAATTCAGGAGTGGCTCTCACTTTTTTGCTTACATACGGAAGTTTTTTGAACGCCATACATTCATTTAAATTTCTTTCTACTAGAACAATTAAATTACTATCCGCTTCACTAGACCTTATAATCTCTCTTTCGAATCTTTCGAACCCGCCACTAAGAGTTCCTATAAAGTCTTTGATAGATTTCCTCTCTATATAGCAATTATGAGTATGCTCATTGTCGAAGAAACAGTAATCCCCAAAAGGCAAAGTCTTAACTCTAATTTCACATTCTTTGAACTTCAAAGGCATCTGTTCTCGAGTATCTACATATACTATTGGCTCTTCGAACTTAGTTTGATTTTTAAATAAAATATTTGAAATTTTTTTAAATTTAGAAATTAATTTAAAATTTTCTTTACAGTAGTCGTAAAAGTTACCGAAAAGAACGTCATAATACTGAGTCGGTGGACTCATTATAGTTCTAAGCTCTACTTGACTGGGACAGTATACTAGAGACTTCTTTTCTATCCTGTCTTGCAGTATTTTGTGGCAGTATCTTTTAGATTTTTCAGGGTCTTGTTTTTTTAACCAGTGTTTAAGACTAAGTCTAGAGTTGAAGTCCGAAGAGAAATATTGTTCTTTAGATTTAAACTTAATAATGTCTCCGGTGTGCAGGTCGTGCCTAGGAAAACACTTCTGGTAATACTCTACTTTTCTCATAGAGTGCGCACGTAGATGCCTATGCAGTGATGCATCGTCGTCGAACTCTTTTTCGCATACTTTACAATTAACCATCGATTGCTTCTTCTTCGCTTAGACCCATGATTCGAGCTCTTATTTCTTCCATGCCAGAAAGTCTGTTTACTTCGTCTTTGACTACTTTTTTTCTAAGCTCTGCTAAGTGAATCATTTTTTGACGATTCTCTTCGTCTTTCCACATCTCTACTAAATTTAATATCGACGCATTTTCTTTGACCTGCTTACTAAGTCTGGCGCTTCTTTTTTCTTTTAAATCATTTAGAAGTTTTTGCTGTCGGTTTACGCATTGGTTGTATTCTGATTGAATTGTTCCAATTGACTCCACAAGACTCATTGAAATTTTTCTACCCTCAGAGTCATTTGCGGCTTCGTCTAAATGTTCTTGTAAAGTATTTATCCTGTTTTGAATATTTGAAGCTATAACAACTTCACTAGATAAAACTATGTATTGATCTACTTCTTCCTGAGTTAAGTCTGGTTTATCCCATGTATACCTGACGAAACTACTCTCAAACAAATCTCTCTCTGTTATTGTCTCATAGTTTGAAATTTGATGCAAAAACCTGAAAGTATGCATATACTCCACTAAGGAATTCACAGATTTTTTTTGACTCAAAGAAACTTTATCTTTATCTATGCCATGAAGAACATATTTATTAACTCTCGCTATAGCTTGTTCAAATCTCTTGGGCGGCTTATAGTCTCTTTCAGGAAGCTCTTCTCTTTCGTAAACCTCTTCGGCGTCTAGAGAGTCTACGGCTTTTTTAATCGCTCGAACTTTCTTGGTTAAATGACTCAATGACGGTTCATTCAATAGAATTCTACCCATGTCGCGCGGGGACATATTAGCAGCATTTTGTTTTATGAATTCCAACTCTTCAGGAGTTACTGTATCTTCATTAGCTCGAGAGGAATTTTTTGCTTCTTCTTTTTTCACGAGTTGTCTAGTGTTTATGAAAGCTCTTACGCTTCTACCCTCGGGAGAGTTTACTTCTATTTTTTTCTTCTCCGGGAATGCGGCTTTTATTAAATCTAAAACAGAAGGCGGAGGGTCTTTCTTTTTTACTGCGTCGTTCCAGCATTTTAAAATGTCTTGCTGTTGAGATTTAGATAAAGTTATTTCTTTCATTAGAAGTCTAAACCTCCATCAGTTAAAATCTTTTTACTTTTTTCTATTATCTTTTTAACTATATTGTTTATCTGTTTGTAACCCGGGGTCCTGTTCTTTTCGCTTGTTTTAAAGTTCAGTTTTTTAGCTAACTCCTCTTCAGTCTTGAATTCTATATAAAGATGCTTGTAAACTTTCCATTCTATGGGTTTTAGAATTTTCTTTAGAGCTTCGTTTAAATTGTTTATGGAAGCGTCTAGTTGTTGTTCAGAAAACAATTGTCGTACTTCATTTTGATGATTTTCTATTGACACCGGAAGTTTAGTGTCGTGAGCGTTCTTTTTACCCTTCATCCAGTTTACATAAAGGGGGCATGGGGCTCCTTGTTTTTCGTATATTGCGCAGAGGTCGTAGGACTGAGCCGCAGCGCATTTCAAACAAGGTCTACAATAATTACCATAATTATTGCGTATTAAATTTTTTATTTGATTTGATATAATCCTATTAAGCCACGGGCCGAGAGGCTTAGAAGGATCATACATATCCCACTTTTTAAATATGTGGATTCTTATAATTTGAGATACGTCATCGTAGTCCATCCAAGATAAGACTGAGAGTTTCCACTTACTTTTTCTTTTAAGAATCTCTCTGTCTATTTCCTCGATTTTATCCTCAAATTGCGGTCTCGAGTTATCTGTAGGCATCTAAATCTCAGATGATTCCCTTGATTGTCCCGCTTCCGCTTGAAAATCAGCTAAAACTTGTTTTTTCGAAACCCTTTTTCTAGCGTATGCTTTTGGACGCTCAACTATCTGGGGATCTTCTTCGGATGTTCCCGCAATATCTCCTAAAGTAGTTTTTATGTTAGGAGCTTTTTGTATTTCACATTCCAATCCAGACATAGACCCGAAACTAGATTGAGTATCCTCCTCTATTTCAAATCCTAAATTAGAAGTTTGTTTTTCTATTACGGTTGGAGCGGCTTTAATAGGAGCTGGCTTACTAGCTATAGCAGGAGCCACAAAGGAGTTCCCGCACTGGGAACAAAACTTTGGCTTCTGAGAAACGTAAGCCGTGCCACTACCGCATTTTCTACAGTATACTTTCATATGCCCGTAATATATTTTAATGTTTCACATTTACTTTTTCTAAATAAATGTAGAAATCATTACACTAAATTGAGGCCATCTCTGAAAATCTTTCTGCTAAATACCTTACTAATTTCGACCTGACTACATCTTGTGGGCCAAATTTAAAAGTTTTAATACCCATTTTTCTAGATTGTAAATCATTGAGTAGATCGTATATTTTTTTGAATCCTCCCCTATTACCATTTTTTAAATCTGTTTGAGCTGGGTCAGCTAATAAAAATATTTTTGAGAACTGGCCCATTCTAGTTAAAACAGTTATGATTTCTTTCAATGTAGAGTTTTGGCACTCGTCAAATATAACACACTTTGCATTCCAACTCATACCTCGAGCGAAGTTAACTGGATAACATGAAATTCTTTTATCTTTTTGTAAGTTCTTTAATGCCGTGGGACTAAGAAGCTCATCCAATTTATCATAGAATGGCATGTTGTAATATTGTAGCTTTACGTCAGCATCCCCGGGTAAGAACCCTAGGCGAGCTTCAGAGCTTTCAACTGCGGATCGCATGTAAATTATGTCTGAGACCTTTTGTTGATTTAGTAGGTGTAGAGCACAGAAAGTTGCTAAAAGCGTCTTAGAAGTACCAGCAGGGCCATCTAATAGCACTACTTGGGTTTCTTTCTCTAGAGCGAGTTTGATAAACTTTTTTTGATTCGGTGTCCACTTAAGGTTCTGTATTTGAAACTGATCCTTAGGTTTGATTGTTTCCCGTTGATGAATTTTAACTTCTGATACATCGTTATCGAATACCAGATCCTCGAAGCAAAAGGTTACTTTCGGCATCGAATATATATACACAATTTTTTTATGTAGTGTAATTTATAATGATGGAATCCGAACTGATAAAACCTGAAACTAAAAAAATGATAGAAGAACTAATCGGTACTTACGGTTGGTTTATTCTTGCCGGTTTCATGGCTATACTTTTAAAAGATGCATTACATAAAGCGGTGGAAGGGTTTATGGTTTTCATGGGAAAAGATTTTCAAAACGACGATATTCTATACATTTCTGGCAGGCAAGCACGTATAGTTCGCGTCGGTTTTTTCAAGACTATTTTTTACATGACAGATCGCAAAACTAAGATGGTCGTGCCAAATGACAGGCTAAAAATGCTAGTTGTAGAAAAAACTTTACCCAAAAATGGAGGGTACCCATATCTTTATAAAGCAGGTGAAGCAGGTTATGATGCTCAACGTGCGGCTATAGCAGAAATGGAAAAACTCCCAGATCCTAATAAAAAATGTACGAATACAAAGCGAAACTCATAAAAGTAGTAGATGGCGATACAGTAGACGCCATGATAGATTGCGGCTTCTCCGTTTACAGAAAAGAGAGAATTAGACTCCTTGGAATCAACGCTCCTGAAACTAGAACTAGAGACAAGAAGGAAAAAGAGAAAGGTCTCATAGCTAAAGCTAGGTTAAAGGAACTTATTAAAGACGGTAGAAACGAATTTATGGTAAAAACATTTCTAGATGGAAAAGGCAAGTATGGAAGACTTCTGGGAGTGCTTTATAATTTAGAAGTTACCGAAAAGTCTTTCAATGATGTACTAGTTATTGAAGGGCTAGCTAAACCTTATGATTGTTGATTTTATCTAATTTAACTTCTAGTTTATCAAATCTGTCATGAATGATGTCAATAGCATGAGTTAGATCGTTTTTTGTTACGTAATTTTTAGGAAGCTCTATAGACATTTCTGTTATTCTGCTAACTAGCTCGTCATGTTTTTTCCAGAGCTCATCTATGCTCTGATAGGCCCTCTTTACTATGATGCCTAATAAGAATGCAATAACTGCTAAAAATCCCTCTATAATATAATGAACTTCCATAATTATACTAAATGGATTACACACTGTTTTTATCAATTTTTTAAATTTATTTTATTTACTTCGTCGTAACATAAATGAAGTTTATTTGTTTCTAGATTGAGGTAAATATATATGTGAAATACTTTCATTTTTGCTGTGACTGGTGGGCCGTAGGAGGGGCGGTGAATTACTTTCTTCTTTTTACTACTTTTTTTATATTTTTCTGCATCCTCAACCCTAAGTTTTCGAAAGCTTTTGTAAACATACTAATTGGCACCTTACCCTGTATGGGTATGCTTGGCACAGTCATAGGTATGATTGAGTGTTTCAATTCTATGGCTTTAACGGGAGCAGATGTTAAAACTATCTCTAACGCTATTTCAAAAGCTTTAATAACAACTCTAGTAGGCTTAGGCGTAGCAATTTTTGGCAGCTTAGCTGTCATGCCAAAACCAAAGAAAGACGGACAGATACAGGCATAATTAAAGAAAGCCTGTATTTAATAGGTGTTTAGCTGATTGCGCGCGTGTAATATTCTGTATGGGGGAGTTACATAACTTTGCCTCCTTAGGCAATTTAAATGCAATAAAAAAAGCGTTAGCGTCAAAATCAAAATCCTTCTTTGAAAAGGATGAGGAAAAGGGCTGGACGCCGTTGCATTATGCTGCGAACAGCAGTAAAGCGAGAGTGGTTCAAGCAATTTTAGATGCAGGAATAGACCCCAATATCCCAAGCTCTCCCCCGGCGGTTAAAAAAATAAATGCTTGGAATTGTTCTCTGGAAGTAGACAAGGAGAAGACTCCCCCAGTTCTTAACCCTATGGATGTAGCTGATGGCCCTAATATAAAAAAAATAATATTACTTCTCAGTCAAGCTGGTGGCTCCTTCCATAATAAGGAACTTACTTTGCACCAAGCCGTGCAGCTAGCAGATTTAAACGAAATAGAAGCTTTACTTGAAGATGACAGTATAAGAATAAATGGCAGAGATGATCGTGGATGGATGGCTATACATTATGCTGTTGAGTTTGAGTATCTTCATATTATAAAAATGTTGTTAAAAAGTAAAGCTAATATAAATGGTTCTACTTACCTTAAAGATTCTATACATCATTTAAACGCTTGGGAAATAGCTAACCATACGGGTAATAAAGAAATTTTTGATTATCTTGTATCAAAAGGTGCTCAACCTCATCCTAACCGTTCTAACAAAAATTATAAAGTCGTCGTCAGAAACAACTCTAAAGTAGATTGCTCTGTTACTGACAATATGTTATCTAAAATTAGAAAAGAAAGGCGAGAAAAAGATGAGGAACGCGAAGCCCTCAAAGAGCCTGATACTTTATTTGGCAAACTATTTGAATCAAAAGAAAAGAAAGAGAAGAGGCAAGCTGTTAAAGACAGAATAGAGGCGGAGAAGCGCAAGGCTCGAGAACAAGCTAGAAAAATAGTAGAAGAAGAAGAGGAAAAGAAGAAAAAACAAAGAGTCATAAAATGGAAATGGGGCGAAGATCCATTTAAGTTGAAAGGCGAATCAATTCAATATGATACCCCATGCCAAGCACATACTTACTTCATGGATATAGTTGGGTATTCAAAGAAAACTACCGCCGAACAAAAAAAATGCACTGACGAACTAATTGATTACGTTAAGGCTACTCATGGTTATAAACAAGCTGACAGACAAGGTAAGCTAATCATATTACCTACTGGAGATGGAATGGCTCTAGTATTTTTTAACAGTGTCAACGCTGCTTTTAAATGTATGGTTGATGTTGGGCGAATGACCTACAAGCACTCTAGAATAGGTTTAAGAAATGGTTTATATTCAGGCCCAGTTGTCCCAGTAAAAGATATTAACGACAACCCTAATGTTTCAGGCGCTGGTATCAATATGGCTCAACGATGTATGGATGCCGGAGATAACGATCACTTGCTAATCTCTAATGACGTTCATCAGTATGTTTGTGAAATGGATATCCCGGGTTTACAGTTTGATGATTGGGGGCCTGTTATAGTTAAGCACGGAACTACTGTTCATATGTGGACAGCATATGGTAAAAATTTTGGTAGACAAGAGTTTCCTAGTTGGAGAGGCACAAAGAAAGCGGAGTTTAAAACTAATGAGTAGGACGGTAAGAAAACATATAAATTACAAAACAGGCAAAGTGGAAAAAACAAGAGACAACAAACCACGATGTCAATGCTGCTGCAATCCAAGACATAGCGCTTTTGGCAACAAACAAGAAAAACTAACCGTACAAGAAAAAAGAGAACAATGGCCAAACAAAGCAAGCTAACTGAATGAGACTATTAGCAGACATCGCAAAAGCAATTATAGCTATGCTCATAGCATTTTTAATGTCTATGTTTCTCTCAGGATGTACAGGGAAGTGGGTTTGGCAAGAAGGTTACCCCAAACACAGAACGATGTCTTTTAAGTGCCCCCAATGGAATTATAACGAAGCTTATGATGAGCTTCACCACATTTATACAACTAAACAACATGAACCAATAAAAGTAAATGATAGGCGGGATAAAATTGATCCATGAATTGTATAAGCCTTGGGCTATTCAAGACAATGACATACATTCGAAAAGTATTCAATCTTGGGCGAATAGGGAAGTCAGGGAATCAGTGCTGGACGCCCGGTCTGCGAAAAGACGCACTCATGAAGAAACGCTTTTTGGCGAATATGTTGCTAGTAAAATACAGTTATCAAATAGATTTAGACTTTTAAATATTTCTGCATAAAATAGTAAAATGAAAAAAATAATATTATACATATCTTTTTTCTTAATAGGCTGGTTCGGTACGATCTCAGTCTTCGGCGCGTTCTTTACCCCTCACATCGAAGTAAAGGTTCCCGGGCTAGTCTGCTCTAGCTGTGGAATAGGAATAAAAAATAAGCTAAAGAAAAACACAAATGTTGTAGATGTCGCTTTCGATGTAAAAAAAGAATTAGCTTTAATTCAATGTAAAGTCAGCCAATCTAATAGAATATATTTCATAGACAATAAATTTATAACTAATGCAGTAAAAAATGCAGGCTATGAAGTAAGGTCTATAAAAAGGCTAAGTAATTTAAAACCAAATAGATACAACAAACCTTGAATAAATTTCATATCTATCTAAAAGAATTACGAGAAAAAAAATTTAAAAATACAACAAAATTCGTTAAAATATTAAAGATAGATCATTCTGTGTGGAGAAAAATTGAGAGAGGAATAAATCCTCCTCCTAAAAAAAGTTTATTAAGTAGGTTTTGTACTATTGTAGGAGCTAAAGAATACGAAAAAAGCCAACTATTTGCTTTAGCTAAAAGATGGGAGCCTCACCCCGATACAAATTCAATGAGGCACACTTTATATAATAGAGGATTAGATGAGAAATGGACTGCAGCGATATTGGCAGACAATACCCCTGACTATCCTCATAAATATTGGGGTTAAGATTTTATTATGAGATTCAAACAGCAAGTATTATTAAAACACGATAACGGAATCACAGCTCAATGGATTAGTGAAGATTGGAGTTGTATGGCTATTGCCACATATTATCAACAAGAAAAAGAAGGCAAGAGCGTAGATGGAGAAATTGTTAAATACAAAACTTGGGCTCTAGGCAACTGTAGTGGGCCGTGGACAGGTATTAGCCCTGATGGTAAAGAGCTGACTTTCATTTCGGGATATGAGAAACAGCATGAAAAAATCGCTTCTGAGGCGTCTTTAATTCTAACCTGCATCAACGCTGCAGTTGGTGGAGAAAAGGCCTTAAACAGCATCTGGAGCGCAAATAAGATAGGTTTTGACTCCTCAACGTTTTCTAGCTTGAACCAGTAAAAGAAAACCCCCCACCAGTCAAGGTGAGGGGTCATAATTAAGCAATATAATTACTTGGTCTCGATAGCGAAACCTTTGGTTGCTTTCAATACAATATTTGCAATCCAAGCATATACGGCCCCGGTTACCCATCCGCCTATGCCGTAACCTACAACAGTTGAAACGTCGGCAGATACAATATCTGCAACACCTTTGATAACTGCATTTACGTCGGCTGCTGTGCCAGAAGCTAACATAGCTAATACTGGCAGCGCTACTGCTTTGATTGCCCCTGTGACGATCCCAAGGATAGCTACAAAGTTAGCAAATCCTAATACGCCGATTTTGTTTATAATGAGCTTTTTCATAATAAATATACCCCGAATCTACTTAGAGCATAACGGGGGTGGATTACTATACACCTTATAAAAGGTAACTATACAAAAAAACCCCACTCCTTTCGGAGTGGGGCATTGTGAGCGTACGAGCCTCTACCTTAGAAGCTGTACTTGAGGCCTAGCGTTACATTTACATCTCCATCCAACTCTTGAGAAGCAAAATTATAATCTGCTAAGTCGATGTCACTGTCTACATACGCAATAGATCCGAACGGGCGAAAGTGGGAAAAGAACCCATTTTCAACCGTCAGGTCGAGGTCAAGGGAGGCAACCACAGAACTGTAGTCAGTATACTCAAACCATTCCAACGCGGGAGCAACATTCAGAGAATAATCGTCTGATCCCAATAAGTCGAAGCTCTTGGTAATTCCGACGGAGTAACCGTCTTGTTCCAAGTCTACATCGCTTAACACCTTAACAAAAGGAGTCACCCAAGGATTAAGAAGGCTAGCTTGAGCAGAAAACTCTGTAGTATCTGCAATGCCAGCACCGTGCTGACGATGTGCGACATCAGCACTGAGTCCTAATCCAAACTCTCCAATAGCCAAGTCTTTTCCAACCCCAAGGTTCCAATGAGACTGAGATGAATCTCCATTAGGTTCAGGTACGAGTAGAGCCGAACCATGAACGTCCAACAAGCTCAAGGGCTTATTGAAACCGAATCCCAAATAAGAAGATTCGTCGCCATGTCGTGCAACACCGTTAACAATCAATTGAGAGGTATAACCAGCCTCAAGAGAAATGTTGTACGTGGATAAGTCCGAATCCTGAGCACTTACTGTGCAGAGGCCAACCGATAACATTAATGTACTTATAAGCTTTTTCATAAGCGAATACTTTACACAAAATATCACAAATAACAACTAAGTCAAATTAAAAAGTGTAAAATATTTTAATGTCAGACTTAGCAGGTAACTTTTCGTACGAATTTACGACAATTAACCCAAACTGGGATAATACCCTTAAAACAGGTATTTCTTCAATTACGATTGGGCTGACTTGCTCCTACTCTGGAGACGACACGTATAATGTTGCAGTTACAGACAGTTACTACAGTCATGGGACGACAGGATTCGTCCCTCCCGTTACTTTTGATTATTTAAGTGGAAACATAGAATCAATCTGTAACGGCTATGCTTCTGGTAGGAATTGGTGGTATGATACGAAGCAATTACTGACTAACCAAATAAATTCTCCTATTTCTGTGGAGAGCTTCCCATTCCCTGCTAATGGAGTGCCTGAAGCTTTTCCTTCTACTGGGGACTTGTCTGACTTTTCTGAAGAATCTAACGACTAATCGTAGTTGAATCTTTCATAGTCTTCTTTGAAATACTCAAAGATTATGTCTTTAGTGCGTTGAGTTATCTCTCCTGACTTAGGCTTTCTGCTAGGATTAGAAATGCCTATTTTGGGGATCAAATCTTCTCTATCGAGCTGTTTAAATAATTTAGATAGCTCTTCATTGAAGTTTTCAAACCTATATATGTTTTTGACTAGTAGGTTGCCAAATTTATCGCACAGAAATTCCGAACAGGTTGCTAGAGGCCCTATATTATAGCGAGGATGACTAGATCCGATGTACTTTTCTGTATGAAGTATGATTTCCTCTGCCCATTTGTTGAAATCGTCTTGTTCCAAAGCTAAGGGGCCGTAAAGCGACCCTGAAGGGCCAAGGTTCACTAGCTTTTGTTCTTTAGCGTAATATGCCGTATAGGGTTTTCTAAAATTTTGTTTTTCTAGTTCTGTTAGTTCTA
>MDSW01074698.1_pt1 | contig 18093 bp, 19 predicted proteins | sample 811171 | NCBI WGS metagenome assembly MDSW01 (sample SAMN05326641, study PRJNA326480) | marine metagenome | isolation source: seawater | place: Atlantic Ocean: North West | collected 2012
CTACTCAAAATATGGTAGATGAAGTTCGTGTTCCAAGTGGTAAAACTATTCTTGGTAAACAACATTAAATAAATAAATTTTGGGGGCGAAAATCGCCCCCATCTAATTTCCAAATTTTAATATGTCTATTTATATTTTAGTAATTGATTATATTCTTGGTGTTATAATGTGGACTCTTATTGGAAGATCAGCAATGAATATATTCCAAAAAGAGGATTCTGAATTTTTTTTTATGAGAGTTTTTGTAAAATATACTAACCCTGTTATTAGACTATTTAAATTTATAACTCCAAGCTTTATAATTGGTCCATTAGTACCTTTATACGTTGCTTGGTTTTTTTACATGTTTAGATTTTATTTGATGCCATATCTTTTAGGGTATTCTGTCATGGGAATGCTTTCTTTTCCATTAGAGAGCGAAATAGCTAGTGAAATTTATAGACTTTTTGGCAGAAATTAATTCAAATAAAAAACAAAAATTGATACTAGTAATTTAGTTATCAATGAAAAAAATAAAAATATCACCGTCGATTCTATCTGCAGATTTTAGTCAGCTAGGTAAGGAGATTAAAAGGCTTGAGAAAGGTGGTGCAGATTTAATTCATGTAGATGTAATGGATGGTCACTTTGTTCCAAATCTTACTATAGGTCCGCCAGTTATAAAAAATTTAAGAAAATTTACTAAATTGCCTTTTGATGTACATTTGATGATTTCTCCAGTTCATAAATATATAAAAGATTTTGCTGATGCTGGAGCAGATATTATTACCATTCATCCTGAAGCAACTGATAACTTAAAAGACTCAATAAAATTAATAAAAAAATTAAATAAAAAAGTTGGTATTTCATTAAATCCAGATACAGATTTGAAAATAATAATTGATGAAATAAAATATATTGATTTAGTTCTAGTAATGAGCGTTTATCCTGGTTTCGGTGGTCAAAAATTTATACCGAAAGTAATTCCTAAAATTGAAAAATTAAAAAAAATTAAAGATGAAGAAAAATATGTTTTTGATATTGAGGTTGATGGTGGAATTAATTTTTCAAATTACAAAAAAGTTCTAAATGCTGGAGCAAATATTTTGGTATCCGGAACTACAATTTTTAAAGAAAATAAAGGTAACATAAGAAAAAATATAAAAAAACTTAGATCTATGTAAAATGCTTTTTAAAAGTTCTATTAATTTTATAAATCAGTTTTTTTTTATTTTTTCTAAACAAATAAGAGAACTTTACTTAAATTCATCAATTTATAATAAAAAAATATCTAAAATTGATGATAGCATTTTAACTTATAAACCAAACTTAAATATATTAAGTTCTCTTATAAGTTACGAAAAAAAAAAAGATAAAATAGAAAATTTTTATATCAATTCAATTTGGGACAATAAAAACATTTCACATAAGGACTATAAAAAACTACATAGCTTTTATTGGTTATTTTCAATAGATTTAAAATCATCTAGCGAAGTAACACAATCTATAATTCAAAACTGGATAGAAAAAAATAAAAATTATAGTCCTAAAATCTGGGAAATTGATATTTTATCAAAAAGAGTTATTTCGTGGATATCAAACACTCAAATAACCTATGATGGTTCTGATAATAATTTCAAAAAAAAATTTAATAAAGTAATTAATAAACAAGTGAATCATTTAATTAATGAAATTAATAGGTCAAACTTTATTGATGGTAAAATGTTAGGATGTACAGCAATTATTATTACAGGAATATCTTATAAAAATAATAAATTTTTAAATTTCGGATTAAATTTTTTAAAAAAAATTATTAATTCATCTTTTGATAGTCAATATTTTCCAAAATCAAGAAATATAAGACAACTTGTTTTTTATCTAAAATATTTTGTTTTAATTAGAGAATTGCTTAAAGAATCTCTAAATGAAATCCCAGAATATTTAGATGAAATTATATTTTATTTAGGTAGAGCTTACAATTTTACATGGGGTTCTATAAAAGAAAATCTTTTATTTAATGGTAATTTTGAAGATGACTATTCTGATTTTGATAAATATTTGAGTTTATTTAGATATAATTTTAAAAGTAATAATAAAGAATTAGCAGGATATTCAATATTAAAAAATAAGAATGTATTAATTGCGATGGATATAGGATCCAATCCTGATAAAAAATTTTCAGAAAATTATCAAAATGGTCCATTATCTTTTGAATTTTTTTTTCAAGGAAAAAAGATAATTTGCAATTCGGGATATTATCAAAATAACAACCATCAATTAAAAAGAATATCAAAATCTACTGCCACTCAATCTACTTTGATTTTAGATAATTCATCTATATGTACTTTTAAAAAGAATAAAAAGGGACCTGAAATAATAAATAAAGGATTTAAAACTTTTAATAAAAATGTTGTTTTTGAAAAAAATTACTGGAGTATTAAGAGTTCACACGATGGATATTTATCTAGGTATGGTGTAGTTCATGAAAGAATTATTGAATTTTTTCCTGAAAAAAATAAAATTTTAGGTAAAGATAAATTAATAAAGAAGAAAAATTTTATATCTTCAAATTTTGAAATAAGATTTCATTTGATGCCAGATACAAAAGTTACTAAAACACAAGATAATAAATCAATTTTAATTGAATTAGAAAATTCTGGATGGAAATTTAATTCAAAACATGCACATATTGGAGTTGAAACTGGTTTATATTTCGGTAGTAGAAATGCTTATAAAGAAAATCAAAATATATTTATTTCAGGTGTTACTCAAAAAGATGATCAATTAATCGAATGGGAATTAAATAAAATATGAAAAAAAAAATTAAATATGCATTAATTTCTCTATATGATAAATCAAATTTAAATTTAATTTTAAAAACTTTAAAAAAATATAATATAAAAATTATTAGTTCTGGAGGAACATCAAAAGAAATTAAAAGGATAGGTTTTAGCTGTATAGATGTTTCAAAATTTACTCAATCATCAGAAATTTTAAGTGGAAGAGTCAAGACATTACATCCTAAAATACATGCAGGTATTTTAAGTAAAAGAGATAGTAAAATTCATAAGAAAGAACTTAAAAAAAATAATTATGAAGAAATAGATTTAGTAATTGTTAATTTTTACCCATTTGAAAAAGTTTTAAAGAAATCAAATAATCATAAACAAATTATAGAAAATATAGATATAGGTGGACCAACGCTAGTTAGATCGGCTGCAAAAAACTATAAAGATGTGACAGTAGTCACTAACCCAAATCAATATAAAAATTTAATTCAAGAAATCATAAAAAATAAAGGTTCAACAAGTATTAGTTATAGAGAAAAACTATCTATAGAGGCTTTTAACCAAACAGCATATTATGAGTCAATAATTTCAAATTATTTTAATAAAAAATCTAATAATCTCTTTCCACAAAAAAAAATAATTTGTGGAAATTTAATTGAAAATTTAAGATATGGAGAAAATCCTCATCAAAAAGCAGCAATTTATAGTTTTGAAAAAAATCTTGGTATATCAAAACTTCATGGAAAACAATTAAGTTATAATAATTATAACGATATTTTCTCTGCATTAAGTGTTTCTAATACTTTCCCAGATAATATTGGAACTGTTATAGTAAAGCATTCAAATCCGTGTGGTATTTCTATAAATAAGAATAAAGTAAAAAGTTACAAAGAAGCATATGCATGCGATCCAATAAGTGCATTTGGTGGAATTGTATCCTGCAACTATAAAGTAACAAATAAAGTTGCTATCGAGCTTAATAAACTATTTTTTGAAGTAATTGTAGGTATTGGTTTTACTAAAGATGCACTGAAAATTTTAAAGAAAAAGAAAAACTTAAGAATAATTGATTCAACAAAATTAAAATTTAAGAATTCATATAATATTACATCTAATTTTAATTCTTTTTTAGTACAAGAATCGGACAATAAAATTTTTAAAAAAAGTGATTTTAAGATAGTTTCCAAAAAAAAACCAACCAGTAAAATATTCGACAGTTTAATTTTTTCATTTAATGCATGTAGAAGTATTAAATCTAATGCAATTGTAATAACTAAAAATAAAACAACTATTGGCATTGGATCTGGCCAACCTAGTCGTTTAGACAGTTGTAAAATTGCAATAAATAAAATGAATAAATTTCAAAAATTAAATACCAATGAACAAATCATAGCTGCTTCAGATGCATTTTTTCCTTTTGTAGATGGTCTTGAAATTTTAGTTCAAGGAGGAATAACTGCAGTAGTCCAACCTTCAGGTTCAATACGTGACAGAGAAATTATTAAATTCGCAGATAAAGTTGGTATTATTTTAGTATTTTCAAAAACAAGGCACTTTCGTCATTAATTATATTTTATCAATTTTTGCAGCTAACACAAAATCACTTTCGTGCAAACCCTTTATTGAATGAGTAAAAATCTTTACTTTTGCATAGCCCCACCCAAACCAAATATCAGGATGATGACCTTCTTTCTCAGCAATTTCACCAACTTTGTTGACAAAACTTTGACTGTCTAAAAAATTTTCAAATTTAAAATCTTTGATAATATGAAAACCGTCTATTTTATCTTCTTTAACATTCCAGCCATCTACTTTTTTTAAATATTTATGAATTTCTTCAACTTTAAATGCAGGAATATTTCCTTCACATGGAATACATTTTTTATCTGCTAAGTCAGTCATTTTTAATTTCATATCCTAGTTCATTTAATTCGTTTTGTAAATTTTCATTTAACCTATTTAAAATATTTTTAGGTAATATTTTTTCCCATCTATTGTTAAAACCTAAATTAAAAAATCTTTTTTTTTGCCCTGTTTCTTTTGAATAAACACTTTCTTCAAAACCTTCATTTTCTTCTTTATTCCTCAAATTATTAAAATTTGTTGAATTTAAAGAATTTATTAGCTTTTTTTCATTAATTTTAATTTTTTTTCTTGAAATATTATTAACAAACAAAATAATTTTTTTAAAAGTATTATATTTGTCTTTTTCAATATCTTCATATTTAATAAATAAAACTTCAAAATCTTTACAATATTTCCAAGACTTATAGTGTTTTGACCATGAACTTAAGAATGTAAAATTGCTGTGATCGTTATCAACAGATTTTTCTAACAAATTTCCATTTTCATCCATCAATTTTTTATAAGCCTCTTCATAGTTTAAAGAATAATGATGTGTCATTGATGTAATTAAATTTCTTGGATCTCTTACAACATAAATTGCACCTATTGTTTGATTGCTAGTTGTAAACTTATTTCCTTTAAATTCACAAAGTGAATTATGTGTTTTAATAAATTTGATATCTTCGCCACTAAAGAACTGATTTTGATTATATATCCAATTTTGGCTTGCTTCTAAATCTGAATATAGATTTTTTTTTGTAAATTTAATAGATGGAAACTGAAGAATATTTAAAAGTAAATCAAAATCAAATTTTCCCTTTTTGGAAAAATAATATGAAGAAATAAATGAGCGCAAATATGTGTTTCCGCTCTTTGGGTATGAGGCAATCCAAATTATCATAAAAAAATAATAAACAATTATGGAGCGGGCAATGGGACTCGAACCCACGACCTTCTCGTTGGCAACGAGACGCTCTACCACTGAGCTATGCCCGCTTGTTCAATAATTTTTGAAATTATTAGCTTTTTTAAAATTAAGCAAGTAATTGTTAAAAAAAATAATTATTAAAAATTATTATACTAATTTGCTTATTTTCTTAACTCTATTTCTTATCATTGCGTAATATATGCAATACAAAATAGAAAATAATATTGAGAAATAAAATAGAAATGTTTCAAAAGATAAATTGCTCTGTTGGCATAAAATAAAAATTGAAGAAAAAACAATAATTTGCCAAATAAAATCAGTTTTAAAATTTTTACTTACAATTAGATATCTAGACAAGGTACTAGATATTAACATAAATGATCCATAAATTATAAATGGCTTATAATATGGATAATAAGTTTCAACAAAAGATAAAAAGTTTAACTTATTATATAAATGTGGAAAAATAAAAAAACCAACCATAAAAATAATAAAACTTAAAAATATTAAAAGTTTTGAGAAATTATTAAAAGTATTAATTGGACTAAAGCTAACTCTTATTGATTTTGAAATCTGAGAGACAAATATATCACCTACGATTTTATTTATTAATTGAATTGGAGCAAGTATTATTCTGTTTAAAGCAGTATAAATTCCGGCTTCAGTTTTTGAAAAATTTTGTAAAATATAGTTGTATATTAATAAATAAGTTAATGTATTAAATAAATAAGACCCAATTGACCAAATACTAAAACTTTTTAAATATCTTAAAAAAATTATTATTTTTTTTGGAGAAAAGTTCAAAAATTTAAATCCTTTAATATCATTTTTTGATACAGAATAAAGAAAAACCAATAATTCGCTAAAAATAAATGCGGAAATAATTTTATTAAAAAAAAAATCTTTATAACTAAAGAAAATTCCAAAAAATAAAAAAAATGTAGCTCTCAAAAAATTGAGTTTTCCTATAGTTTTAAATTTTGAAAACCTAATCAGAAAAGAACTTTGTAGATTTTTAAAAGTAGAGAAAAAAATATAAATAATTAAAATTAATATAAAACTTAATTTTTCTGAATTTATTTTATAAAATTTATTATAAGGTGTAAAATCTATTATAAAATAAAAAATTAAGATAAATAATATACTTAAAATAAAACTTATAAAAAATAAATTATAAACAAAAATAAAAACATCAGATTTTTTTTTTTCAATCAAAGAAAGCTCACTAAAGACCGATAAATTTAATACTAAAATTATTGGAGTTATAACTAAATAAGCTCCCCAAAAAGCTAATTCTTCAGGAGTATAATATATAGAAAAATATAATATTGCTAAAAAGTTAATTATACTTGAAAAACCACTTAAAGAAAAATGATTAACCAAATTATTAATTGATTTTTTCATTATTGAGATATTTAAAACTTATAGTATTAAAAAATTAAAATTAAATAAATATTTAATTACCTGAATTTCGGACCCCACATCCATAAAGCAAGTGTTTTTCTTACACCACTTTTTACCTTAGTAACTTTATGATTAGTAAATGACGGAAAAACAATAACACTTCCTGGACTTTCAAAGTCTGGGCATGTGACTTCGACACCTTTAAAAAGAACTAGCTCTCCTCCCTCATAGGGTTGATCTGAACAATTAATCATAGCGGTCAACTTAACATCTCTTATAGGATTATTTGACTCTGCATCTATGTGCCAAGAGTACTCTGTATCTGGATTATAAATATTATAATTAAAAATTTTATCACCTGTGACTGGGAATAAATCAAAACCAAAATTAGCATTATTTGCTGAATAACAATAACTTATAAATTTGTTTAGTATTTGAGCTATAGATGCAAATCTAACAAATTCAATTTCAGAAGTTTTTAAAGCAGATTTTGCTGGTGAGTCGAAATTTTTTAATTCTTTTTTTTGATTTATTTGATCATTGAGTTGTTTAATTTCATCTTGATTATATAGATTTTTACTTACTGCATAAACTGATTTTCTCATTGAAAAATATTATAAATATGAGGTTTCATAATTGCAAGAAATAAGAAAATATAAGATTATATTTAAATTTAAAAATTATGATTTTTTGGTTAGCTTCTTACCCTAAAAGTGGAAACACTTGGATTAGAAGTTTCATATCCACATACTATTTAACAAATAGTGATACTTTTGAATTTAGCTATTTAAAAAATATAATGCAGTTTCCTCATGAAAGATTTTTCGATAAAGAAATAAAAGATATCAATTTAGCTATCAACAGTTGGGATGAGGCTCAAAAAAAAATAAATTCTCAAAAAAAAATAATATTTTTAAAAACACATTCAGCTTTAGCTACAATAAATAAATGTAGTTTTACCTCTAAAGAACATTCAATTGCAGGAATATATATTGTAAGAGATCCAAGAAATATTATTACATCTCTATCAAATCATTATCAGCTAGATTTTAATAGATCTTTAGATTTTATGACAAATACAAAAAAATATTTAATTAGTAAAAAAAATATTAAAAATTTTGCAAATTTTACTTTTTTAAGTTCTTGGTCTGAACATTATAAATCATGGAAAAATAATACGCAGTTTAAAATTTTTTTTTTTAAAATATGAAGATCTAGAAAAAAAACCAGAAGAAACATTTAAGAAGATAATTTCATTCATAAATAAAGTTATTAATAAAGATGAAAATATAGACATAAAAAGAGTAAAAAAAATAATTAACTCAATAAGTTTTGATAAATTAAAAAAACAGGAAGAAAAAAACGGTTTTCCAGAAGCTATTAATAATGAGAATAAAAAAATAAATTTTTTCTATTTAGGAAAAAAGAATAAATGGAATAAAATACTAAAAAATAATCAGGTAAATCTATTGAATAAAAAATTTGATACAGATTTAAAAAAACTACATTATGAAATTTAATAAATTCAGAAATTTATATTGTTAGCTCTTAAAATATTTTGCATATCTTCTAGATAATCTTTATATTTTTTCCAATTTTCAGAAGTATTTTTTATAATTTTTCCTCTAACTTGTAGTAATGATGCTGTTTCAACTGGTCTTTCATTTGTATTGAAAGTTTTTAGCCCATCTTCCCAGTTTAAATCTATTTTATCTAAAATATTTTTTGTTTCTTTCTCATGGTCCAAAACAAATTTTTCATAATTTATATTTATTATTTTTTCTTTAAATTTAACATTCCAATAATTCATTATTTCTTTATACAAAACATAATATTCAGCAATATCTTTTTGACTTAAGGTGAATTCCATTCCTGAGTCTCTAAAATTAATCTTGTAATTAGACCAACAAACTGCCATGGGGTTTCTGTCTATGTGTAAAATTTTAGCTTCTGGAAAAGCTTTGATTATGAAACCTATCCATCTAAAATTTAGAGGTAATTTATCAATTATGTACTGATTATTTGATAATTTGCTTAATTTCTCTGAATACTCATATCTTATTTTATTAATTGTATCATTAAAATCAGACCGATTGTAAGTAAAAACTCGATCTATTATTTGGGGTAAATAAATTAATTCTCCAGCACCATGTATTTTGGAATGAGACGACAAAATTTGCTCAATTAGAGTAGTGCCTGATCTTGGCATACCAAGAATAAAAATTGGTATATTTTTAATTTTTATATTTTTATCTACTTCACTTGAATAATAATTTTCAAAAAAAACTTTTATATTACTAAATATTTTTTTTTGACGATTAATTTTAAAATTTGATATTTTTTTTTTAATGTTTTTTCCTCTTTCTAAATATTGAAAACCTAACTTATTTTTTTGTTGATCAAAATATCCTTTGCTAAGACTATAAAATATATCAATTTTGTTTTGGTCATTAGTATCTTCGGCTGATATATTTTCTAAACTTTTAAATATATGATCTCCCTCAATAATTTTCGTAATTTCAATATAATTTTTATAACTCTTAAAATTTTTATTATTTATACTTATAGCTTCTATAAAATATTCTCTGGCTTTTTCAAAATTTCCTAAAATAGAATTTACCGCGCCTAGATCATGCTTTGCTGTAAGATTATTTTTGTCTATTTCAAGTATTTTCTCATAAACATTTTTGCTATCTTTATATTTTTTTATTTCTTTAAAAATAACAGCCAAATTAAAATATGCTGTAATGTTATCATTTTTTTTATCGATAGACTTTTTATAATTTTTAATTGCTTCTTGGATTTGATTATTTAATTTATTTACATTACCTAAATTATTATATGCCTCAGAAAAGTTAGGATTTAAGTTAATAGCATTCTCAAAAGAACTAGTTGCCTCTTTGTAGTTTTTTAGTTTTGATTGTATATTTCCATAAATATAAAAAATATCCGCAGATTTTTTAAAACTTAATATTTTTCTAAAAAACTTTTCAGCATCAATAAAATTTTGTAAATCTATTGAAGAAAAACCTAAAACATATAACAAATCAAAATCATTTGGTTTTTTTTTTAATAATTTTGTTCCTAATTTTAATACCTTACTGAATTTTTTTTCTTTAAATAAACTTAAAATATTTTTTTTATCTTTGATAAAGTTATTTGAATTCATAACTTATCTGTTATAATTTAATTATTATGAAAAAAGAAGATTTACCAAATAATTTACCTGTTTTTCCTTTATCAAATTTTATTATTTTCCCAAGAACGACGGTCCCTTTAAACATTTTTGAACCTAGATATATTCAAATGGTAGATGATTCAATGAAAAGTAACAGAATAATAGGCATGATTCAGCCCAAAAAAACTGGTGAATTAAAAAAACCTGATTTACATGAAGTAGGTTGTGCTGGAAAAATAACTAGTTTTAATGAAACAGAGGATGGAAGATATCTAATCATATTGAATGGAATATGTCGTTTCAAGATTTTAAATGAAATAAAAAGCGACTATTTATACAGAGAATGCAATGTAAAATATGATGATTATTTTAATGATTTACATGAAAAAAAAGAAGAAATAAATTTCTCAGATCTAAAATTAATTTTTCATAATTTAAAAGGACTTTTTAAAAGACAAGGATATCAAATTAATTGGAAAGAAATAGAGAAACAAAGTTTAGATCAAACAATTAATACTCTTTCAATGGCATCTCCTTTTTCATTAGAAGAAAAGCAAGTTTTGTTAGAAAGTAAAAATTTAGTTTTAAGAAAGAAAAAGTTAGAAGAAATTCTTAATACATATATTGTAGACAACTTTAACAATAAAACTTTGCAATAATTAAATATCTAAACCCCTGTCAGAAAAATAAGTTGCATATTTATTTAAAAAATTATTTTTTTTAAAAATTTTAAATATAGGCTCTGATAATGAATTATTAAATTTAAAGTCTGTATTAAAAAAATTATAAATTAAATTTATACTAGATCCATAAATTAAATTTAGATGTTTAGTTTTTTTTTCAAAATTAATTCCAACAGAATAATCAATGTCTAATCCTAAATCTATTCTTTCTTGTATTATTTTAGATAAAATTTTAATGTCTCTTATACTCATATTAAAACCTTGACCAGCTAACGGATGAATTTTATGCAATAAATCGCCAAATGAAATTATATTTTTGTAGTAATAATTTCTTAAAGTTAAAAATTTTAATTGAAAACTTTCTAATTTACCATATTTGCTAATTTCATATTTATTATTAAATTTTTTAATTATTCTTTTTATTTTTTCAATTTTCATTTTATTGATACTTGTTGATGAAAATACTATTGAAGTTTGAGTTTTAGACAATGGCAAAAATGCTAATGGTCCATCTTTTGTAAAAATTTGAATTGCAATATTATTATCTAATTTAGCATGAGTTATAACCAAAGTATAAGCTAAACTATTGTAATTTTTTTCCAATCTTTTTGAAAAAAATTTTTTTGTAATATAACCATTTGGATCAGAGTTTATAATTAAATTATAATTTTTATTGGCAATCCATTTATTATTATTTCCTTCAAATTTTTTAAACTTCACATAATAATTCTTTTTTAAAGCTTTTAAAAAAAAATTATAAATTTCATTATACTTAGTTAAAAAAAAATTATTTCTTTCTCTATTTGCAAATTCAAATAATTCTTGTGATTTATTTTTTTCTGTATAAATTTTAATTTTTTTTGAAGGCCAAGTTGATATATTTATTTTTTTATTATTTTTCTTAATATATTCATAATTATTACTTGATATTGCCAATGTTCTTGGAGAATCATTTTTAAGTAATCTTAAATTTTTTGAATAAAAAATATCTACATTTATTTTTTTATTAGCTAAAACATTTGCTAATACAAAATTAGTTAAATTTTTTCCTATTAAACAAATCTTCATAATTTAATTTTATCAACAAAAATTAAATGATACAAAGTGACAAATCATAATAATATGAATATTAAAATTTTTTTTGATAAAACTTCAAATTTTATATTAAATAGACTGTCAGAATTGATTGGCTTATTATTGTTAGCTATATCTTCATTATTATTTATTTCTTTAGTATCTTATTCACCGGAAGATCCAAATTTTATATTTCCAAATAATTTAGAGATAAAAAATCTTTTAGGAATAAAGGGCAGCTATGTATCTGATATTTTTTATCAATCCCTAGGTTTAATATCTTTATTAATTCCTTTTTCGTTTTTCTTTACAGGTATTAATATTATTATAAAAAAAAATTTATTAGTTTTAATTGAAAATTTATTTTTTATAATTTTATATTCCATAGTAGGAAGTTTATTTTTTACAGTTTATCACCAAGAAACTTATTGGTTAATAATAAATGGTAATAATGGATTTTTAGGAAACATATTTGAAGATAGTTTTTTGATTAACTTAATAAATTTAAACCAAAATATAAGTTATTATTTTTTGTTATTAATAATAACAATTCTTTTTCTTTTTAGTATTAATTTTAATTTAGGTTCATCTTTAAGAAATATATTAAAAGCAGTAAGTAATTTAAGACAAAAAAATATTGAGAAAAGTAATTTTGTAGATGAAAAAGTGGATTTCTCAAACCAGCAACAATATACTGAAACAAGAATTCAAGAAAATTTTTCATTTGAAAATAAATCAAAATCTTTAACTAATAAAATCCCAACAAAATATAAGTTACCATCATTAAATTTTTTAAAAATTGAAACAAAAAAAGGAAAAAATTTAAACGAAAATAAAATTGAAGAAGAGACTTTAGAAAAAATCCTTCTAGATTTTGGTGTGCAAGGAAAAATAAAAAAAGTTAGTCACGGGCCAGTAGTAACTTTATATGAATTCGAACCTGCACCTGGAGTAAAAGTGTCTAAAATTATTAATTTATCAGAAGACATTGCAAGAAATACAAGTTCTGAATCTGCAAGGATAGCAACTATTCCTGGAAGCAATACAATAGGCATTGAACTTCCAAAGCCAAGTAGAGAAAATGTCTACTTAAGTGAAATTGTTTCTGATTCAGAATTTAAAAAGAAAGATATTAAATTACCAATAGCACTTGGAAAAAGTATTTCTGGCAAAGCAATTACTAGTGATCTAAGTTCTATGCCTCATCTTTTAATAGCTGGTACCACTGGATCTGGTAAATCAGTTTGTATTAATACAATTATTTTATCGCTACTCTACAAACATTCTCCAGATAAATGTAAGTTCATATTAATTGATCCAAAAATGCTAGAATTATCAACCTATGAAGGAATACCTCATTTATTATGTCCTGTTATAACTGAGGCAAAAAAAGCAGCATCAGTTTTAGGTTGGGTAGTCAAGGAAATGGAAAATAGATATAAATTAATGACAAAAGTTGGTGTAAGAAATATTGACGGATATAACGATAAACATAAAATTCCAATGCCCTATATCGTTGTAATCGTTGACGAAATGTCAGATTTAATGTTAGTGGCTGGAAAAGAAATTGAAAGTTATATTCAAAAGCTTTCACAAATGGCTAGAGCAGCAGGCATTCATATTATTATGGCTACTCAACGACCTAGTGTAGATGTTATAACAGGTACAATTAAAGCTAACTTTCCAACAAGAATTTCATTTCAAGTTACATCTAAAATCGATAGTAGAACAATTTTAGGAGAACAAGGTGCTGAACAACTTTTAGGAAAAGGTGATATGCTTTACATGACATCAGCAAATAAAATGATAAGAATACATGCTCCTTTTGTTTCGGAAAATGAAATTGAAAAAATTAATAATTTTTTAAGAAATCAAGCAGAACCAGATTATGTTGATGAAATTCTTAATTTTGCTGATGAAAAAGAAAAAAATACTGAAACTAATGAGAGCGGTAACTTAGATGAATTATACAATACAGCTCTAGAAATTGTAAAAACTGAAAGGAAGGCATCAACATCATTTTTACAAAGAAAGTTACAAATTGGATATAATAGAGCTGCAAGAATAATTGATCAAATGGAAATGAATGGTGAAGTTAGCCAAGCGAATCATGTAGGCAAAAGAGAAGTGCTTAAATGATAAGAATTATAATTTTTTTTTTTTATTCTAATAAATTTAAGTATAGCAAGTGCTTCTCCAAATTTTGAGATTGCAAATAATTTTAAAAAAATAAATTCTTTAAAATTTAATTTTATTCAAAAAATAGATAACAACAATAGTGAAAAAGGCGAATGTATTATTTTATATCCAAAAAAAATTTTTTGTTCGTACGACGATATTTATAATAAGATTTTAGTATCTAATGGTAAATCTCTAGTAATTAATTCGGATAAAATACAAAACTATTTTAGATACCCTTTAGACGAAACACCTTTAAATTTTATTTTAGATAAGGAATTTATAATATCAAAAATTTATGAACTTAAAGATGATCTAGATTATCCATTTTTTTATGTTTTTAATGTAGATTATGAAAATGTTTCTATTAAAGTTTTTTTTGATAAAAAAAATTTAGATTTAATTGGATGGGAAACTAAAGATATTTATCAAAATACCATACAAACTTTTATTTCTAATATTCAAAAAAATATAACGGTTGATAATAAAATTTTTGTAATACAAAAATATATTAATTAATATTTACATTTATTTTTTCAGATTTAAATATCTTCATTCCTCGAGCTTGGTAATTTTTTAGTGCATTTTTATGGTCTAACGAACAAGTATGCACCCAAACTCTTTCAATTGACTTTTCGAATGATTTTGTAATAGCCTCTGAAAGCAAGTAACCACCGTACTTTTTACCAAGATACTCACTTAAAATTCCAAAATAAGCGATTTCACAGTGTTTTTTTTGAAAATCAAAGATAATTTCAAAATATCCAACTAAATTTTCGATATCTTTGAGAATATAAGTTTTAACTTTTGGATTTTCGACATAACTTATCCATTTATTATCGTCCCAAACTAATCGATCAATCCATCTATGTTCTTTACCAACTTGTTTATAAAAAAACTTATTTAATTGAAAATCAGGTGGATCAATTAAATTTATTTTACAATTTTTATTTGGATTTTTTGATACTTTTAAATCTTTAATAGAATTAATTTCAAGATAGTTTCTATCTACTTTTACTATCACGAAACCATTTTGCCAATTTTTTCGCCACCAAATAAATGAAAATGTAAGTGAGGTACTTCTTGGCCACCATCTTCACTTATATTAGCTAAAGCTCTATATCCTTTTCCAGTATCAACTGAAATTTCAAGTTGTTTCGCGACAGTATTAATTCCTTTTAGTAATCCAACCATCTCATCAGGTGAAGCGTTCTGACTAAAATCGTCAAGATCAACATATTTACCCTTTGGAATAACTAATGCATGAATTTTCTTTTGAGGATTTATATCATAAAAAGATAATACAAATTCATCCTCATAAATTTTTTTGCAAGGAATTTCTCCTCTAAGTATTTTTGCAAAAATATTGTTATCATCGTAGCTCATTTTTTTCTTTTATCTAATTCCCCCATTACATCTTCTATTTTGATATTATTTGACTCAAGGTACATTATCAAATGATAAAAAACATCTGCTGCTTCATGAATTTTATTTGTGTCTTTTTCTACCGCTTCTATAAGTTCATTAATTTCTTCTAAAACTTTAGCTTTACTTAATGATTTGTCACTAAGTAATTTATTAGTATATGAACCACCAACAGGATTATTTTTTCTTTCCCTTGCAAGTTTAAAAAGATTTTCTAAAGTATTTAACATACTAAATCCTAACTGGTATTTTTTTTGAGTTCAAATATTCTTTGGCTTCCTTTATAGAATATTTTCCATAATGAAATATTGATGCTGCTAAAACAGCACTAGCATTTCCTAATTTAATACCATCAACTAAATGGTCTAAATTACCCACCCCTCCTGACGCTATGACTGGAATATTAACTTTTGCAGATATTTTAGATGTTAGATCAATATCAAATCCAACTTGAGTTCCATCCCTATCCATTGAAGTAACAAGTAGTTCTCCTGCTCCACTATCTTCCATTTTTTTTGCAAATTCTATGGCATCTATTCCAGTATTGTTTCTCCCTCCATGAGTAAAAATTTCCCACTTCTCTGCATTTTTCTTAGCATCTATTGCAACAACAATACACTGTGAACCAAATTTTTTTGAACTTTTGACCACAACATTTGCATTTTGAACTGCGGCTGTATTAATTGATACTTTATCAGCGCCACAATTTAAAAGCTTACTAATATCATCCACACTCCTAACACCACCACCCACTGTTAAAGGTACAAAACATTTTTTAGAAGTATCTTTTACTACTTCATAAATTGTATCTCTATTTTCATTTGAGGCAGTTATATCTAAGAAGCAAATTTCATCAGCTCCACCATCACTATAAATTTTTGCTTGTTCAACAGGATCACCTGCATCTTGCAAATCAACAAAGTTAATCCCCTTAACGACCCTTCCATTTTTAACATCTAGACAAGGTATAATTCTATTTTTAAGCATCTATCTCTTTTGCAAGTTCATCTAACTTAATATCACCATCATATATAGCTTTACCAACTATAATTCCTTCAATATTTTTATTACTTAATTTTTTAGCTTTTTTAATATCATTTATTGATGAAACACCACCAGAAATTATTACAGGACAATTTGAATTATTAGCCACATTTTCAGTTTCTTCAAAATTCGGACTCATCTTCATACCATCTCTATTAATATCTGTAAAAATTAATCTACTTGCTCCATAATCATTAACTCCTTTTAAAAAATCTATAGTCATCAAATTAGAATTTTCCTTCCAACCAGATACTGATAAATATCCATCCTTGGCATCCAAGCCTAATGCAATCTTACCTGGAAATTTCTGACAAGCTTCTTTTAAAAAATTTTTATCTTTTATTGCAGCACTTCCTAAAATTACCTTCTCAACTCCTGCATAAATATACTTTTGAATGCTTTCAAAATTTCTAATACCTCCTCCTATCTCAATTTTAAGGTCAAATTTACTAACAATTTCCTCAATAATATCAATATTTACAGTCTCTCCTGTTAATGCTCCATCCAAGTCGACCATATGTAAGTTTTTAAAACCATGATCTTTATACTTGCCAGCCTGTTCTACTGGGGACATCTCATACTCAGTTTTATTATCAAAGTCACCTTTGACTAATCTCACACATTTTTTATCTTTAATATCAATTGCTGGAAATATTTTCATTAAATGTTTTCAAAAAAATTTTTTTATAAATCTATAAAATTATTTATAACTTGTAAGCCTTTTTTATCACTCTTTTCAGGGTGAAATTGAGTACCAAATATATTTTCTTTTTCAGCAGCACAAACAATATTAGATGAGTAATCAGTTGTTGCTGAAATCACTTTTTTATCTTCGGGTATAAACTCATAACTGTGAACAAAGTACATGTGAGAGTTATTTTCTATTCCTTTAAAAATCTTACTATCTCTAATTATTTTAATTTCATTCCAACCAATGTGTGGAAGCTTAAATTTACCACCTTGGTTATCAATTTTAGACACTTTGCCTGAAATCCATCCTAAGCCTTTAGTTTCAACCTCTTCATAACCAATATCTGCAAACATTTGAAGACCAACGCAAATTCCAAGAAGTGGCTTCTTATTTTCAATTGCAAATTCGTTTAAAGTATCAATTAAGCCATCAATACTTTTAAGTCCATCAATACAACTTTTAAAAGATCCTTGTCCAGGTAATACAACTTTATCGCTAGTTTTTATTGCTCCAAGATCTGAGGTTACTTCAATATTTACTTTATCTTTTGCAACTTCTTTAAACGAATTGATTACAGAACTTATGTTGCCTGAGTTGTAGTCAACAATTGTGACATTCATTAAATTTATAAAGAACCTTTTGTAGAAGGTATTGTATTTTTATTTCTTGGATCCATTTCTAAAGCTGCTCGTAATGATCTCGCTAATCCTTTAAAGCATGACTCGATTATATGGTGACTGTTATCGCCATATATATTTTCAATGTGCAAAGTAATTCCTGCGGCTTGTGAAAATGCCTGGAACCATTCTTTAAATAGTTCTGTGTCCATCTCACCTAATTTTTCTACTTTTAATTTTACTTTCCAAATTAAATAA
>MDSW01028066.1_pt1 | contig 18089 bp, 13 predicted proteins | sample 811171 | NCBI WGS metagenome assembly MDSW01 (sample SAMN05326641, study PRJNA326480) | marine metagenome | isolation source: seawater | place: Atlantic Ocean: North West | collected 2012
AGCTATTATTGATATAAAAACTCCATATATGTCTCGTGATGGAGTATATATGATCTATCATAAAGGGGGACTAATGGCACGCCGTTTAACTTTCGCTGTACTTAATGGAGTAGTAACAATAACTTGCGACAATACTGACTTTTCTGGACCACAAATTGTGTCACCTAAATCGATTAATATAGCAGGTAGAATTATTTGGCTGGGTCAAAAAACCTGAATCCTTATTTATTTATTAGCTTTAGGGCGACAAAAAATAAAGTTCTGATGTATCAGAACCGTGCAATAGGTCATAGTCTTTTCGTAAAAATGGATTTATATGAGTGTATTCTCAACTAAAGGTCTACTTTTGCTAGTAGGTATTACTTTCTGCTGGGGAATTAATTGGCCAATAATGAAAATCGGAATGCTTGAAATCCCAGTATTTCCGTTTAGAGCAATCGTCCTATTAGCTGGAGGTATTACACTTTTTGCCCTTTGCAAATTATTAAGATATCCACTTTTACCATCACGTGCTGAATGGCCTGCGATTATTGCAATTGCTAGTGCATTATCTATTTTTCAAGTTTTTTCTGGATATGGTGTCCTCTTAACTGAGTCTGGGCGAGCTGCAGTCATGGCCTATACGATGCCTGTGTGGGCAATTGTACTAGGATGGATCTTTTTAGGGGAAAAACAAGGTTGGAGCAGAATAATTGCATTAGCTTTAGGCATGGGAGGTATGAGCTTACTACTTATCGCAGATATAAGCAGCATAGGCTCCACCCCTTTGGGTATGATATTTATGTTAATTACTGCTGTTTCTTGGGCCGTAGCAACAATTATTCAAAAAAGAACAACTTGGTCTCTTCCAACCTTAAGCGTAGTTGCTTGGCAAATATTTTTGGGCTCTTTACCAATGGCTGTAGGTTCTATTTTCATCGAATATAGCGAAATAAGTTTTCCAAGTATCCCAGCTATAATTTGTTTGCTTTATAATGCTTTTATTGCAGCAGCTTTTTGTTTTTGGGCGTATATGGAAGTTGTGAGACTCTATCCAGTAGGTGTAGCAACGATTGGAGTTATGCTAACCCCTATTGTAGGAATTTTATCAGGTGCAGCTGTTCTAAACGAACCACTTGGAATGGCTGAATATGGATCTGTAGTTTTAGTTTCTCTGGCAATAGGTTTACCTGCATTTGTAAATCCGAAGGCATGGAGAAAAACAGAAAAAAATAATACCCATTGAAAAATTATTTAGTTTGAGTCTGACCCAAACATAATTAGTTATGAAAAAAATCATTTTCAATGATTAATAAAGATTTCTAACAAACATTACTAGCTTCCTTTATAGCCCTCCATACACGCTCTGGCGTAGCAGGCATATCAATATGCTCAACCCCCTTACTTTCTAAAGCATTATGTAATGCGTTCATAACAGCTGGGAGTGAAGCGATACAACCACTTTCACCGGCTCCCTTAACTCCCAAAGGATTGGTTTTACATGGAACCTCGTTAAAACCAACATAATATGTAGGCAAATCATCAGCCCTAGGCATACAATAATCAAGAAAAGATCCGCTGGAAAGCTGTCCTTCTTTATCAAAAACTGTACGTTCGTGTAATGCTTGCCCAATTCCTTGTGCAACTCCACCATGTACTTGACCTTCTAGTAAGCTTGGATTCATGATGCGCCCATAATCACTAATAGCATAATAGCCTATGACATCAACATGCCCAGTTTCCGGGTCAACCTCAACTTCACAAATGTGACTTCCATTTGGAAAGGTAGAAGTTTCATGATTTATGTCTACCAATGTATCTAACCCTGGTGTCATTCCAACTGGAAGTTTTTCAGACTCTCTTGCAATTTTTGCAAGGTCCATAATATTAATTTTCAGGTCAGTACCAAGAACAGAGAAGACTCCATCATCAAAATTAACATCATCAGCTGATGCCTCAAAAAAATGAGATGCAAGCTCATGTGCTTTTATTTTAACTTTTTCTGAACCAATATGGATAGCCGTGCCTGCCATTTGCATAGATCTTGAGCCACCACTTCCACCACCATGAGGCAGTTTATCTGTATCTCCATCTTGAACAATAATTTTTTCAAAAGGGATTCCTAGTTGTTCATTCAGCATTTGGGCAAAAACTGTTTCATGACCCTGTCCCGAGGATTTTGTTCCTACATTAAGAGTTACAGTTCCTTTACCATCAAAACGAATTTCAACTCCCTCTCGAGTATCTGCACCTGTAATTTCAACGTATGATGCCACACCTATTCCATACAGTTTTCCTCTAGACTGAGCATCTGTTTTTCTTGTATTTACTTCCTCCCAATTTGCTGCTTCCATTACATCAGTTAAGTTACCTTCAAAGTTTCCACTATCAAATTCCACCTCCATGGGTGACGTGTAGGGCATCGCAGATGGGCTGACATAATTGCGACGGCGTATCTGATCCTGAGTTAGACCCAAAACACCTGAAGCTGCATGGATTAATCTTTCCAAGATATAATGACCCTCGGGTTGTCCACATCCCCTGTAAGCATCTATTGGTACGGTATTTGTAAAGACACCTCTGACTTCTGCCGCTACAACAGGCATTGTATACCCGCCAGACATCATCAAAGTTGCTAAAATAGTTGGACATACAGGTCCATGACTTGATGAATATGCACCAAGATTAGCATTAAGAGTTGCCTTTATTGCAAGAAACTTTCCATCTCCATCAAGAGCAAGTGATGCTGTTCCAACTAAATCACGAGCATGTGCATCACATAAAAAAGCTTCTGTTCTACTTGATCTCCATTTTACAGGCTTACCAATTTTCTGAGCGGCCCATAAGACGAGTGCATGTTCGGGATAAGCAATATATTTTATACCAAAACCACCACCTATATCTGGTGCTAATACCCTGATATTTTTTTCTTCAACATTTAAACAACTGGCAGTTTGTTTGCGAACGTCATAGGGATGCTGAGTATCACAGTGAAGTGTATATTGTAGCATCTTATCATCGTATAAACCGACCGCACCCCTTGCCTCTAATGGGTTTACTATAACTCGATTATTTTTCAGGTTACGTGTGACTATATGAGGAGCATTTGCAAAAATTTTATCTGCTTCCTCACTATTACCTGCAAAGTAATTAAAAGAAGTATTAGCTGTAGTATCATCAAATAATTGTGGACGTCCATTTTCGTGAGCAGTTTCTGGTTCTATAACAGCATCAAGAACCTGATAGTCGACTTTTACTTTTTCTGCCCCCTCTTGTGCAGCAACTTCTGTCTTAGCAATCACCATCGCAACAGCTTCCCCTACATAGCGAACCTTATCTTTGGAAAGTAAGGGACGATTTGGGCTGAAACTGGGAGAGCCATCTGCTTTTGTTAGCTCAACCCAATCTCCTGCTAAAGTTGGGAGACTCGAGATGCCATCACTGCGCAGATCATTTTCAGTAAAAACTGCAATTACACCAGAAATTGACATAGCATCTGCTATATCTATTTTTACCAAATTAGCATGTGCTACTGGCGAACGAACAAAAACAGTACAATATGCACCCTCAAAAGTGATATCGTCTAGAAATTCTCCTTTACCAGTGAGAAACCTATTATCCTCAGTTCTTTCAGCCCTACTACCTATTCCAAATCGTCCCATGTACCCCCCATTGGCGTATTTTAATTATTAACCTAATATTAAAGCATGACTGACATACAGACAAAAAAGAAAAATTATTTTCATTGATACATTTTTAAACCGCTAAACAATATAAATTTTATAGTTAGCTTAATATATAATTAAGATTAAAGATAAAATTATTAAGAAAGTTATATGGCTTACATTTCAATAAATGAGCTAGCGAATCGAATCAATGACAGCTCTTTGCTTGTCATACCACCCGACTATTCTTTTGTCTCAATGTCGGCTACATGGGCATTAATTAAGCGTAAAGCTCGAAAACTACGCTTAGTAGCAGCCCCCCAGACGGGCTTACAGGCCGATTTACTCATAGGTAGTGGTTGCGTGGCGGAAATCGAAACGGCAGCTGTTAGTCTTGGAGAGTTTGGTATTGCGCCTAGGTTTGCAGCTGCTGTTAAAAGTGGAGAAATCGCAGTAAAAGATAGTACTTGCCCTGCAATTCATGCTGCGCTTCAAGCAAGCGAAAAAGGTATTCCTTTCATGCCACTTCGCGGTATAATTGGATCAGATATATTAGCTAACCGTCCAGATTGGCGTCTCTGTAATAATCCTTTTGAAAAAAATTTTGATGATCCGGTAGTTTTACTTCCTGCCATAAAACCTGACTTTGCCCTATTCCATGCACCATTTGCAGATATAAAAGGTAATGTTTGGATAGGTAAACGACGTGAGCTAGCACTAATGGCACATGCAGCCAAAAAAACATATGTCACTGTCGAAAAAATTGAGCAAACTGATTTCATGTCTTCTGAGGATACTGCAGCAGCAGCATTACCTGCACTTTATGTTCATGGGATTTCTGAGTCTCCAAATGGTGCATGGCCGCTCGGACTTGTGAATAATTATAAATTAGACCGAGAAAACATTATGAACTATGCAATGCTTGCTCAAAGTGATGATGGCTTTATTAAGTATATCGAAAATAATTGCCCCTAGTGTAGGTATTAAAAATTAAAATGACCAATTCAAAGAGACAAAAAATAGAGCTATTGATCACTGTTATTTCAAGGATGCTGAGCGGATTAGAACACGTTGCAGTAGGGGCACTATCACCTATACCTGGTGCTGCAGCCCTGTTGGCTTCAGAGAAGGGAGCTGGACTACCTAAAGTTACCGTACTTGGAAGCCAAAAACTCAATCACTTTACAGATGGTGGCAAAGAGCTTTTTGATTGCGCTGCACAGGGGCGTATAGACGCTTTTTTTCTTAGTGGCGGTCAAATAGATGGGCAAGCCAACGTTAATTTATTAGGAGTAGGCAAATATCCAAACTTTAAAAACCGCTTCCTTGGAAGTTATGGATCAACTTATCTTTATTTTCTTGTACCTAGAGTTATTCTGTTTAGAGAAGAACACTCATCTAGGGTTTTTGTACCCAAAGTAGACTTCATAAGCGCACCAGGTACTAGTCCTAGCAATGTATATAGAAGAGGCGGACCATACGCCCTTGTAACAGGTCGTTGTATATTTACTTGGCAACAATCATCTGAAAGTTTTCAACTTCATAGTCTTCACCCAGGTGAATCCATTGAAAGTATAAAAACAAACACCGGTTTTAACTTCCAAATACCCGATAACGTTTGCACTACTCCAAGCCCTGATGCAAAAAGCCTTGAACTTATTTACGGATCAGTTGGACAACAAATTGCAGAAACCTATCCAGAATTTTCTCAAAAACAATTAGGGCTTTAACAATTAGTTTTCTATACATCATTCTTTTTGTGACTACCACTCAATGAGATAACATTTTTAGTCGTAAAACAAATAGTTATTAAATAATTTTAGATTTTTCATAAGATCATAGAAAAATGTATACCAAAGTAAAACTTACAGACGGAAAAACTGCCAAGATTCCAATCAGGCAAAGCCATCGAGCACGTAGAATTATAATTCGTGTAATTCAAAAAAATCCAGGTTTAGAAATAGTTATTCCTTCTGGAAAAAGCTTGCGTAGTGCAGATTTATTTGCACAAAGTAAGTCTGAATGGATTGAAGCAAGACTAAAGGAAAGGTTAGCTAATATACCTATAAAAGATGGTACTGAACTTCCTTTTCTTGATGGAACAATAGTTCTTTATTCTTTAAATGCGGCTACATCAAATGTAAGTTGGTTTGGTAATAAACTTATAATTTCTGGACAAAATAATAACTTTGAGGACATAGCAATTGCTACTCTAAAAACTGAAGCAAAAAAAATAATAAAACCGCACGCCAAATATTTAGCCAGTTTAGTCAACAAAGAAATTATAAGCTTAAAAGTTGGTGATCCAGTTTCACAATGGGGCAGCTGTTCCTCAAAAGGACACCTTTCTTTCTCTTGGCGTCTATTAATGGCACCTAAAAGTGTATTAAATTATGTTATATGTCATGAAGTGAGTCATCTTGTAGAACTCAATCATGGACCTGCTTTCTGGAAAACTGTAGATAAACTTTGCAAAGACGCAGCCTACGCAAAAACTTGGCTTCAGCATAAGGGGGCACATCTAAGGCGTTATGGAACTGAAAAATATTAATATATTCGTTTATTACTTAGCTTACTATCTTTTTTATTAAAAATTCCCAAAATTATTTTATTTATAATATATTTTGATGATATATTCGTTTATTTGTTCATGATTTCACTTATTAATGTTAAATAAGTTAGTGTACTAAGTATTAGCTAAGAAACACTACAGCAGTTAAATATTTTAAATATTTACTTCCTATCGTTATCACAAAGATAACTTATTAAGTGATCTGAAAAGCTTTCTAAGGCGTATATGGTCGTTATATATAATATCAACTATATAGCGGCTAAAATACCATCTTTATATTTTAGGTTTAGTTCAAGACCTCAAAATATGTTAAAAGCTTTAATGAAGGTCGCGTTGGCAAATGAACATAATATCAAAAATATTTACGCCTGATCTAGCTTCTAAATATGCTCATTTAGTTATCAAATGGCGTATACCAATTGTCTTCTTAGTTTTAGGTATTGTCCTAATCTTGGGTTCTGGTGGACAACATCTAACTATTAGTAATGATAGTAGAATTTATTTCTCTGATGACAATCCACAATTGCTTGCTTTTGAGGCTATTGAGGAAACTTATAGCGCTTCAAATACAGTTATAATTGGATTATCTCCAAATCAAGGTGACATATTCCAAAATGATGTCTTGATTGCCATTGAAACACTTACCAAAAGTAGCTGGTTTTTACCTTATGTCAGTCGCGTAGATTCTCTTACTAATCATACTCACACTTGGGCAGCAAACGATGAGTTAATTGTTGAAAATTTAGTTGAAGATGCAAGTCAATTAAGTAACCAAGATTTAAAGCTAATAAGAAATATTGCATTAGGCGAAATACAATTAATTAACAGATTAGTCTCAAGAGATGGAAAGACTGCAGGTATTCTTGCAAATTTTGTCTTACCGGAAGATCAAAATAAGGCTGTGCCAGAAATAATGAATGCTGTCCAAGCTATGTTGTCTGAAGTCCGTTTAAGCCATCCAAATATTGAATTTCACCCTACTGGAAGTATTGTTATGAGCCAGGCTTTTGGCGATGCAGCTATAAATGATTTGACCGAACTTGGTCCGATCATTTTAATTGCTATTGTTCTTGTTATGACCATATTACTTAGGTCTTTAACTGGAACAATCTGTACTTTAATTGTTGTAGTATTCTCAGCCATCAGCGGTATGGGAGCTGCTGGTTGGGCAGGTTTTGTTTTAAGTCCAGGGTCAGCTGGAGCTCCAACTATTATAATGACTGTAGCTATAGCGCATAGTGTTCATGTCATTTGGTCAACTATACAATCAATGAGGCGAGGGGCTAAACGTAATGATGCCATAATTGAATCCCTAAGAATAAATATTCACCCTATATTTCTTACCTCTCTAACAACGGCAATTGGCTTTCTTTCTATGAATGCTTCAGACTCGCCGCCATTTAATGCTCTTGGGAATATAGTAGCAATAGGAGTATTAGGTGCGTTTATTTTCTCTGTAACCTTCCTGCCAGCAATTCTTTCATTATTACCATTAAAAGTAAGACCAATAAAAGATGGACAAAGTGAATTTTTTGATAGTTTTGGGTCCTTCATTGTTCGTAATAGAAAACGTTTATTTTTTGTTGGTGGAATAGTTATTTTAGGTCTAGCTTCTGGAGTCCCTCAAATAGAACTCAATGATAATTGGACAGGATATTTTTCAAAGAGCTATGAATTTCGTAGAGATACTGATTTCGTAATTGAGAATTTAAGTGGTGTAGAATATTTTGATTATTCCCTTAATTCTGCTCGTGAAGGAGGAATAACAGAACCTCTTTACCTCCAAAAAGTTGATGATTTTGCTAATTGGTACAGAAAACAGCCTAAAGTAGTTAATGTTGCAGCCTTCTCAGACGTAATGAAACGCCTAAATAAAAACATGCACGATGATGACTCAGCTTTTTACAAGGTACCTGAAGATGCAGCCTTAGCAGCACAATATCTTTTATTATATGAGCTTTCGCTGCCTATGGGGCGGGATCTTAACGATCAGATTGACGTTTCTAAATCATCTACCAGGATGACCGTGGTTGCTAGAGACCTATCTGCTAAAGAACAGCGCGAAATGGATGAAAGGGCTGTATTATGGTTAAAGGCTAATACCCCTAAATATATGCATACAGAAGGCTCTGGTTTAAGTGTTATGTTTGCTCATATTTCAAAGAGAAACATAGAAGGAATGCTAGTTGGAACAATAATTGCTATGGCGCTCATTTCATTAATTCTCATCTTTGCACTTAAAAGCCTTAGACTTGGCTTAATTAGCCTAATTCCAAATTTTGTTCCTGCCGCAATGGCTTTTGGGCTGTGGGGTTACACCTTGGGTCAAATTGGTGTAGCAGCATCAGTTGTAACTGCAGTTACATTTGGTATTGTAGTCGATGATACAATTCACTTTCTCAGTAAATATATTAGGGGGCGAAGAGAACAAAAACTAGATCCCCAAAAAGCTGTGAAATATGCATTTAACTCAGTTGGTCATGCCCTTTGGACCACAACAGCAGTTTTAGGAGCTGGATTTGGAGTTTTGGCCACTTCAGGATTTGAAATTAATTGGAACATGGGTCTCCTTACCTGCATCACAATCATACTTGCACTAGTAGCAGACTTTTTTTTCCTACCTCCCTTAATGATTTATCTTGATAGGAGAAAAACAAAATGACTGTTTTCTATCTGCTAAGAACTTTTTCTAGTTTAATTTCCGTAATAATAATGATTGGTGTTTTAAGTGCATCCTCAATTCATTCTGAAACTCCAGAACAAAAAGGTTACAAAATTGCAGAAGAAGCCAGCCAAAGAGACGAAGGTTTTGGTCATTATATGGCAAAGCAAATTATGACGTTAAAAAACCGCCAAGGTCAAGAAAGCAGCCGAGAAATGACCGTTAAAGTTCTAGAAGGTAAAAATGAAGGAGATAAAAGCCTTATTATTTTTAATAGTCCTAAGGACGTAAAAGGAACAGCCTTGCTTACCCATGCACATCTAACAAAAGATGATGAACAGTGGTTATATTTACCCGCTCTAAAAAGAGTAAAACGTATCAGTTCTTCAAATAAAGCTGGCTCATTCATGGGAAGTGAGTTCACCTATGAAGACATGGTCAGTCGTGAACTTGATAAATATTCATACAGATTTATTAACGAAGAGAGTTGCAACGATAAACAATGCTTAGTTCTAGAGAGCACGCCTAAAGATAAAAAATCAGGTTATAAAAGACAAGTAGCTTGGATAGATACAGAGCATTTTCGCACATGGAAGGTGCAATATTTTGACCTTAAAGATTCACATTTTAAAACACTTATAACTAATGAATATAAACAATTTAACGGAAAATATTGGCGGCCAAAAAATATGTTTATGGAAAATCACTTAACAGGAAAATCAACATTGCTGACTTGGCACAAATATGATTTTGATACAACAATGCGTAAAAATGAATTTACTAAAGTTGGGCTTAAGCGTGCCCGTTAAAAATGTGTGAGAGTAAAACATTAAAAGCTAGACGTTTTTGGCAAGCATTAGATTGCAAATATTTTTTTTATTCAATTAAAACAATTAGTATTTTGTTAATTTTTGGAATAATTTTTGGGTTAACATACCAGCTTTCCAATATAGCTAAGGCAGAAATCACATACTCGGAACTCAATGGAGAAATTAGCTTAGAAAGCCGGTACTTTTTCAAAGACCCGATTAATAATATCCAACAAAACAAAAATCTTTCACTTGTAGCCAAACCAGAAGTATACCTTGAAAATAATTCTGGAACCTCTTTAACAATTACCCCTTTTTTCCGTTTTGATGAATCTGATTCCCATAGGACCCATTGGGATTTAAGAGAAGCTTATGCAATGCTTTATGGTGACTTAGAATCAAGTCAATGGGAAATACGTATAGGCTTTGACAAGGTTTTTTGGGGAGTAACTGAATCTTTTCATCTGATCGATATAATCAATCAGAGTGATGTTGTTGAGGACCCTAGCTTAGAAGAAAAGCTTGGACAGCCTATGATTCATGGTACATGGGTAAGTAACTTAGGAAACTTTGAAGCATTCTTATTGCCTTACTTTCGCGAGAGAACTTTTTTGGGTCAAAGATCAAGGTTGCGCAATAATCTTGTGGTCGATAGCCAACAAACTAATTATGAAAGTGCCTCCGGTCGTAATCACCTCGATTTAGCAATGCGTTATTCAAATACCTTTGAATTGTTTGACATAGGCTTATCTATGTTTGATGGGACTAACAGATCCCCAACATTAAGTTTTGGACTAGATCAAGGCGGCTCATTAGTTTTAATTCCTACTTATGAGCAAATACGCCAATATAGTACAGATACACAAGTTACTCTAAAATCTTGGCTTTTAAAATTTGAAGGATACTGGCGTAATGGTGAAAAAAACCGTGAATTAATTGAGCAAGATTATGCTGCATTTATTAGCGGTTTTGAATACACACAATATGCTCCATTTAATTCGAAGGCTGAATTAGCATTTATCGGAGAATTTTTGTGGGATTCAAGAGGAAAGAATTCTCTTTCAGCATTTGAAAACGATTTTTTTTCAGCTTTGCGCATAGCAATTAACGATGTGAATAGCACAGAAATACTAATAGGTTATATGCAGGACCTTGATGAATCTTCCCGCTCTTTTGCTTTTGAGCTGGGCAGAAGAATTAATGATCAGTGGTTTATAGAGTTTAATTCAACATTATTTTCAAACCTTGTTAGCCGTGATCTACAGTTTCCGCTTAGACGAGATAATTTTGCTGAACTTACTCTTAACTACAGCTTTTAAGATTCCATAAAAATTTAAAATTATTTAAAAAATGTATACAAAAGTTTGTTAAAACTGCTTAGAATTAACAATCGATTTAAAGCAAGAGCTTTTACAAATTATACGAATTACTAAATTCTTTATAATACATTTTTAACGCTTAATCTGTGCTGATTTGTTTAGTAGGGGTGTAGAATGATCATTGGAGTCCCAAAAGAAATTAAGATTCATGAATACCGGGTAGGAATTCCCCCAGCTGGTGTGAGTGAGCTCACATCGCGCGGGCACAAAGTTATAATACAAAAAGATGCAGGAACAGCTATAGGTATGCTAAATCAGGACTATATAGATGTGGGCGCAGAAATAGCAGATAATGCTGAGGAAATATTTTCTAGAGCTGATATAATTGTAAAGGTTAAGGAGCCTCAGCCAAAAGAATGTGCATTGCTACGTGAGGGTCAAGTTTTATTCACTTATTTACATCTAGCACCAGATCCTAATCAGGTAAAAGCACTGCTTAAATCTAAATGTATAGCTATAGCCTACGAAACAGTAACAGATGACCAGAATGGGCTGCCACTGCTAGCCCCAATGAGCGAAGTTGCTGGACGCATGTCTATTCAAGCTGGAGCACATTGTCTTGAAAAAAATCAGGGTGGACGAGGTGTTCTGTTGGGTGGTGTCCCAGGAGTTTCTGCTGCTGATGTAACAATTTTAGGTGGTGGAGTTGTTGGTACTCATGCAGCTCGAATGGCAATTGGTATGGGTGCTAATGTAACAATTTTTGATCGCTCAATTAATAGGCTCCGGCAATTAGAAGAACTCTTTGGTGCAAGCGCAAAAACCCTATATTCTACTAAACAAGCTCTAGAGGAATCTGTTTGTAATTCGGACTTAGTTATTGGTGCAGTTTTAATTGCAGGAGCAGCTGCACCGAAGCTAGTTACTAAAAATATGTTAAAAAATATGCGTAAACAATCAGTAATAGTAGATGTAGCTATTGACCAAGGTGGATGTTTTGAAACTAGCAAAGCAACAACTCATTCCGACCCAACCTATGAAGTAGATGGCATAATCCATTACTGTGTTGCAAATATGCCTGGAGCAGTAGCAAGGACATCAACATTAGCATTATCAAATGCAACATTACCATTCATAATAGCATTATCAGATAAGGGTTATAAACAGGCTCTTACTGATGATAAACACCTTAAAAATGGACTAAATATTTATCGTGGTAAAGTCGTATTTGAAGCAGTTGCAAATGATCTCAATTACAATCATATTTCTGCAGACGAAGTTTTGAAATAAAATACAACCTAATTCTAACCAATAACGAGATGCATTATGAGCTATACAGTCAACCACTGGATTAATGGAGCTCCAAGGGTTTCTAATACTGGTCGATCAGGGAATATTTTTGACCCTGCTACGGGTGAAAAAATTGGTAATGTTCCTTATGCCGATAAAAATGAAGTAAATGAAGCAGTTATTGCAGCATCCAATGCCTGGCCTGAATGGGCTAGAACACCACCAGCTCGTAGGGCACGTGTGATCTTTAAATTCAAGGAACTATTAGAGTCAAATATAAATGAGCTAGCAAAATTAGTTACACGTGAACATGGCAAGGTTTTATCTGATGCTGTTGGCTCTGTTACAAGAGGGCTAGAAGTCGTTGAATTTGCTTGCGGAATACCCAATCTTTTAAAGGGCGAATTTACTGAAGAAGTCGGCACTGGGATTGACAGCTTTTCAACACGCCAGCCTTTAGGGGTTGTAGCAGGCATTACACCTTTTAATTTCCCCGCTATGGTTCCAATGTGGATGTTCCCGATAGCCATTGGTTGTGGTAATACATTCATTTTGAAACCATCAGAAAAAGATCCATCTGCAGCAAATTTTGTTGCTGAGTTGATGAAAGAAGCAGGCTGCCCTGATGGAGTGTTTAATGTTATTCATGGTGACAAGGTTGCTGTAGACTCGCTAATACAACATCCAAGCATAGCAGCCATAAGCTTTGTTGGATCAACACCAATAGCTCAATATATTTATACGGAAGGTACGGCGGCAGGGAAGAGAGTTCAAGCTTTAGGTGGAGCAAAAAATCATGCAGTAATTATGCCTGATGCTGACTTGGAAATGGTTACTGACTCCCTTGTCGGAGCTGCCTATGGATCTGCTGGTGAACGCTGTATGGCTGTTTCTGTAGCTGTTGCAGTTGGAGATAAAGTTGGCGACGCACTTATTGATTCTTTAAAGCCCAAAATACAGAATATAAAAGTTGGCCCTGGCACTGATCCTGACTCTGAAATGGGACCCCTGATTACCAAAGAACATTTACAAAAAGTTCATGATTATGTTGATTCAGGTATCGACGCAGGTGCAAAATTAGTGGTTGATGGAAGGGACCTTAGTCTTCAAGGCTATGAAAATGGTTATTATTTTGGTCCATCTTTATTTGATAATGTCACAACAGAAATGCGGATATATAAAGAAGAAATCTTTGGTCCTGTTTTATCTGTAGTACGTGCGGATGATTATGAAACAGCCGTCAGAATGGTCAATGAACACGAGTTTGGAAATGGCACTGCTATTTTTACAAGAGATGGAGATGCAGCTCGTGAATTTGCAAACAATGTCAATATAGGAATGGTTGGGGTAAATGTTCCCATACCAGTTCCTGTAGCATATCATAGTTTTGGAGGCTGGAAACGATCTATGTTTGGTGACCATCATATGCATGGGTCAGAAGGAGTGCGATTTTTTACTAAACTTAAAACCATTACCTCGAGGTGGCCAACAGGGATTCGCTCAGGAATAGATCTTAGTTTTCCAATGATGTCATAGAATTTTAAATTTAAACTGATGCAACTTATGCATAAGTTAAATAATTAAATATTTCAAAGGTAGAACCAACTCTAGAAAAGTCATTATCATGTCTTGTTCTAATTCGTCAAAAGCACCAGTAGCAAAAAGACGTCCTGTTAAATTGAAAAGACATGGTATTTCCGATATTGATTATTATCAATGGCTAAGGGCACCAAACTGGAGATCTGCAATAAGGGATCCAGGGCTTCTACCAGATGAAATATCCAACTATCTTGAAGAAGAAAATAATTGGGTTAAAGATACTCTTGCTTCAGGCGAAAAAATACGTCGTAAAATTGTTATGGAGCTCAGTGAAAGACTAGAATCAAAATACGAGAGTGCCCCTCGTGTTGATGGAAAATATACTTATTTAGAATGTTATAATAAGGGTGCCGAATATGCCCAATTTATTCGTAGAAAATCAGGCATTTCAAATTCTACCGAGATTCTTTTAGACGCTGAAATAGAAAGTAATAAACATCAATTTTATAATGTTAGCTCCACAAGTCATAGTCCTGATCATCGATATTTCAGCTGGACTGCAGACACTACTGGAACAGAAGAATACCGCATAAGTATTATTGATACTAAGTCTCGTGTCTTACTAAATGAGATAATATCCAAAACTCAAGGTCCAATAATATGGACATCTAGAGGAAAAAGTTTTTTCTATACAAAAATTGATTCCCACCAAAGACCGTCATCTATTTACGAACATAAACTGGGAAACAATCCAAAAAATGATAGACTCGTTTATAAAGAAATTAATCCTGAATATTTTGTATCCATTCAACAAAGTGAAGATAATAACTATGCTATAATAGTTATAAGAGGTCACAACCTCACTTCTGAGTCTCGAATACTAAACCTGAATATTCCTGACGCTAAACCAATTCTTATATACCCCAAAAAGGTTGGGCATGATTATGAAATTAGTATTTACAAGGATAATTTATTCATCCGAACCAATTATGGTGAAGCTATAGACTATAAAATTGTTTCAGTGCAATTAGATGATTTTACAAAAGAAAAATGGATCGAAATTGTTTCTCATAAAAAGGGAAGAGTCATTGAAAAACTAATGACATTCAAAGGTTATTTAGTTTGGATTGAGCGTAATGATGGATTAGCTAGAATAGTAGTAAAAGACCTTAATAATGGAAAGAAACACAATATATCCTTTTTAAAGGAAAAAACATATGACCTGCAACTTTCTAGAAATTCACAGTTTGATAATAATATTTTAAGATATACTTTTAGTTCTCTTAAGAAACCAGCTCAAACAATTGATCATGGTTTGGATACCCAAAAAAAAGAAATAGTAAAGCAGCAAATTGTACCTTCTGGACATAACCCAGAAAATTATACTGTAGAAAGGATTTTTGCTAGAGCTAGTGATGGAAGCCAAATCCCAATATCTCTTATTACTAAAAAAGGGGGAGGTCGAGATAACCCAAAACCTCTAATTCTATATGGCTATGGATCATATGGAACTATTATTCCTGCTAATTTTTCGACAGATAGACTTAGTCTTATTGATAGGGGATTCACATGGGCCATAGCACACGTCAGGGGAGGAGCAGATTTAGGTCTTAGTTGGTATCTAAACGGTAAGCTAGAATATAAGAAGAATACCTTCTCTGACTTTATTTCATGCGCCGAATACCTTTGCAGTGCCGGCTACACTAAGCCGGGTATGATTGGGATCCTGGGAAGAAGCGCAGGTGGTATGCTAATTGGTGCAGCTATTAATTTACGACCGGACCTTTTCAAGTCAGCCGTAGCAGAAGTACCATTTATGGATGTACTCAATACTATGTGCGATGAAACTTTGCCTCTAACCCCACCTGAATGGACCGAATGGGGAAACCCAATAGAAAACCCAAGAGCTTTTCAAGCTATTAAAGAATATAGCCCCTATGATAATATAGAAAAATGTAATTTTCCTCATATTTTAGCTACTAGTGGAGTAAGTGACCCTAGAGTTACTTATTGGGAAGCAGCAAAATGGATAGCTAAATTACGTGCTAACAATACAGGTTCTAGTGATATTATACTTAATACAAACATGTCAGCAGGTCATGGTGGATCCTCAGGTAGATATAAAAGACTAGAGGAAATAGCTCTTACCTACACATTCTTTCTTAAATCGTTCGCAATGCTTAAAAAAGAATGATTAAATCAATCATTAATTAATTATACTTCTATTTATGAGGTGTTAAAATTTAATTAGTAGAGGGGAAACTTATGGTAAAAATAAAAGCTGGGCTTATTCAAATGAGTCTGAAAGGAAATGTTGAATCAGACTCCCCCAATGCAATTAGAAAAAAAATGATTGATGCACATATTGAACTAATCTCTGATGCTGCGGCTAAGGGAGTTCAAGTTTTAGGAATGCAGGAATTTTTTAATGCGCCCTATTTTCCAGCATCAGAAGATACAAGCTGGTATAGCACATCTGAGGAAATTCCAAATGGCCCTACAATTTCTGCTATTTGTGAACTAGCCAAACAATATGAAATGGTTATTGTTGCACCTATTTATGAAAAAACAATGCCAGGTGTCTACTATAATACTGCAGCAGTGATAGATGCTGATGGCACTCACCTAGGTTCATTTCGGAAAATTCATATTCCTCAAATTGTTGGATATAATGAGAAGCTTTTCTTTAAACCAGGAGACCTAGGTTACCCAGTTTTTGAGACAGCATATTGTAAACTTGGAGTATATATATGTTATGATAGACATTTCCCTGAAGGCTGGAGGGAATTAGCTTTAAATGGTGCAGAACTAGTCATAAATCCATCTGCTACGACTAAAGGTCTGAGTGACCATATTTGGAAACTAGAACAGCCAGCTGCAGCTGTTGCTAATGGTATATTTGTAGGCACCATAAACCGTGTTGGCTTTGAAGCACCATGGAACGTTGGAGAGTTTTATGGAAGTAGTTATTTTACAAACCCGCGGGGAGAAATTTTATCTGAAGCACCAGAAGATGAAGATGCATTAATAATAGCTGATTTAGATTTGGAACAAATTAAAGAAGCTCGAGAATCCTGGCAATTTTATAGAGACCGTAGACCAGAAACTTATACACAATTATCAAAAATGTAATTAAATATAAGATAATGAGCATAGATAAATTAGACCATAAACATGAAGAGTTACCCTTTGAGGGTGGTTGTGCATTTATTGACGGAAAATATACAGCTATAAACGAAGCAAGAATTCCAATTTTAGATTGGGGCTTCATCCGTTCAGATGCTACTTATGATGTGGTCTCAAGTTGGAAAGGAAAATTTTTTCGTTTAGAAGCTCATCTAGAACGATTTAGAAACTCATTGTCTAGATTAAAATTAGAACTCCCTGTATCAGAGGAAGAAATGATACGCGTCCTTGCAAATTGTACATACAAAGCAGGTTTACAGGACGCATACGTAGAAATGATATGCACACGCGGACAACCCTCATGGGGAAGCCGGGACCCAAGAGATTGTAAAAATACTTTTTATGCCTTTGCCGTGCCTTATGTTTGGATTGCCACTCCCGATCAGCAGAAAAAGGGACTTCATCTTCAGATAAGCAATAAACAGAGAATTTCTCCTGAATCTGTAGACCCAAAAATTAAAAATTATCACTGGTTAGATCTAGATACTGCACTTATAGATGCTCTTGAAACAGGTCATGACTCAGTTCTTCTCACTGATTCAGAAGGAAACTTATGCGAAGGTCCTGGTTTTAATATTTTTGTTGTAAAAAAAGATCAAATCTTTACTCCAAGTTATGGAGTGCTCGAGGGAATAACACGAAGAACAGTTATCGAAATGGCAACTGAACTAAATATTAATATATATCAGAAAAATATTCCAAAGATTGACTTAGAGCTCGCGGATGAAGTTTTTATATCTACAACAGCGGGTGGTGTCATTGCTATCACACAAGTCGACAAAAAAATTATAGGATCAGGCACACCAGGGAGATATACAAAATTATTAAGTGATACTTACTGGGCATGGCATGAGAGTTCAAAATATACAACTTCAGTTGCAGATCTCATAAACTAGTTTTTGAGTAAAGTTGAGAGTAATTTTAGGATTTAAATTAAATATATAGTTTTGTATTAAATTATAGAAAATTTTTAAAGTCATATGGAACAGGGAGATAAGCTATGGAGTTTGGAATAGCATTTAAAGGAGAAATGGATGGGCAAAGATGCATTGCAATTGCAAGGCAAAT
>MDSW01172194.1_pt1 | contig 18089 bp, 18 predicted proteins | sample 811171 | NCBI WGS metagenome assembly MDSW01 (sample SAMN05326641, study PRJNA326480) | marine metagenome | isolation source: seawater | place: Atlantic Ocean: North West | collected 2012
AAGTTCGTCTTCTTCAACAGTTCTAATAACCGAAGCAAAGAAATATGAGTATAAAATAAAAATAAAAAGTATTATTATAAGTGAAAATAATAATAAATTATTTATAAAAAATTTATCAAGCATACTTTGTTATTTTAAACATATTTATACTAGTCACCTTTTATTTATCAAACACCTTTTCTTTGTTTCTTTTTGCCATCAACAAATTCATTGTATGCAGTTTTATTCTCATTAGTTGAATGAACCTCTAGGGTTGGACTTTCCCAAAATGCACTTCCTTCTAACCATTCATAACCATGAGTTTCAATAGAAATAACATAGGTTTTTTTAGATTTTTTAGCTCTTTTAAAAGCAGCTTCTAATTCAGAAATAGATTTTACAGTTTCAGCATTTGCTCCCATACTCTTGGCATGAGCCTCAAAATCCACAAATTCCAAATTTGTTGCACCTGCTGCCCTTAAGTTGCAAAGATATTCTTTTCCTCCTTTGGCTAATTGCAAACGATTAATAACCATATGACCACCATTATCGCAAACAATTATAATCAATTTTTTATCATAAAGTACAGAGCTATAAATATCGCTATTGTGGAGTAAGTAAGAGCCATCTCCAACAAAAACTAAAACATCTTGTTCTGGTTTTGCCATTTTAATTCCTAATGCACCAGAAATTTCATAACCCATACAACTAAAACCCCATTCTGTTTCAAAAGTATTAAGTTGTTTTGGTTTCCAGATTTGAACAACTTCACCAACTAAACCTCCTGCTGCAGTAACGACAATATCAGATTCATCTGCATTCCTGTAAATAGCTCCAACCGCATGTGCATAGGATGGTGTTTCTTGATTAGTAGGGCCACATTTTGTTTCAACATAAGCATCCCATTTTTCTCTTTCTTTTACAGCACGTTGATACCAAGAATCAGGGGCTTTCCAGTCTCCTAGAACATCAGACAGTTCTTTAAGCCCTATTTTTGCATCACTAATAATTGGAATTGCTCGATGTTTAGTAACATCAAACCTTGCTGTATTTATCGAAACTAATTGAAATTTTGGATTTTGAAAATTTGTCCACGATCCAGTTGTAAAGTCTCCAAGTTTTGTTCCTATTGCAATCGCCATATCTGTATCGTTAGATAAGCTATTTGAAGATCCTTCTCCTAAACAACCAATTGCCCCAATATAGTAAGGGTCATCTTTATGCATACAACCTATACCCATTACTGTTGGGGTTACGGGTATGTTATGTTTTTTTGCAAAAGCAGATAATTCTTTTTCTGCTTCTGAGTACAAAACACCTCCGCCAGCTACAATTAATGGCTGTGTTGATTCTTTAATTTTTTCTGCAGCTTTTAAAGTTTCTCTTGGGTCAGGGTGTATTTGCCTAATATTATGAATTTTTTCTTCAAAAAATATTTCAGGATAATCAAAAGCTTCACCTTGAACATCCTGTGATATTGATATTGTTGCTGGACCACATTCAGCTGGATCTAACATTACTTGTATAGCTTGCGGTAAAGATGATAAAATTTGTTCGGGTCTAGTAATTCTATCAAAATATTTAGAAACAGATTTAAAAGAATCATTTTGAGTCTCAATTGGGGAATTAAAATTTTCTACTTGTTGAAGAACAGGATCTGGAAATCTGCTTGCAAAGGTATCGCCTGGTAATAAAAGTATTGGCAAACGATTGCTTAATGCAACAGCAGCAGCAGTAACCATATTAGTTGCACCTGGTCCTACAGAAGAAGTAGCAATAAAAATCTGTTTTCTTCTCATTGCTCTTGCATACGCTATTCCTGTTAATGCCATATTTTGTTCATGATGACCTCTATAGCCTGGAAGCTCATCCTGGTATTCTTCCATTGCTTGTCCCAAGCATGCTACATTTCCATGTCCATAAATTCCAAAAGCACCAGGAAAAAGCGGCATTTTTACACTATCAATAATAATCTTTTGAGCTATTAGATGCTTAAATAGTGCATGAGCACAAGACAGTTTGATAGTTTTCATATTTCTCCTAATAATAGTATTTTCTTATATCAATATTACTTATTAAAAAAATTAAATTTAATTCAAAATAAATAATAAACATTTATTTATACACCAAATTAATTAATCTATAATTAAAATTATATGAAAATCGCTGTTATCGGAACTATTCATAATGATGGCCTAGAAATACTTAAAAAAAATGATTTAGAAGTATTTGAAATAACAAATTTAGACATTAAATCATTAAAAAAAAATATATCTGATGTTGATGCTATTGTTGTAAGAACTGCAAATCTAACATCTGAAATTTTATCTGTTTGTAAGAATTTAAAAATTATATCAAGGCATGGTGTTGGTTATGATAATATTGATATCGAATATTTAAAAAAAAATAAAATTGCTTTAGCAATTACCGGAACATCAAATGCTATTAGTGTTGCTGAGCATGTACTGACTATGTTTTTATATCTAGCAAAAAAATTCTATATTTCTGATAAATTAACTAAAAGTGGAAATTTTGACCAAAGAAATAATATTCCTAATTTTTTTGAACTGTATAATAAAAATATTTTGATATTAGGATTCGGAAGAATAGGAAAAGAAGTAGCAAAACGTTGTAAAGGTTTTGATAGTAATATTTATGTTTATGATCCTTACATTGATAAAAAAGAAATTTTAAAAAATAATTGTTTTCCTATAAACAAAGAAGAAGGTTTAAAGATTGCCGATTTTGTAACTGTTCATCTACCACTAACTAATAAAACAAAGAATTTTATTTCATTTGATGAATTTAAATATCTAAAAAAAAATTCAATAGTAATTAATACTGCTAGAGGTGGGATAGTAAACGAAAAAGCTCTATATTCAGCGCTTAAAGAAAATAGAATTGGAGGAGCTGGTTTAGATGTGTTTGAAAATGAACCACCATTAAAAGATCATAAATTATTTTCATTAGAGAATATTATTTTGACACCTCATAATGCTGCTCTTACTATTGAATGTAGAAGAAGAATGTCAATTGAGTCTTGTCAAAATATTTACTACTATCTTACTAATGATAAAAATCTTGTTAAAAAAAATATAATAAAATAATTGAACAATTTATATGTTGAGGTAAATATTGCCATCCTCCTCAGATACATCATATATCTTTAAAGGATTTAATTCTGGATCACTTAAAGGATCGCCTGAAACAATACTGAATGTATTTCCACAACTTGCACATTCTAATTCCTCACCTTCAACGGTTGATTCACTTAAAAATGCTTGTTCATCACAATTGCAATGTCCTTGCGTTGCAAAAAATCCACTCTCAAGATGAAATATCGCGTAATCGATTTCTTCATATTCAAAATTTTCAACACTTCCGATATCAATATCTTCAGTTTCACCTATATAAATTGGATCAATTTCATTATTCATCAAAAAAATCTTAGAATAATTTTCAATCAGAATAAATAATTATTTTTAAAAATTTGTTAATTTATCTAAAGCGTAAATTTTTCCTAGAAAGCTGGTCAATACTATTTACGCCCATTAATTTCATGTCTCTCTCAATTTCGTTACGTAAATTGGTCATTGCTTTTTCAACACCCTTTTGACCCCCTGCGGCAAGCGCATATAAGTACATTCTACCCCCAGAACATGCCTTTGCTCCTAGAGATAAAGCCTTTAAAACATGTGTTCCTCTTCTAATACCGCCTTCACATATTACATCTATTTTATCACCAACAGCATCTACTATTTCAGCTAATTGATCAAAAGGAGCTCTAGATCCATCAAGTTGACGTCCACCATGATTTGAAATCATAATTGCAGTAGCTCCAACATCTATAGCTTTTTTTGCATCTTCAACTGACATCACTCCTTTTATAGCAAATTGCTTACCCCATTTTTTATTTATGTCTTCTACACCTTTCCAATCTAATGAATTATCAAGCATTTTTGTAAAATAATCTCCAATACTCGTCATAACACTTGTGCCTGCTGCTACATGATTTTTTAAATTACTTAGTTCCCATTTTGATTTTGTGAAATAATTAAAAGCCCATGCAGGATGACTCATAAAACTAATAACACTCGATAATTTTAATTTCATTGGAATTGTAAATCCTGTATACAAATCTCTTTCTCTATTGCCACCGACAGCTGTATCTACCGTAACACACATTGCGTCAAAATTTGAATCTTTGCATCTATTTATTAGTTCACTGTTCAAACCTTTATCTTTATGAACATATAATTGAAATAATTTTGGAGTTGATACTAGTTCAGCTATTTCTTCAATGCTTGCTGTACCAAGAGAAGATACTCCAAACATAGTACCTAATTTTTCAGCTGCTTTTGCTACTGCAACTTCACCATCATGATGAAATAATCTTTGGAGTGCTGTAGGAGCACAATATAAAGGCATTTTTAATTTCTGCCCCATTACAGTTGTAGTCATGTCAACAGTATTTATACCTGCTAATACATTTGGTACTAAATCACACGTATTATATGCTTCTGTATTTCGTTTATATGTAAGCTCATCATCAGCAGCACCATCAATATAGTGAAATATTGGCGAAGGTAATCTTTTTTTTGCTAACTTTCTAAAGTCTTCAGTATTATGACAATTATTTATACTACCGAGCATCAAGCGGATACAGTTTTTTGCTTTTGCTCTCCAAGTCCTTCTATACCTAGATGCATTTCATCACCTGGCTTTAACCATACTTGAGGATTCAAACCCATACCCACACCTGGTGGTGTTCCAGTTGAAATTATATCTCCTGGTTGTAATGACATAAATTTACTAATGTAGCTTATTAAAAAATTTACGCCATAAACCATTGTTTTTGTTGATCCATCTTGCATTCTTTTCCCATTTAAATCCAACCACAGTTTGAGATTTTGAGGATCTTTTACTTCATCTGCAGTGACAATATATGGTCCGATAGGACCAAAGGTATCACATGATTTCCCCTTTACCCATTGACCAGAATGTTCAATTTGAAATTTCCTTTCACTTAAATCATTTACAACACAATAACCTGCTATGTGCGACTGTGATTCATCTTCTTCTATATATTTTGCTTCTTTTCCAATAATTACACCTAGTTCAACTTCCCAATCTGATTTAGTAGAGTTTTTTGGTATCTCAACATTATCATTAGGTCCAATGACAGCACTTGTTGCTTTAAAAAAAATTATAGGTTCAGGTGGAACTTTTTGTCCAGTTTCTTCTGCGTGATCTGCATAGTTTAAACCAATACAAATGAATTTTCCAATAGACTCCTTAGCTAAACAAGGGGCAATACCATCGATAGATTTGACAATAGGTAAATTAGTTAAATCTGTTTTTAATAATTCATTTAATCTATCTGTCTTAATAGTATTATTATCCCAATCTTCTACAATGCTCGAAGCATTTCTAATATTACCATCATTATCTAAAATGCCTGGTTTAACAGAATTATTTTGTCTATATCTAAGAGTTTTCATTATAAAGTCCATCCTCCATCTATTAAATTTAATGTACCAGTAACAAATTCAGATTCATCACTTGCTAAATAAACACCTAATGAAGCTATTTCCTCTGGTTGTGCTAGTCTACCCATTGCTTGTCTAGCAATAAAATCTTTTCTAGCTTGAATAGGATCTTCTGCCATTGCAACTCTTCCTTCCCATGAGGGTGTTTGTACAGTGCCTGGAAGAATTGCATTACATCTGATACCTTTTTTTACAAAATCTGCAGCTAAAGCTTTTACAAATCCATTCAAAGCAGCTTTTGTAGTTCCATATATAAATCTATTAGGAGCTCCTTTTACACTAGATGCGCCTGAAGAAACTATAATTATATTTCCTTTATTTTTATTTATCATTTTTGGAAGAAGTGATTTACATATTAAGTAAGCTGAATAAACATTTATATTAATTGAATTATAGAATTCATCACTATCACAATCTAAAATTGTACCATTGTGAACAAAACCAACTGCATGAAATAAAACATCAATCTGATTAATTCCTTTGCAAAAATTTTCTACATCTTCTTTTTTGGTTGAATCAAGTATGCTAGTTGAGATTTTATCATGTTCTTTATTTAATTCATTTAACTTTTCCGAATTGATATCAGTTGCAATAACCTCCGCCCCTTCATTAGCAAACGCTAATGCAGTAGCTCGACCTATACCTTGAGCAGCCGCAGTAACTAAAATTTTTTTATTTTTTAATCTCATTTTTCCAGTAACTTCCATTTGGATATTCATAAGTTTTAACAGATTGCTGAAGCATTTCAATCGAATATCCTGGATCTTTTGGAAGCATATATGATCCTTTAATCACTTCACAGGGGTATTTAAAATGTTCATGCAAACTATCTTGATATTCTACAACTTTATTTTTCTTTTCTCCATTTATAAGAATAAAATCTATCATACATAAATGCTGAACATACTCACAGAGCCCAACACCACCTGCGTGAGGAAATACCGGTACATTTAACTTATCAGCCATTAATAATACCGTAATTATCTCATTGATACTTCCAAGCCTACAACTATCAATTTGACAAATATTCATTGCTCCAATTTCTAAAAACTGTTTAAACATGATTCTACCACTACAGGCTTCCCCAGTTGCTAAATTGACTTGACCAACTGCTTCTTTGATTTTTTTAAAACCTAGAATATCATCTGGACTTATTGGCTCCTCAACAAAAAGTAAATCAAATTCTTTGTATGCATTTATATGCTTTATTGCTTGGTCAACACTCCATTGTTGATTAGCATCAACCATAATGTAACAATCGTTACCTATAGTTTCTCTTATTAATTTAAGTCTTTTAACATCAGCTTCTAAATCATTTCCAACTTTAATTTTAAAATGCTTCCATCCTTTTAAAATATACTCTTTACAAAGTTCTACTATTTTATCATTTGAATATCCAAGCCATCCAGCAGCTGTTGTGTATGAAGGATATCCTTCTTCTTTAAGCAATTTTATTCTTTGTTCACGGAACTTAAAATTGTCATTCAAAATTTTATAAGCATCATTTTTGTCTAAAACATCTTCAACTCCTTTAAAAGTGAGTAAATTAATAATTTGGTCTGTGCTATAATCTGAAATTAATTTCCATAGAGGTTTGTTATGTTTTTTTGCTATAAGATCCCAAGCAGCATTAAATATTGCTGCTACAGCCATATGAACAACGCCTTTTTCTGGCCCTAACCACCTAAGTTGACTATGATCAACGCAATCAAACCATAATTTGCCAATTTTTTTTTCCAATTCATCAACATCTATGCCTTCAAATAAATAAAAATATTGCTCTATACATTTGGCAACTATGTCATTACCTTTGCCGATAGTAAAAGCGATACCATATCCTTTTAGGTTAGGATCATTGGTTGTTATAGTAACATATGTAGCAGAATAATCAGGATCAGTATGTATTGCATCTGATCCAGTTAAATCTTTGGATGTGGGAAATCTAATATCCTGAACAAATAAATTTTTTATTTTAATCATTATAAACCAAACTCTAAAATTATTTTATCGTTATCTTCACCAATATTTGGTGCTGATTTATCAGACTTAAAAATTTCTTCATTTATTCTAATAGGGCATCTTAAAGTGTCTATGCTAAGTCCATCTTTTCTTTTTATCTTTTGGATCATATCTAAAATTTTAAAACCATCATGTTGAAGCATTCGTTCCCAATCCAAAACTTCAGCACACCATATATCTGCTGGTTCTAGTATACTTAACAATTCTTTTGTAGTTTTATTTATTATCCATTCACCAATCTTTTTTTTAATTTCATCTCTTCTTGTAAACCATTCCTTTTGATCTTCTAAATTTTTTAAAAATTCTAAATCCAATAATTCTCCTAATTTAGGCAATGGCGTCATTGCTATTGCAATATAACCATTTGATGTTTCATAAATTCCATAAGGAGCAGACAAATATGCATGTGCATTATTATATTTACTTCTTATTGGCTTACGATACCCGTCATTAAAGTGTGTAGTTAAAACTTCAAACTGAAAATCAAGTAAAGATTCTATTAAACTTGTTTCAATTAAACTTCCTATATTTGTTCTAAATCTTTTTATTACTGCTGATAAAATTCCTTCTACTAAATTATGACCAGCAAGAATATCTGCAACTGCTAATCCCATTGGTGTGGGAGCTTCATTTCCACTTCCATTTAACCAAACTACTCCTGTTCTTGATTGTGCTAAAAGATCTTGGCCCGGTAATTTGCTCCAAGGACCCTTAGAGCCATAACCTGAAATAGTTCCATAAATTATTTTTGGATTAATTTTTATTACACTATTATAATCTAGGCCAATTCTTTCTATGACTCCAGGTCTAAAATTTTGAGTCAATATATCTGCTTTACAAATTAATTTTTTGACTAGTTTAAGATCGCCTTCATCCTTTAGGTTGGCTGCAAAACTTTCTTTATTTCTGTTTATAGCATGAAATAATGTACTATCTCCATCCAGATCTGTGTCACTTATGTAAAGATTTCTACACAAATCACCTGTGTCTGGACGTTCAATTTTTATAACTCTAGCACCTAAATCAGCCATCCTTAAACCTGCATAAGGGCCTGATAAAAATTGACTAAATTCCAAAACAGTTAACCCCTCTAAGGGTTTCGAATTATTCATCTCAAAAACAAGAATTTCATATTAAACTTTCATATTTAAAATGTTTATTCATATTTAAAATTGTGTTACTTTATTATTAGAAATTTATTTATTCAACTTAAAAGATAAAGGTTTAAATGGTTGAGATTGAGCAGTTTTATGAAGATTATGAGGTAGGTTATGTAAGAATCACCGGTGGAAGAACAATTACAGAAACAGATATAGTAATGCATGCAATGCATTCCGGAGATTTTTACCCACATCATGTTGACGCAGAATTTGCGAAAAAAGGTCCATTTGGTCAGAGGATAGCACAATTTAGTTGCACCTTTTCAATTGGTATAGCTTTAACAGCATCTGTAGTAAACAAAAGAGCATTTACTTATGGTTTTGAAAGGTTGCGTTTTCCAAATCCAGTTTTTATTGGTGATACAATACATACTAAAGTTACAATTAAAGAAAAAAAGGATGATCCTAAAAGGCCTCAATATGGTCAAGTTAATGAAGCATGTGAAATTTTAAATCAAAATGATAAATGCGTATGTTATTCTGAGCATATACTTCTTGTGGAAAGAAAAAATAAATAAATTATTATTTTTTATATCCTAAACTAGTTGATAATTTTATACTATTTTTGAGTAATATTTTTTTTGATTCCATCAAAGTCATATCATTTTCTGAATTTTTATTAATACGATCTAAGTAAGGAATTGTAATTGCCGCTATAGCGTACTTAGTATGGTCAAAAACGGGCACACTAATATTTGTTACACCATTAACTTGTAAACTTTTAACTACTTCACAATTATTTTTAAGTATTTCATGAATTGTTTTAGAAGAATATTTTTTTTCAATAATTCTTAACTGCTTAGAATTCAGATGATATTTTTTTTCATATTTAATAAATAATTTTCTGCGTTTTAATCTTCTTGCTCTTTCTTCATTAGTTTGAAAAGTAAGAATTACTCTTCCTGAAGAAGTTTCCAATAAATCAAATGTTGAGCCAACAGAAACTGAATAATTAAAAGCAGATGGACTATCTACCTGTCCTATAACAAGTAGTTTCCCTGCATAATATATTGATAAATGCAGTGAATGATTACAAAGTTGAGCTACTTCTCTCATAATTGGTAAAGCTTTTTGCATTAAATATTTAATTGGTTGATGATGCGAAGAAATTTCTAGTAGTTTATATGTAATTAAAAACTTATCTGTACGTTGATCTAATTCAACATAATTTCTTTTAACAAGTATATTAAGCATTCTATAAATTTCATTTACAGATCGTTTGAGTTTAGTGGCTATTTCGGCTTGACTTAAACCAATAGGTGAAACTGCTAATAATTCTAAAATATCCAAGCCTTTTTCTAATGCTGGAGCGGTATAATCTTTTTTCATTTTACTCATAATTTAATAATTTACTTTTGTCCCTGGTTTTGAACTTGACTCAAGACAAGCATATACAACTGCCATAGTTTTATATGCATTATCAACTGAATGAGGGAGATGATTATCTTCCCCAGCTGCATATCTTTGTAAGCTTGACATTGTTCCTATAAATGCATCAGGAAACCAAGTGCCAACATTGTTTACTTTCGTCCAGCTAACTCCATAAGTGCTAATTTCAATTGCTTCTGGTTCACCTTTTGGATAATTTAATAATAAACCAAACTTTATATAAGCTGCACCTGTTAAACCTTCAACTCTAGCATATGCATGCGAATGTTTCATACCATGAGATTTATTATCGTGTGTATGATTTAGCGATAAGCAGCATCTCAAATCATTTCCATAATCTAATATTATACTAGATCTTGAATCAGAAAGCTTTGTTAAATTTGGATGTTTAATAGATTTACAATGAACACTTTTTGGATCACCAATTATTGACCTAATCCAATCAAGATAATGTATTGAGTGAAGTGGGACCTCAACATTGTCTAATTTTTCAAGAAATGGCCAAAGATGCCATGGCGTTCCAACGCTTAAACTAATTTCTAATTCTGTAATTTTACCAATCATTCCTTTATCAATAGCATTTTTAAGAGCTATCATCATTGGGCTAAATTTTAACTGTAAATTTACACAAGCAATTATATTTTTTTCTTTTATTATTTTTTTAATTTCTGCAGCTTCAGCCATACTGTTTCCCATAGGTTTTTGTAATTGGCAAATAGAATTTTTAGGAATTTTTTTCAAAACTTCTAATAAAACTTGAGGGGGTACAGCTATATCAAAAACAACATCTTTTTGATTAAAACAATCCTCCTCACTTGAATAAATATTTGGGATCAAGTAATCTTTAGCACATTTTTCAGCCTTTTCTTTTATGGGATCAAATATACCTGATACTACATAGCCAGATTTTTTATAGGCCGGTAAATGAGCGTCAGTTACTATTCCGCCTGCACCAATTAAAATTATTGGCTTAGGAGTTTTAGGCATCGGTAATTTAGTATTTAAATTACTAACATCTTCTAAGGTAAATTTATTCATTATTAATATTTTAAATTTATAATTAGATTTAAAAGCAAAAACTCATCATATTCAATTTATTTATTAGAAATATTTAGAATAAGTTAACTTTTATGTAATTAAATAATAAAATTATGCTAAGTTATTTGTATAAAATTATTTATACTAAGGGGGATACTTGGGGATAAAAAGATATGCAATGGCTGTAAGATTAAAGCCTGAAAAGAAGGATTATTATATAAAGAATCACCAAAATGTTTGGCCTGAAGTTTTAATTGAATTAAAAAAAAACAAAGTTAAAAATTATAGTATTTTTATTAAAGAGGATTTCTTATTTGGTTATTTAGAATATGAAGGTAATAATTTTGATCAAGATATGAAAGAAATGGGTAAAATTCCAATAATTGAAAAATGGGAGAAGTCTATGATTGAATGTTTTAAGCCTTTCCCAAAAAATGAAAATAATCAATCCTGGGTGTTAATGGATGAAATTTTTTATATGGAATAAGTATGAGTATTTTAGTTACTGGTGGACTTGGTTTTATTGGTTTAAAAGTTGTATTACAACTTCTAAAGAGGGGGATTCCTACGATAGTAACTGATTTAGATATTGATAAAAACAAAAATAGGTTAAAAAAAAATTTAAAGCAACATAATGTTAGTGAAGATCTTATAAATTATCAAAAACTAGATATAACAAATATTAATAATCTAGAAGAAATCTTTAAATCAAACAAAATAGACTCTGTGATTAATCTTGCTTATGGTATTGGCACTGTTTGTGAAAACAATCCATTATTGGCTAGTAAAATTAATATTGTTGGCACTACTTCAATGTTTGAAATGATAGTTAAATATAGGATAAGAAGATTAATATTTGCAAGTAGTGAGACTGTTTATGGCGCCAATCAATCTTACTTTGGCAGCAGACCTGTTAATGAAAATGATTTTTCTGGAATTGATAATCAGCATTTCACATATGGTGTTATGAAATTATTAAATGAATTTATGGCTGAAAAATATATTAAAAAACATGGTTGCAGCATTGCATATACTAGACCATCAGTTGTATTCGGTTATGGTAGACAAAATACATCAATAAATTGGGCAGAGGATTTTGCTGCTAAACCTGCACTTGGACAATCAGCTTATTTGCCATTTTCAAAAGAAAATAGAGATAATTGGATATATGTTGATGATTGTGCAGAACAACTAGTAAGGCTAGCTCTTAAGGAAACTCTAAACTACTCCTGCTATAATACTGGATCTCAAACTGTTGACGGTAATGAAATTGAAACTACAGTTAAAAAATTTATTCCAGATGCAAAAATTTATTTTGAAAAAAATACTTATACACCATTAATAGATGACCAAGATGATCAAAGAATTAGAAAAGAAATTGATTTTAATCCAAGAACATTTGAAGAGGGTGTGAAGTGCTTAATTGATGATGCAAGAGAATTTAATAATATAGGTTAATATATATGAAATTTTTAACTACTGTAACTGGAAGCTATCCAAGACAAATTGTACAAAAAGATACTTTAAGAAAACCATCAGTGGATGAACAAGAAGCAATAGAAATGGTTAAATGGGCTACTAAAGAGCAAGCTGATTTAGGCCTTGATATAATAAGTGATGGTGAAGCATATAGAGAAAACATGTATTGGTTTTATCAATTAAGAACTGATGGGGTTGATGCTGAAAATAAAAGATTCAAAAAATTTTCAATTGGTGGATCTTTAAAAGGAGTGGACTTGAGTAAGACGCATGGAACAAAAGGATTTGGTATTGAGTGTGCTGTGGTCAAAAATGAAATTAAAAACCTTAAAACTAACCTTGCAAAAAAATGGAAAGTTGCACGCTCAATTGCACCTAGTCATATACAAGTAAAACAAACAATTACGGGACCACACATGCTTGCTAGATTCAGTGTTAATGAGCGAAAAGATCTATATAAAGACGATAAAGCTCTGGCAATGGCATATGCTGATATCTTAATTGAAGAACTTCAAAAGGTTTGTAATGAGGGCTGTAATTACATACAATTTGATGAACCAGTTTGGACTGAAAATGTATCAGAGTCAAATTGGGGTGCGGATGTTTTAAATTATATTATAAGTAAATTTCCTGGTATTAGATTTAATTTACATATTTGTGGTGGAAATGCTCACAGAAAAAGAGGTTATTTTGGCAAATATACAGAAATGACAGATGCTTTTAAAAAATTAAAAATTGATGAAATTCACTTGGAGCACTGTAGTCTTCATTACCCCATGCTTGATATTTTTGAAAATTGGGATTTTTCAGGCTCTTTATCAGCTGGAGTTATTGATCAACGAATTGATGAGATTGAAACTGCTGATCAAATTGATATTTATACACAGCCACTACTAAAGTATTTTGATCCAGAAAAAATATTGTTAACAAGCGAATGTGGGTTTGGACATGTTCCTATTGAAATTACTAGACTAAAATTAAAAAAATTAGTTGAAGTTGCTCAAATTTTAAGAAAGAAATATTAATTTATGAATATTAAATTTATTGAAACTCCAAGCCCGATAGGTAATTTCGTTAATGTAAGGTTTACGGGGCATTATGCTTATATTTCTGGACAAGGACCTTTTGATGATAACGGTAAGTTAATTAAAGGTAAAGTAGGTAAAGATTTAAATATAGATGAAGCTTATGATGCTGCTCGTAGAGTTGGAATTTCAATATTATCTGTAATAAAAAATGAGATTGGTTTTGAAAAAGTTCATAAGATAATTAAAATTTTAGGTTTAGTAAATTGTACAGAAGATTTTTATTTACAACCAAAAGTAATCAATGGTTGCTCAGATTTGTTAGTTGAATATTTTGGTGAAACCAAAGGTATGCATGCAAGAAGCGCTCTTGGAGTTTATGTATTACCTAATAACATTCCTGTAGAAATAGAAGCTATTATTGAATTAACAAAAAATTAATGAATTATTTAGATAAATATAATTTAAACAAAAAAGTGTCCTTAGTAACTGGTGGTGCTGGTGGAATAGGTCTTGAAATTTGTAAGGCACTTTTGGATGCAAAATCTAAAGTTATATTAGCTGATATTGATATAAAAAAATCAAAAAAAATTATTAAAAAATTAAAAACTAAATATAATCAAATTGAATTTTTAGAACTAGATGCTACTTCTGAAGCAAGCATAATTAACTTAAAAAAAAATATCATTAAAAAATATAAAAGATTAGATATCTTAGTAAATGCAATTGGCATATGTAGAAACAAAGATGCAAAAAAAGTTACAAAAAATGAATGGGATCAGGTTATAAATATAAATTTAAATTCGATGTTCTATCTTTGTAGGGAATTTGGAAACTTATTTATTAATAAAAAAAAGGGAAACATTATAAATATAGGTTCTAATTCTGGATTAATTGTAGACAGGCCTCAGCCACAAGCAAGTTACAATGCAAGTAAAGCTGCAGTACATCAATTAACCAAATCTCTTGCATGTGAGTGGGCAAAGTATAACATAAGAGTAAATGCTATAGCACCTGGTTATGTAGCTACAAAAATGACACTATTAGGCAGAAACAAACCCGAATGGTTTAAATATTGGATAGACATGACTCCAATGAAAAGACTAGCCAAACCAGAAGAAATTGCTAGCGCTGTATTATTTCTCGCAAGCGAAGGTTCAAGCTACTGCACAGGTACAATTTTATCAGTTGATGGTGGTTATACAAGTTGGTGATTAATTTCCCAACCATTCTAACCACTGCCGCTTTGAAAGTTTATTGTATTGTGAATGACTTAAATTAGATTTAATTTCTTTATTTTTTAATTTATTAATAATTTTATTAATTTCACTCATTACAATTTTTTCCTGATTTGTTTTCAAATTACAAGTATCTAATTCAAAATGATTATTATGGATTAAATCATCTCTGACATAAATTGAAATATCATTTTTTTCCAATGCATAAGCAAGTGACTGAGGTGTAAATTTTGCTTTTTTATAATTAATATAAATTCTTAATCTATTAATTTTGTTTCCCGTAGGATCTGCAACTACTTCAAAAGTAAGGCCTGAAAAATTTTTATTTGTGAGATATTTTATCCAATAATTAAGTATTCTTTTTTGTTTATTTAATTCTTGTTTCCAATTTCTTTTATACCAATTTTCAACTGCTATAATAGCTGAATAAATTCCTTCTTTGCCCACTTTAAACCCTCTGCCAATTCCTAGATTTTGAAGGTAAATATTTTTTATGTATTTTTTTTTACCAGCAACTATGCCTGCTGTTAAGGATCCCATAAATTTATGAGCACTAAATATACAAACATCGGGTTTTAATTTAAAAAAATCCTCCATATATTCTTCAGAAGCTGCGTCAATAATTGTGGGAATTTTATTTCTTGAACATAGTTTAATAAATTTACTAAGATTGATAGAATTATAATCTGAACAATGATGTGAAACTACATACATAGCACAACAAATTGTTGATTTATTTTTTTTAAGAGTTTTTTTAAACATTTCTTCTGTACAAATATTTTTTGAACCACAACTGATTATTTTTGCACCTGATAGGCTGATACCCTGTCCAACTTCTGCTCCATAATTTGTTAAATGTCCTTTTTGAATAAGAACTTTATTTTTAATTTTATTTGTCTTAGGTAATTGATAAATTTTATCCAAATCATTTCCTGTCATCATAGCTGCTATACTTTCAGTTAAAGCACCAGCTGCAGAAGCAGTAATTAATGCAGCTTCAGATTTTATGAGTTTGGAAATTCTTTTTGAAGCAATAGCCTGAAGTTCATCTATATTGACAAAATAAGGAAAAATATTGTTAGCTGCTTCAATTGATTTTTTATTTGTTATAGATGCTCCAATTTTTGTCATAAAACCAGAAACGTTGATTATGGGTTTTAATTTGTTTTTTTTATAAAAATTTTTCATAACAATATATATTAATGAAATTAAGCTTAAATACACTTAATTATCACAAATGAATAAATAAATTTTTTGCTTAAATCAAATTTTTTACTGGACTAGATCTTATTTCATTATAGGTTAAAAATCATATTATAGGAGGAAATACAAATGAAGAAAATTACTCTTTTTATTGTTACGATATCAACTATTTTTTCAATTAATGTTGCTAATGCTTTTGACTGGAAAGCACATTCAGGAAAAACAATTACAATATTAATGAATGAACATCCCGTATTAGATGGAATAAGATCGTTGATACCTCAGTTTGAGGAAGATACTGGAATTAAAGTTAAGGTCAATGCTTTAGCAGAAGATCTTTACTTTGATAGAATGGAAGTAAATTTAAGAGGTGCAAAAGGTGCTGATGCACATTTCTGTCCAATGGATGCTACTGCATTTAATCAATTTAGTGCTGGGCTATTACAACCATTGAATGGTTTTTTAGAAGATGAAAATGCTACACATCCTGGATATGATGTTAATGATTTTCCTTCTGGATTTTTGAATGCTACAAACTTTCCAGGTGGACCAGGTTCAAACTATTATTGTATACCGATGTCGTTTGAGTCTTACATTGTTTTCTACAATAAAGATCTTGTAAATAAGTATTTGGGTGGAAAGCTTCCAGAAACTATGGATGAGTTAATTGCAATGGCTAATCAAGTAAAAGCAGATGCAGGTGGAGAAGTTGCAGGTGCAGTAATGCGTGGTCTGAGAACTGATACAAATATTGATACTATTTCAGGATTAGTATTTAATGCATGGGGCGAAAGAGCTATTGAAGGTCCATATGGTGTTTGGTTTGATGGGGATTGGAGTAAACCTAGACTTGATGATCCTGCAATTCAAAAAGGTCTAAGCGATTATGCTGGACTTATGACTGCAGGTCCAAGTGACATACTTTCTTATAACTGGAATGAAGCAGGTAATGCTTTTTGTGCTGGACAAGCTGCATTTTTTGTAGATGCGTCTTTGTTTGGACCATGGTTTGAAACCGATGATTGTCCTTCTTCAAAAGGAAACACAGGTTATATGGCGCTTCCTCCTCAAGAAAAAGGTGGCACTTCATATACAGCAAACTGGCAGTGGGGTATTGGCATGGGAGCTAATGCTCAAGAAAAAGATGCTGGTTGGTATTTTATTCAATACATGACTGATAAATATGCTGAACCTAAAATTGGAACTTTCCATGGTGGTGCAGGAAGAATATCAACATGGGAAAATGATGAGTATACTAGTACATTAAATGCTGACTATGTTTCTGCTACACTTGAATCCATGAAGACAGTAAGAACTTCAGTTGTTCCTGTTATGGATTTTAATAAGTATGCATTAGAAATTATGGATGTTATACTTAGAATTCATGGTGGTGCAAGTAGTGCGGATGCAACTGCAGAAGGAAATGCAAATTTCAAAAACATGTAATTCTAAATTATTTATTTAATAATCAAGGAGGGGGAACCCCCTCCTTTTTAAATTCAAATGAAACAAACACCATATTTTTTTCTTTTACCAAGTATTCTAATACTGGCTTTTACTTCATTGTATCCTATTTGTTACTCAATTTATTATAGTTTTTTTAATTGGAGATGGGGAGATGAAAAAGATTTCATCGGTTTAAAAAATTACATAACACTATTAACTGATAAAGAATTTTGGATTATAGTTAAAAATACTTTTGTATTTGCTTTCTTTGCTTGTTTTTTTGAAATTGTTATTGGAGTTTTTTTAGCAATTTATATTGATAGAATAAAAATTGGATCAACAATAATTCGAACAATTTTATTAATACCTTTAATGGTTTCAGGAATATCTGTAACAATGCTTTTCAAAGTTATGCTTGATAATATGTTTGGTATAATTCCATATTTTTTATCTTTTGTTGGAATAAAATCAAATTTTTTTGGTTCATACAGTGCTGCAATGCCAACAATAATAGGATTAGATGTTTGGTGGCAAACTTCTTTTGTTTTCATTATTATTTTAGCT
>MDSW01214793.1_pt1 | contig 18089 bp, 20 predicted proteins | sample 811171 | NCBI WGS metagenome assembly MDSW01 (sample SAMN05326641, study PRJNA326480) | marine metagenome | isolation source: seawater | place: Atlantic Ocean: North West | collected 2012
GGCGAGCCGACAACTATCTCGCCGCCGTCAAACTCGCCGCTCTCCGGATCTGGATCAGATCGTTATGAGTCCACTTCCTAGAACATGCCTGATCGGCACCGCCGCGGCAAGTGCCATTGCCCTTGTCGGAGCCTGGGAAGGGCTTCGGATGACGGCGTACCGGGATATCGTCAGGGTGCCGACGATCTGTTATGGCGAGACTCGGGGCGTGCGCCTGGGCGACAGGCACAGCAAGGCGGACTGCGATGCCATGCTGCTTGCCTCCCTCAAACGACATGAGGTAGGGATGGGCATGTGTCTGACGGCGCCGGAGCGCATTTCGGAAAAGAGCTACATCGCCTTCGTGTCGCTGACTTACAACATCGGGGTGGGAGCGTTCTGTAGGTCGACGGCCGCCCGACGGCTGAATTCCGGTGATGTGCGCGGCGCCTGCGAGGCTGCAATCTGGTTCAACAAGGCCTGGGGGGGCGCTGGGTCAGGGGACTGGTGAACCGGCGTGCGACCGAGCATGATCTATGCCTGGAGGGGCTGAAATGATGGACGGGGCGATCCTGCGCTTGCTTTGGCGTCTCCTCACCGGCCGGACCGTTCTTGTCCTTCTGATCGCGATGGGCCTGTTCTCCTGGCACAAAGTCGACAAGACAAGCGCGGTCCGCCGTGCCGTCTCCGGTTATGTGGCCGATGTCGAACTTACCGCAAAAAAACGCGGAACTGGCCGAGTTAAAAAGGCGTTCGGACGTCTTTGTATCCGCTAACAAGATCCTCCTTGACTAGGTCGCCCGGGCCAATGCAGATGCGGAGGCCGCCAACCAGGAGCTGGAGCATTATGTTTCGACCGTCGCTGACGATTGCGCTGTTGATGGCGCTCTTCTTGGGCGCCTGCGCCACCGATAAGGAGCGTGCAAAGCGTGCCGGTGCCGCTCTGGGCACCTTCGAAGCCCAGAAGGTATGGCCCCAACCTTCCGGACGATTGCCGTAAGCAGGAACGCTCCGGCGTACGTATGGGTGAACCGCTGGACACGGCCCTTATCCGGACCGACCGCGCGCTCGGCCGGGCCAATGCCCGCGTGAAACGCTGCGCCGACTGGCATGATCAGGTTGGCACGGGAATAGAGGAGGGCACCAAATGATCGAGGAAGACCTTTACGACATTGCCCGCAACGCCGGCCGGGAAGGGGCAAAGGAAGCCCTGCGCGCCATGGGGGTTGATGCAGACAATCCCCTGGAAGCCCAGAAGGAAATGCTTTTTCTGCGGGATCTGCGCAAAGGGACCAAGAGCATCAAGGGCAAAGCCGTCAACACGATCGTCGGGGCGCTGGCTCTGGCCGGTTTGTACAAGATCTTCGACGGCTTCCGGTGGGGACCGTGAACGATCGGCGCTTGCACTGAAATACCCGCGCGTGGTGCCTCACTCGTTCGAAGGACTGCTTCGGAAGTCGTTCTCTCGGCATGAAAATGTCAGAAGCCGCTTGGTGGAAAATGCCCGAAGACTGAAAAATACGCCTTGATCTGTGAGACTTTGCCGCGTACACGAACCTTACCGGAGAGGTGGCCGAGTGGTCGAAGGCGCTCCCCTGCTAAGGGAGTAGACGGGCAACCGTCTCGAGGGTTCGAATCCCTTCCTCTCCGCCATTTTCTGCCGAACTGGCCGCAGGATGGTTCCCCGACGACTGTCGGCCGAACCCCTGACCTTTGAACCTATTGGCCGGCATTGGGTTTCGACGCTTTTAATCTCGGTCCTGTTCGCAGTCCCTGCCGGCGGAACCCAAGGGTCCGGGCAGTCAGGCAGCCTGATCAGTCTGGCGGTTTTTCTTCTTCAGAGATCTATGGAAATAATAGCTTTTCCGAGCTTGATTTCTGCGCTCGTATCGAAGGATATTCCAGATTGGTCAATCTATGGTGGATGGTAGGCAGTCGTGGCAACTATTTTCAAGTATCCCAATCTGTAGGATTATTTCGTCCTGTCGGACGAAGTCGACAATAATGGCGCGTCCCGAAGCTTCACGAAGGAATACGAAGACGGAAAGGTCATTCACTTTCCGAGGCTGAAAGCTGATCTGGATTTTGATTTCTGGGATACCGTGCCGACGGATGCCTATCCGGCGCTCAAGAAGCTTGGTGCCGCGGTGAACCCTAAAAACTTTGCCGAATTCCGGAAAATGGACGAGCGCTTCGCGGCCATGAACCTGCCGACAGGTGTCGCCGAAGACCTGAAGCGGCATATGAGCCGGTTCTATGAGTCGATCATGCCGATCTATGAGGGCGTATTCGGTGGCTATGAATTCAGCAAGCGGAAGGTCGTCTGGCGGCTGACGGAAACGCTGAATGAGAATTTGCACATCGATGCGTACAAGCAGGAAAATCCTATCCATTTTGCGCGCATGTTCATCAACTTGGATACGCAGCCGCGGATCTGGCAGACGAGCCGGACGATCGATGACATCTTCAGGATCCGTGCACCCGAACTCACCGATGCGCAACTACGGGACATGAGCCCCGCAAAACTCTGGATCGAACTGGCGACACACATTTTCGGAGCAGGCACAGAGCAGTGGTGGGACAGCTATCCGCATCATGTCGCCTATTTCGAACCAGGCGATGTCTGGATCGTGGATAGCCGTCAGGTGGCCCACCAGATTTTCTACGGCCGCAGGGCGATCTCGATCGACTTTTCCGTGCCTACAGAAAAAATGCATAACCCGGAACGGCAGTATCTCAATCTGCTCGAGAACTTCCGTAAAACAGAACTCGAAAAGCGCGGGCTTGAATACGTCAAACGATCGGATGCCGCCTGATTTCAGGTCCAACCGTTGTTTTCGGTTGGCAAGAACGGAATGCCCGGCGATTGTCTCCTATGCCGGTTCCCGGGTTCTTGCATGTGACGCAAGCTCCGGGAACCGGCGGAACCGGGCGATGAAATATCCGGGTTTGCCGTTTCGACGTTTCCTTCAGCTAGGTCCACTGACATCCAACACAAGCCATCCGGCAATTACGGAATACTGAGCTCATGCCCCTCGTTTCATTTTCCTATCAGGACGCAATCGCCAACGGCAAAGGCGACAATGCGCGTTGGCCAAGAGATCCTGAATCCCAGGAAAAGCGGCTGTTGCCGATGTGCCGCCCGAGTTTTGAGCCCAGTTTCTCCTTTACCCGGGACGATCAGGTTTTCACGATCGGTTCCTGTTTCGCCCGCAACATCGAAAAGCACCTGATCGCGGAAGGGTTCAATGTCGCTGCTGCCGAATTCGAGCAGATGAGCGCGCGAAACGGGGTCAAGACCAGACCGTCTACGCTGAACAAGTTCTGCGTTTTTTCCATACTCAACGAGCTGAAATGGGCCCTGGTGCCGGGCGAGGAGTTTCCCGAAAAATCCATTACCGAGGTCAAGGAAAACAAGTTCCTCGATTTGCAGCTGGCACCCGGTCTTCTGCCGGCAGACTGGGACACCATGCTGGGTATTCGCAACACGGTGAGCGAATACATCAAGATGATCAGGACATCGAAGGTGATCGTGGTCACGCTGGGTCTGGCCGAAGCCTGGTTCGACAAGGATTACGGTCTTTACACCAACTCCATGCCGCTGCGCCCGACGGTCGCCCGGGAACCGGACCGGTTCGATCTTCACGTGCTCGAGTATAACGAGATTGTAGATAGTCTCCGGCAAATGCTGGCGCTTCTCGAGGAATACGGTCATCCGGATTTCAGGATGCTCCTGACCGTGTCTCCGGTCGCCTTGTCGACAACCATGTCCGGGCGCGACGCCATGGTGGCGAACAGCTATTCCAAGTCCGTGCAGCGGGCAGCCGTCGAGACGATTTTCCGCGAGAATGCGCGCGTCGATTACATCCCGTCCTACGAGAGCATCACACTGTCCGACCGGTCGCTCGCCTGGCGCGAGGATCAGGCCCATGTGTCGGACATCGCAGTCAGGCTGAACGTATTGCGGATGCAGTCGGCCTACACGGCGACGGAAGCTACGGAGAAGAAGTCGTCGGAAATAGATGCCGGAGACCTCCGGGCGGAGGCTCTGCGGCTCGTGAGCTCCGCGATGGATTTGGAGAAGAAAGGCGATATCGAAGGCAGCAATGCTGCTTATTCGAAAGCCGTAGAAATCGATCCGGAAGAAATGCTGGCGCGGGTAAGGTGGGGGGAAGCTCTGTTCCGACAGGAGAAGTTCAAAGAGGCGAGAGATCAGATGGAGGAAGGGTTGAGGCTCGGCGGAAGGAGCTACAACTTGCCTTACCTGTTGGGGCGCGCGGCTTTCCGTACCGACGATATGGCCGCTGCCGAGACCTATTTGAGAATGGCCCTGGAGGACTATCCCGACCAGGCCGGGGTACATTACCTCCTGGCCAAGACGCTCAGCCGGCTGAAGCGCCTGGCAGATGCGATGCCTTATTACGAAAAGGCGCATGCGCTGGCGCCGGATAATGCGAGTATGGCGGCCGGTCTGGAAAAATGCCGATCGGCACTCGCCGCTATTTAGGGGCATTCTAGTGTGGAAGCCGATTCAGTTTCCTATTGTAAGCCATTGAAATAAAGGAACTATCGTTGTCTCGTGAGGGCCTGGTGGTTCGCCAAGACTCCTACTTTGGCGAAGTGGATCCCCATTCATCAAAGGGCGGGAATGGGTACTGGAAGTTTCCCGTCTTGTGTCGCCGGTCGATTGTTTCCTGAATGAAGGCGTCCACAATGAGAGCTAGCCGAAACGCGCTTTCTTCATGCAGCTTCAGCGCCATTTCCCGCAGTTCCGGATCGTCGGTACTGTCCGGATCGTGGAGGATGGCGTGGGCATTGATGACGGCTCCCGATGAGGAGTGCATCATGTCCATGAGCCGCTTCATCTGCCGGTCGTTCATTTTTTCTTCGCTCCGTCGAATATCGCGATGCAATCGCTGGCAAACCGGAACAGCCTGTTACACCAGCGCGCCGTGCTGTCCCCGTCGAGCATGACCGCCATACGCTGGATTTCATCGGCCTGTCGTTTCAGGCTGTCTATTTGCTCGCGCTTGTGCGGGAACAATTCGATGAACACGTCGTCATAACGCAAGATCATCTCCGCCACCTTCAGGCCGCTGCCGACCATATAGGCGCGGTGCTGCATCCGCTTGACCGGACCGAATTTCTCTGGCTCCGGATGTTCCAGTAACTGGTAAAACCCGATCACGTTGATGCAGGGCTTCTGAAACAGGGCTTTGAGTTCGTCCCGGTGTTTTTGCGACATGACGGCCTCGAAAATCCGTTCGAAAGACCCAAGGCTAAAGGACTGCCTGAAAACTGCAAGCAAGCACAGGATTCAATTTCTCTCGACCAGCAATTCCAGTTTCACAGCCACGTTCCCATGGATTGCGCCTCTGTCGCGTCTTCAGCGCATGGAGAAGGGAACGACCCGGCGGGTCGTCGGATCGACAAGGAGTTCCTTGTCGAGGGCGGGAAAGGCCCGGTCAGCGCAATTGTTGCGTGGACAGATGCGGCAATTGATGCCGATCCTGTCGGGAAAAGCCTTGGCCTTATCGCTTGGGATCAGGCGATCCGCGTAGACCAACATGTCGGCGTATTTGGCTTCACAGCCGAGCCCCAGGGCATAGCGCCGTTGACGGCCGGTGTAGGAGCTGGCCTGCTTGGTGACACAAGTTGCAAGGCAGACATAGGACGTGTTGTCGGGCATTTCGCCGAGCTGGACGGAAAATCGGCCTTCGGGCTTTTCGAAGGCTTCGTGCACGTTCCACAAGGGGCAGGAACCGCCGTAACGGGCGAACTGGAACCGGGTCGCGCTGTGGCGCTTGATGATGTTGCCGGCGCGGTCCACTTTCAGGAAATAGAAGGGTACACCCTTTTCCCCGCTACGCTGCAGGGTCGAGAGGCGATGGCAGATCTGTTCCAGGCTGGCGCCGCTCGTGGTGGCGAGCCGGTCCAGGTCGTGACGGTAGTCCCGGGCGAGGGCTGCGAATTTGCGGTAAGGCAGAAGCAGGGCGCCGGCGAAGTAGTTACGCAGCGCCAGGCGGCAGATATCGCTCGCCGGGGCGGTTGCAAAACTCGCCGCGTCCAGATGTGCGGCGATCAACGGTTCCGCGGTCAGCTCCGCGATCACATTGCCCAGGAGAAAGGCCTGTGAGGATCGGGGCACTGCGCGGTTGAGAACGACGAACCGGCGTTTCGGATCGAAGCTCATGATCGCTTCCTCCTCGGCCCGGGCACCGTCCGACACCTCGACGATGACATTGTGTTTCGCCGTCAGCCAGTTCGCCAGGACGGAAAACCGATCCGCGTGCCACGCAAGGCCCAGCTCATTCGCCAGGCTTTCGGCTGCGGTGTCCAGGTCATCGACATAATTGTCGGTATAGTGGAAATAATCCCGAACCTCCTCGTAAGGCGAGGTCAGGCGTTTGGCAGGTTCGGTTTGCTGGCCGTGCATGACGATGGCGTCGTCGATGAAGGCCTGCTGCTCACTCATGTGGCGCAGGGCGCCGTAAAGATCGAGAACAGCACGGGCAAAATCCGGCGTATGAATGGCCACGCTTTTCAGTTCCTGCAGGCCGATCGAGCCGGAGTGGAACCGGGTGTCGGCAAAGGCTTCCGAAAGATCGGAGACGAGGCGGTCGAGATCATTCGTCTCGAAACTGGAGAGATCCGCGCCGAATTCGCGGCTGACGGCGATCAGAACGCTGGCGGAAATCGGCCGGAGGTTGCTTTCAAGCTGGTTGACATAGGAGGGAGAGAGGTTCAATCGACGGGCGAAATCGACCTGGGACAGGTCCGCGTTTTCCCGGATTTTACGAAGAATGTGCCCGGCAAACAGTTTCTTGGTCATACTTTCAAGCTCGTTTGCGAAGAATTTGCAAAATTAGGTGTAACATTTTCACACTTTTCTTCCGGCAAGAAAAGGTCAAAAATCCGCGCCGATATCTTGCGGTAGACAGCCCGCACCAATTGTCGGCAATGAGCAACGGGAGAGAGCAATGGGACGGTTCGAGGGCAATCTGATCGTGGGCGATTTCAGCGCCTATACAGGGGCGGCAGTGCCGCTTCGCCGGGTGAGCATGCCAGAGGTGTTTCCCGGGCTGACGACCCGCCAGAGAGAAGTACTGGAAATGCTGTCGACCGGGCTAACCGACAAGCAGATCGCCTATGAACTGGGGATCAGCACCGCCACAGTCAAATGCCACACACGGGCGGCCGTTCAGCGTATGGATGCGAAAAACCGGATTCACGCGGTGGCGCTCTTCGTGCGAGGTCAGGTTGAGCGTGAACAGGGGCTCTGATCGGCGGTCGCGCGTGGCCTTGGCCGTTCCAGGACGGCGGGGTTTTATCTCAGGTCTATCCGGCAGGAGCTATCTGGCTTTTGCTGGTTATCGATGTTTCGGCGCCCGTAAGCCTCAGGCAAGTGGCGTCGCGTGCCCATGAAGCCATATATCGACTTAGGTTAGTCACAAACCCTGATTTAGTCCTCCCGGACGAAGCGCGAGCGGAGATCCGGGATCGGCGAGCCGAGGTGTTCGTTATCTTAATCTCATTGAAATGGTGAAGCTTTTGCCTGCGCCGCCCCGGCTTGCGCTGTCGCTTGGTCGGGGTGGCTACGGTGAGGAGAAAGGGCTTTGCCAGCAGCCTGGGCTTTTTCGTAAGGCGCGACGACACCGCGGATGGCTTGACACATTTTCTCGAAAGTCGGATTGTCCGACAATCGGATACTTGGAGGCTCCGGCTGAGGAGCCGCGCCGATGCGGGAAGGTGAAAACGGATTGGCGTCCTTGGACACCCATCGGGTAACTGGGCGTCCAACCGCACGGAAGGCATGTCGCTGGATCCTTACCGCCTTGTCTCCAGCCTGTGAGGACCACCATGGATTTCACGATTCCTGCGCATATCGAAGACTTGCGCGAACAGATCGCCCGGTTCGTCGAAACCGAATTGCTGCCGGTCGAAGCCGACCGGACCAACTACGATCCACATGAGAATATCCGTCTGGATGTCCTCGCCGCCAAGCGGGCGAAGGCGCGTGAGCAGGGGCTCTGGTGCCTGCAGCTCGCCCCGGAGACCGGCGGACGAGGCGTCGGCCGTGTCGGCATGGCCGTCTGCTACGAGGAAATGAACCGCTCGATCTTCGGGCCGGTGACTTTCAATTCGGCAGCACCCGACGACGGCAACATGATGGTCATCGAGGCGCTCGGCACGGACGGGCAGAAGGACTGGTGGCTGAAGCCCGTCGTGGACGGCAAGGTCCGTTCCGCCTTCGCCATGACAGAACCTCATCCGGGCGCCGGTTCCGATCCGGGCATGATGCAGACCGTGGCGCGGAAGGACGGCGACGACTACGTGGTGCACGGCCACAAGTGGTTCATCACCGGTGCCGACGAGGCGGAGCATTTCATTCTGGTTGCCCGCACGTCCGACGATGCGCGTCGGGGCCACACCTGTTTCCTGTTCCACAAGGACGATCCGGGCTGGGAGATCACCCGGCGCATTCCGATCATGGGGCCGGAAGAACATGGCGGTCATTGCGAGATGATCTTCGACGGGCTGCGGATCCCGGGCCGCAACGTGGTTCTGGAGGAGGGCCGGGGACTCAAGGTCGTGCAGACCCGCCTTGGCGTCGCGCGTTTGACCCACTGCATGCGCTGGCTCGGCCTTGCCCGGCGTTGTGTGGAGATCGCCACGGAATACGCCTCCCGGCGGGAAGGGTTCGGGGTCCGGCTGGCGGACCGGGAAAGCGTCCAGATCATGCTGGGTACCCTGTGCGCCGACATCGAGGTCGGGCGTCTGCTGGTGATGAAGGCCGCCTGGGGACTGGATCAGGGCAGCTACGCCCAGAAAGAAGTGTCCATGGCCAAGGTCCATGTGGCCAACCTGCTGCACCGGGCAGCTGATGCCGCCATCCAGATCAACGGCGCACGCGGCTATTCCAAGGATACCGTCCTGGAATGGATCTACCGTTATGCCCGACAGGCGCGTCTGGTCGACGGCGCGGACGAGGTGCATCAGATGGTCCTAAACCGCTATCTGGCGAGCGAGGGACGCGCGTTCTTCCATTGGCCGATCGCGGAGGCATAGGGTGGGTCAGTTTGACTTCGATCCCGATGTCCTGCGTGACTACTTGCGGCACTGCTTCGGTGTTGGAGATCTTGCGCTGACCCGCATCGGCGGAGGTCAGTCGAATCCGACTTATGTGGTTGAATACGGCGGGCGCAAAATGGTGCTGCGCAAGCAACCCAATGGCGAAATCCTGCGCGGCGCCCACGCCATCGACCGGGAGTTCCGGGTCCTGAAAGCGTTGGAGTCGACAGATGTTCCCGTTCCGGGTCCGGTTCTCTATGAGGAGGATGCATCGATCCTCGGGACGCCGTTCTATTTGATGAGCTTCGTAGAGGGCCGGTTTTTTTCCGACTGCCGTCTGCCGGAGTTTTCGCCGGAGGAACGGCGCGCGCTGTATCTTTCCATGGCGGAAACGCTGGCAGAGCTGCACCGGCTTGTCCCCGGTGAAATCGGCCTTGGCGACTATGGCCGACCGGGCAATTACTTCGCCCGCCAGCATCACCGATGGTCCTCCCAACTGACGGCTTCGCCATCGGTCCCCGATCCGGTCCTTCGTCAACTGGCCGACCGTCTGGCCGATCTCATACCGGCAGACGACGGTCTGATCTCGATCGCGCATGGGGACTTCCGGCTGGGCAACATGCTGGTCCATCCGACCAAACCGAGGGTCGTGGCTGTTCTGGACTGGGAACTGTCCACGCTCGGCCATCCGCTGGCGGATGTGGGCTTCTGCTGCATGCCCTGGCACACGGCGCCGGACGAATACGGCGGTATTCTGGGTGACGAGAGCGAGGGCATTCCGACGGAAGCGGAATTCGTCGCGCGCTATCGCGAGGTGCTGCCAAATGCTCCGGCACCGGAGCGGTTCCATGTGGCTTTCGCGCTCTTCCGTTTTGCGGTGATCTTCGTCGGCATTGCGGACCGGGCGGCGGCGGGGACCGCATCGGACCCGGAGGCTGCGCGCTTCGGCCCGCTCGCCCACCGTTTTGCCATTCGCGCCTGGGAGGCGCTGGGCGAGACGCCGCCCACAGCTGCTTGACGGCCAACAGGGCAGGATCATAGTCGTAAACTTTCCCGGAGGATTGTTGGGTGCAGGATGAAAAGAAGGGACGAGCGATACTCGGGCAGATCGACAAGGATCCGGGCTATGTCCGGGTCGCAAAGGCCATCGAGGGGGAAATCGTCGCCGGCCGGCTGAAGGTTGGCGAATTGCTGCCGACCGAGGCAGAGCTTTCCGGAATGCTCGGCGTTAACCGGTCGACCGTCCGCGAAGGCATCCGCGCCCTTGAAAATGCAGCACTTGTCCGCCGTGGCGAGGGCAAACGGCTGGTCATTTCGGCGCCAGAGGCCGAGGTCGTCACCAACGTGAACACCCGCGCCATGCGGATGATGCGCGTAAGCTTCCTGGAGCTGTGGGACGTGCAGATGAAGCTGGAGCCGTTCGCCGCACGGCTCGCCGCCGAACACAGAACCTCCGAACAGGCAGAGGCCCTTCAGGGCAATGTGGCGGAATTGAAGGCTAATCTGGACGACGACGCCTTCATCATCCGTTCCGATGTGGAATTCCATGCACTGATCGCGGAAGCCGGAGGCAACCCGGTCCTGTCGCTCGCCACCGCGCCGATCGGAAAGCTTCTCTATTCCGCAACCGTCGATCTCTACGCCCGGGTTCCCCAGGCGCGTCATCGTCTTTTAACGGCCCATGAGGCGATCGCCCGTGCGATTGCCGACGGTAACGCGGATGAAAGTGAAAGCTGGGCAGCCAGGCACATTCAGGATTTCAAACGAGGCTACGAAGTCGGTGGCTTCGACATGACCGCGCAGCTACCCATGCGCGGCTGACGGAGCCAAAGGTCGGATAAAAAGGCAGCCGCGCCCGAGGGACGAGACTGCCTGTTACATTTGCCCGTGTTTTTGCCAGGTCTGGGAAACGATATCCCTTCTAATTCTTTTGTGTCGAAGTCGAGCCAGCTGCAGACTTTGTCCGGCTTGATGCGGGCCGTGCCTTTGTTGCGGCAGGCTTGGTTGCTGCTGCTTTCGAGGGGGCTTTCGCTGTTGCCGGTTTTGCCGCCGGCGTCTTCGCGGGCGCCTTTGCGGCTGCGGGCTTGGCCCGTGCCGATCTCGCGGGTGCTTTCGGTGCCGCCGTTTTGGCGGCCGCCCTTGTCGCAGCGGGTTTGGCAATTGCCGGCTTCGCGACCGTCTTTACGGCAGCGGGCTTGGCCTTTTCGGTCCTCGAAGGCGCTTTCGTTGCGGTTGGCTTGGTTGCTGCCGGCTTTGCTGTGGCTTTTGTTGTAGCCGCCTTGGCCGTCGCCGTCTTCGCAGGTGCCTTTGTCGCGGCAGACTTGGCTGTTGCCGCTCTGGAGGGAGCCTTCGCCGTGGCGGTTTTGGTTGTCGCAGGCCTGGTCGCCGCTTTCACTGTTGCAGGCTTGGCAGTTGCCGGTTTCGCGGCTACCTTCGGCGTGGCGGGCTTCCTTGTCGTTGTGGCGGCTTTTCTTGCGGCCGCGGTTCGGCGGGTAGCCGGCGCGCGGCGGGTCGTCGAGGCGGCTTTCGCCTTCGGCGTAGCTGCCGGTTTGGCTGCTGCTGGCGTCTCGGCTTTTTCCGGCTCCGTAGTGGCCACAAGCGAGCCGACGACCTTTTTCATATCCTCGGAGAGTCGAGCTGCGCCTTCTTCAACCATCTTTGCCGTGGAGGCGGTAAAGCCGGTTGCGGCATGCATGGCGCCGGACGCGCCGGCTTCGATCAGCTTGCCGGCATTGGCACCGATCTCGCTACCCGCCTCGGCAAGGCCAGACAGGGCGTGCCAAACCGCCGATCCGGTGTCGCCTCCGGCCGCGGACGTCTTGGAGGCGATCGATGTTACGGTTGCCGAAGCGGCCTTGTAGACGTCCTCGCCGACATCGGCCACGCCGAGCACAACGCCTTTCGCCGCCGCCTTGGCGGCTATCAGAACGCTGCTGCCGGTCTTCGGTCCACCGGAGAGGACGCCGGAGACGATGTCATGGACCTTCTTCGGCAGATCGCCAGCGATCTCGCCGCCCGCGCGCATCTTGTCCGCAACCGCCGTTCTGACGGACGCGGAGATCTGCGCTTCCTTCTTCTCAATGGTTTTCAGAAACTTGATGGTATCCTTTTCAAGATCCCGGGCTTTCAAAGAGTTTTTTTTCTTCGGGGGCGCCTTTTTAGCTGCCGGCGACTTCTTCTTTTCTTTTACCGCTTTTTTGGCCATCTGACGTTTCCTTTAATACAGGCGCCTATCCATACACTCCTGGCGCAATTCGATAGTTGGCTCCGCAAAATAGGCTGCAATTCCTAAGACAATGATAGTGCAATGAATGCGCTTTTCCTTTGACCATAATCAAGGTTGTTCAAGGCTGAATGTCGTCAGGTGCATTAGAGGCGATGCTTGAAAGCCGGCCAATCGGATTTCGTCACGTCGGTACCCGCGCCATCCGCAGATATACGGGACGTATTATGCCGAGTCTGATTTCTGCTACACTTGCTTCAGATCGGTTCGGCGCGCAGCCCCTTGACGATTGCCCAGCACATCAGGAGCAGTACAAGCGTGAAGGGCAGGCCAGTGGAGATCACCATGGCCTGCAACGCGCTCAGGCCGCCTCCGATCAGGAGGACGATGGCAACCGCGCCCTCAAACGTTGCCCAGAACACCCTCTGGGGCACCGGGGCATCGACCTTGCCGCCTGCCGTGATCGTGTCAATCACCAGCGAGCCAGAGTCCGACGAGGTGACGAAGAACACGATCACCAGCACGATCGCAATCACCGAGGTGATCGACGAGAGCGGCAGCCCTTCGAGCATGGCGAACAGGGACAGAGGCGGATTGTAATTGTCGATCACTTGCGCCTTTACCGCCGAGGTCGCCGGGTCGGAGATCACCTGGTCCACCGCCACGCCACCGAAGACGGCCATCCACAGCACACAGACGAGGGACGGGATCAGGAGCACGCAGACGATGAATTCGCGAACGGTTCGCCCGCGCGAGACCCGGGCGATGAACATCCCGACGAAGGGCGACCAACTGATCCACCAGGCCCAGTAGAAGGCGGTCCAGCCTTCGCGGTATGCGTCGTCGGTGCGACCGACCGGATTGGAGAGCGGCAGCAGTTCGCGGCCGTAAGCAAGAAGCCCCTGTCCGAAATCCGTCAGGATCAGCAGCGTCGGCCCGGCGAATAGGACGAAGAGCAGGAGCAGAGCGGCGATGCCCATGTTGATTTCCGACAGCAGTTTCACGCCGCCGTCGAGTCCACGCAACACCGAGAACAACGCGACGCCGGTGATGGCCGTAATGAGGAGGACCTGCACCGGAACGCTGACCGGTACGCCGAACACGTGATTCAAGCCAGCATTGGCCTGCTGCGCGCCGAAGCCGAGTGACGTGGCCAGGCCGAAGAGCGTGGCGAAGACCGCCAGGATGTCGATCACATGGCCGGTCCAGCCCCAGATACGGTCTCCGAATATCGGATAAAAGGCGGATCGGATCGTCAGCGGCAGACCTTTGTTGAAGGAAAACAGCGCGAGCGCAAGGGCAACGACAGCGTAAATTGCCCAGGGGTGAAGGCCCCAGTGATAGATCGTGGCGGCCAGCCCCATTTCCTTTGCACGATCCACGTTTTCGGCGATCAGGTTGCCGTCTGCGTCGAAGGGGGAAGGCGTGCCGAGGGGGCTGGAAATCGCCATATGATAGACCGGCTCCAGGACGCCGAAGAACATCAGGCCGATGCCCATCCCTGCGGCGAACAGCATGGCGAACCATCCGGTGTAGGTGTAGTCGGGCGTCGCATCCTTGCCACCCAGACGAACCTTGCCCCAGGGGCTGACGATCAGGAACAGGCAGAAGAGCACGAAGATATTTGCCGCGCCCAGGAAGAACCAGTCGAAGGTGGAGGTCAGCCACGGCCTGAGCCAGCCGAAAAGCGCGCCTGCCTGTTCAGGCAGCGCCAGGGCGTAGAAGACGAAGGCCATGATGGTTAGCCCCGAGACCATGAATACGGGGTTGTGGACGTCGAAGCCGAAAGGCCCCAGCTGGCCCTCGATATTGTCCTGCCCGATCTCGTAATCGGTATCGATCAGCTCCGTCTGTCCCTCCGGGACGGGAATGCCTGCGACCTCTTCAGCATCGGACATGTGCTGCTCCTGTCATTCGTGTAGGGTGGTGCGTTTCAGGCGGCGCTCAGCCGCGCACCAGAAAGACCGATGCCTTCGCGTGGCTGGCCAGGTGGCCGCCGTGCGAGGCCCAGATGTAGTCGGTCAGGTTCGGCACATGGGTCGCCATCACCACCAGGTCGGCACCGAGTTCCTCGGCCGCCTCGCTCAGCTTGTGATCGAGATCGATGGCCGGATCGTTGGCGACGATCGTATGCGCCCGCGCCTGATGGCTGCGGGCCTTTGCCTGCTCTTGCGCGAATGCTTGCAGTTTCTGGTCGTATTCGGCTGGGTTATGCCCCAATTCGCCTGGCTCGGGGCTGGTGATCCCGACATAGATCACCTCCGCACCATAAGCCTTTGCCATATCGGCCGCGATGGTCAACGCCTTGCCCAGTGCGGGCGCGTGACGCAAATCCACCGGAACCATGATCGTGTCGAACATCGTCTCTATCCTCACGTTTCCGTCAGGGGAGCCTACGCGAGGGGGGGAGGGATGTCCACGATTAGCAAGTTGGAGGTGTGGAAACGCAGGGTTTCGCAGTTTTTTGGTGCTTGTTTATTGGAAGCTAGCCTGAAAGCTGGTTGCGGTCAGTGTTACATGGGTCTCGAGTGGAGGACGCAATTCGAAGGCTTTGGGAGATCGCGCAAATTCGTAGAGACGGAAGAGGTACCAGTCCTCTCGCCGGGCCTCGGCGACCTCCAGTTCATTTCGCGAGATATGGAATGGGGTGCGTTCCCAGCCGTTTGTGGTCTTTACCTCGATCAGGCGCTCGCGTCCCTCTGGTGTAAAGCTGAAAATATCGTAGCCTGCGCCATCGCCGTCTTCTTGGGAAACCCAGCGAACATGCTTTGCGAGATCGCCGCGTCCTTGTTGGTGGAGCTGGGAACGCTCATGGTGAAACACAAGCGCCTCACCAGCTCGGCCCAGTACCCTGTTGCGTTCATCTCGACCGGCAACGTCGAAGCGTCGAGCGACGGCCTGCATTTTTTCGAGTTCCTCCGGAGGAGGCGTGTTCCGGAGTGTTGGGGCAACTCCGACGAACAAGGACGAAGTTTCCGCCATCCCGCTTTGATGGGGGCGACAGACAGCTGTTTCCCAATCTGGATGCTGCGCAAGCCAGCGTGAGATTGCTTCCGCAAGAGCCATCTGAAAGTTGAAACGGGGTTGGTAGCCTTTGACAATGGGTAGTCCAAAACCCTTGGCTGCTGCCGAAACGTTGCAGTGTTTAAATTCAATCGCGCCGCGGCTGCGTCCGATCTGTTGCTGGACCAATCGGTTCTGCGCAGCCTTGTTGTAGGAACGTCCCGAGAGCTCATCATTGAGCATCGAAAAATAAGACGCCACAACGGCGTCGTTTTCCGTATCTGACCAATCGTCTGAACTCATGATTGCCAGGTTATTCCGACACTCAACCCGTGTCATGCCGGAAAATGCATTTCAAATTTGCTGGCTGACGGAATTCTTGCGTGTTGCCCCGAATGGTCGACCTAACGCTTCCCGGCCCGCAACCCATAAACAAACCCGGCCAGAGACATCAGTGCCAGCACGCCCCAGGTGAGGGCGTAGGCGAGATGGCTGTTGCGGAACTTGATGACGGTGAGGCCGCCGATGGGCAGGGCGTCGTCTGACGGTCCAGCCTGTGCGTCGATGAAATAAGGGGCAACCCGCGTCAAGCCGTCCGTTTCGGCGATGGCGGCAACATCGCGGGAATACCAGCGTCCCGCTTTCGGATCGTTGGAGCGCAGGAAGGCGCCGCCAGGCTGGCTCATGCGCAGCAACCCGGCGACCTGGACGGGGCCGGACGGATGGGAGCGTTTTTCGGGAGCCTTCTTGTCGGTTGGAACGAAGCCGCGATTGACGAGAATGATCGTGCCGTCGTCCTGCCGGAGCGGCGTCAGCACCCAGAAGCCGGCGCCGTATTCGGTCACCGCCTGGACCAGCGTTTCCTTGTCGCCGAGATACGTGCCCCGCGCGGTCACATGGCGGTATTCGTCATCTTGCATGGTGACGGCTGGCCACTCGGCTCGAGTGGGAGCGCGGACGGGGGCGGCGTCGACCCGGCTTTCGACTCTGGCGATCAAGTCCAGTTTCCAGAAGAGCCGCTGTACCTGCCAGATGCCGAGGGCTGTGAAGGCTGCTGTCAGGATCAGCATGCCGGCAGAAAACAGGATTTTGGCCCGCCGGAATCCGGCGGACCTTTCGTCGGGGGTGCCTTGAGCGTTCACAGGACAGTCTTTCTCATGGCCTGCCTGCCTCGAGTCAGCCTTGTCAGGGCAGCGCCTTGATCATCTCCGGGGACATCTGCGGCATCATGTTCGTGTTGAGATGATACATCACCCAGAACGAACCGCAGAGCATGATCCCGACCAGAATCAAGGTGAAGATCAGCGCCGTCATGGACCAGCCGCCCTCGACCCGTGTGTTCATATGCAGGAAATAGATCATGTGAACCACGACCTGTACCGCTGCCAGAAGGAGGATCAGGACGGCGGCGAAGAGCTTGCTGTCCAGAACGTCGCCCATCACCAGCCAGAACGGGATGGCGGTCAGGATAACCGACAGGATGAAGCCGGTCAGGTAGCCCTTGAAGGTGCCGTGGCCACCGTCGTCGTCATGGCCGTGATGTCCCCCATGCGCGTGTCCGTGAGCGTCGTCGTGGGGCTGTGCGGAGGAAATCGAGGTCATCCGAGGACTCCCAACAGGTAAACCAGGGAAAAGACGCCGATCCAGACGACGTCGAGGAAGTGCCAGAACATGGACAGGCATAGAAGCCGGCGGCGGTTCTCGGGGATCAGTCCCTTGACAGACACCTGGACCATCAGGGTCACCAGCCAGATGATGCCGAAGGTGACGTGCAGCCCGTGAGTGCCGACCAGCGTGAAAAAGGCCGACAGGAAGGCGCTGCGGTCCGGTCCGGCGCCTTCGTTGATCAGGTGATGGAATTCGTAGAGCTCCAGACCCAGGAAGGTGAGCCCGAACAGGCCGGTGATGACCAGCCATGCGAGCATGGCGTTCTTCCTGTTGCGGTCCATCTCCAGCATGGCGAAGCCATAGGTGATGGAGGAGAACAGCAGCATGGCCGTGTTGACCGCTACCAGCGGCAGATCGAACAGATCTGCCGGGGTGGGTCCGGCCGCATAATTGTGACCGAGCACGCCGTAGGTGGCGAAGAGCACCGCGAAGATGAGACAGTCGCTCATCAGGTAGATCCAGAAGCCCAGCATGGTGCTGCCTTCGGGATGGTGCTCTTCGGTCAGGTAGAACTGGTCTGCCGGATATTCGTCGAGTGTTGCGTTGCTCATGATGTCGCTTCCTGTGCTGTAAGCAGGGAAGTCCGTGCGTCTTCCGTCTCCCGGACCGCTTCGGCCGGGATGTAGAAGTCTCGCTTGTAGTTGAAGGTGTGGCCGATCGCGATCACGAACAGGGCGACGGCCGAGAGGGCCACGAGCCACCACATGTACCAGATCATGCCGAAGGCGAAGGCGATGCTGATCATCCCGAGGATGAAGCCCGTGCCGGTGTTCTTCGGCATGTGGATCGGGATGAAGCCTTCCAGCGGACGCCGGTAGCCGCGGGCCTTCATGTCATGCCAGCTGTCGTGGTCGTGCACCACCGGCGTGAAGGCGAAGTTGTAGTCCGGCGGAGGCGAAGAGGTGGACCATTCCAGGGTCCGGGCGTCCCAGGGATCGCCCGTTTCGTCGCGCAGTTCGTCCCGCTTCCGGAAGCTGACGATCAGCTGGATGATGAAGGAGGCGATGCCGAGCGCGATCAGGAAGGCGCCGAAGGCGGCGATGATGAACCAGATATGCAGAGAGGGATCCTCGAACTGGCTGACACGGCGCGTCACGCCCATCAGGCCCAGAACGTAAAGCGGCATGAAGGCAAAGAAGAAGCC
>MDSW01049419.1_pt1 | contig 18085 bp, 7 predicted proteins | sample 811171 | NCBI WGS metagenome assembly MDSW01 (sample SAMN05326641, study PRJNA326480) | marine metagenome | isolation source: seawater | place: Atlantic Ocean: North West | collected 2012
CATGAAAAATCTTTTCCTTGATCAGGATCATCATTTAAGTTTAATATCATGTTTGATAATAAAAGATCAGAGCTATTTTCTGCTATTTGAATAGTTCTCCAGGGAGATATAATTTCAGATTCTAATTTAACTTTTGTCCCATCAGACCATGGATACAGTTCTGCTTCAAGCGAACCATTTCCTTTGGGTGCCAATGTCATGGAAGAATAATTAATAAGATTAGCCTCATGAATACTTACATAGAATCCATTTTTCTTTTTTAAAGTAAAAGGAGTATGAGCAGCATCTATACCAATTGAATCATATGATATATCTTCAATATTTTCGGAGAAATATTTCTTAGAAATACTATCAACAGATGAGAATGCATGAAGAAATTCATATCTTCTATAAGAAAAAGCTGGAATCCACCAGGCTTTATCATCTGGTGATAAATTAAACTCAGTCTTCTCATCAATTATATCATAACTCAGAATATTATCTTGATTTGGTATTATATATTTAAATGCAACCCCATCATTAAATACTCTAAATATTACTGAGAATTGCAATTCATCTTTTAATAATGAAACTACCATTTCATTATACTCATTTTTAATTACAGATTCTTCACCAAATATGGGTGACCATGAACTATAATTTTTCAGTTTCGAAATTTTATCAATTTTTATATCCTTTGAAAAGTCTAAATTATTCTTTAAAAGAATACCTAAAATTGACTTATTTAGTACAATTTTATTATTCTTTTCAACTGAATAAAATAAACTACCATTTTTTTCATGAATATTTAATTCAATTTTTGAATCTGGTGATGTAATAAAATCTTGACTCGAATTACATGAAAATAAAAGTGATAAAATAAATATTAAAATAGGCTTTTTCATTTTTTTAATTTTTTAGTGGAAGATATACGTTTGCTTCCCAATCTAATTCATCTCCTCCAGCCTGCGGATCATTTAAGAAAATTTCAATAGGAGTTTTTTCTATATCTATCCTATTATATTCCGCGTAGTCTAATAGAGTTAACCATGCCCTGTCTGATATCTTATAATTTCCATTGAAAATAATTTTTAAGGCCTTTCTCTCTAAATTTTTTTTAAAATTAACATCATTATTTTCTTGATAGTTTCTTTCAACTATTGGAAATGAAAAATTAAATTTTAAAGAATCCTTTTCTAAGTTCCAATGCATAATTTCAAGAAATGGGGCACTTAACAAGTCTATATTATTATCGTTTAAATAATACATTACCCTGTGAATGTTATTTCTCATTACTAGAGCCTTATCCTCAGAACTTGATTCAAGAGTAATATATGCAGAAAATAAAGGAGGAATAGATGAAATTTCAACATCAGACAAGAAATAGTTTTTTTTATTTTGGAGTAGACTTTGACCAAAATCTTTAATTAATTCATTATTAATGATAAAAAAATTACTTTGTTGATCAAGTGAGTTTAAATTTTGATTTAGTCTATTCTTTATATCTAATACTTTTACAATTACTTTTGTTTCTCTTTCATCAATCTGTTTTAGATTCCACTTATATCTGTATATATAATTACCAATATTAATTTCTTGGATAAGTTTTCTACCCTCATGTTTATCAATATTAATTTGGTTTATCAGTGAATCATTTGAATGTTTCCACCTTATTAGATGATCATAAACTACTCTCGGAGATTGATCAATTGTAAATGAATATTTATGATTATAATCCTTAAAAAAAAACCATAATATTAATCCAATCGTAAAGAATATTAAAATTTTTAGAAAAAACTTATACATATTATTCACCTTCCAGCTTAAGTTTATTAATTATTTGATTACCAATTTTTTTTCCTTGAGTAACTCCTTCTTCAATTGCAGACCTGAAATGAATACCTCCATAAAGCCTGCTTATTGCAGCTTCAGAAGCTGCATGTTCAAATGAATTGAAAGTCCTAATCGGTAATCCATACTCAACCTCTGTATTATCTTCAAAATAAAAATCATCTCCAAAAATATTAGTTAAAATGACAGAAGATGCATTTGATACTACTGAATGTCCACTTGTATATTCAGGAAAAGGTGGTGTTTGAAGAATTGGTTTCCATTCTGAATCAAAATAGTTATTAATAAGGGTTTCAGGTCTAACAAGATTACTTCTATACTTCTCATCCCAATTACTTATAAAAGCATCTGCAATTCCAATTGAAACTTTAGTATAAGCGTGAATAGTATCATCTAAATTTAAATTATTTTTTAATGATGCAATCTTTGTAATACCAATCCAATGAGCACCAGGACTAATTTTTTTTGTTGCAAACATCATATGACCTCTAGTAACAGATACATAAGGATTACAATCCCAAAATTGGGCAATTGCTATTTCTTCAGATTCATCTCCTAACAAAGTTATTTTATTAGTAATTTCATAAACTTCATTCAACTCTTTGTAAAAGCGAGAATTTTTATCCATAGAGAATTTTGGTGGTGGATTAGGTCTGAACTGACTTGAAGAATCTAAAGCAAAAGGTCTAATTTTATTCCAATGAGGTTCAATTCCATCCATATAAGAGGGAGGTGTTGGCTGCCATCTTTGAATATCTGACGGATCAACCATAAATTTTGACATAGTTCTGGTTTGATTATAATTATCTTTATTCATCCATTCAGATATAACATCTACTACTTTTAAAGCATAATCTTTTGATTTTTTAAATTCTACTTTATTTTGATTTTTCCATTTTTCATATAAACTATCCCTAAATTCAGTCATCATATATTCAGAAAAAATTAATTGTTTTGAAATCTCCATATGTGCTATTAATGCTGATAAATCATAGTTTATACCATTAGAATCAACTGGATCATTTATTTGAGGAAAATTGTCTAAAAAGTTAACTAAGGACTTGTACTTTTCTGATTTTTTTTGAATTATTGAGTATGCTGCAATATTAGGATAAACATACACCCTACTTGCAACTGGGGGGGAAAAAATATCATGCACCATAATTTTAGTAGATTTATCAACAGAAGCATGAAAGTCATCTGGTGTAACTATAATGGTCCCTTTCTCAGAACATGAAGTGATAAATAAAGCAGTTATTAAAATAAATTTAAGTTTATTAGTCATATTTTTTGATTCTGTAAATTTCAACTTCTGAGTCATTAATTGTTACAATTAGATATTTATTAGTTTCAAAATTAATAATATTCATGTTTCTCACAGACTTACCTATTAAATTTAATCCAATATTTGCACCATCAATTATACTTATATTTGACTCAATAAGGTATGAATTCATTGATGATAGTAAACCATGAAAAGGTTTTACTCCATGATAATTTCCAGCAACTAATACTTCATCCTTATTATCAGAGTCAAAATCATATCTAAGAAAGGATGTTATTGGGGAAACTTGAAGGCGATTGTCAAAAGGCACAAAATCAAATTTAGATCCATTATTTTGAAGATAACCTGACTTAAGATTATTTATCATAAAAATTTTAGATTCTTCTAACTTTTCTTTATCTATTACTTCGTCTATTTTTTTACCTGCAAATTCTTTATAGTTATTAAATTTTTTTCGCAAATGAACTAATTGAGATGATAAGTTATCAAGGTTTTCAATTGGATAATATTTTCCATTTTTATTAATTGAAATAATTGTTTCAGTGCTTCCATTTGAATCAAAATCATCATAATACATATACATAGGATAATTATCATCTGCTACAAATTTTGAGTTTAATCCCCAATTACCAAGTAAATAATCTAAATCACCATCATCATCTATATCAAATTCTTGAATTGACTGATACAATCCACTTAAATTTTTATCGAGCATGTCTACTATTTTAAGATTTCCATTATTATTTTTAATAAAAATTGGAGACATCCACTCTCCAACAATTATAAGGTCTTGAAACCCATCATTATTAAAATCGGTCCAAATAGCATCTGTTACCATACCCAACTTATTATCTTTTAAATTAGAAGAAATATTAAAAATACCTTTGTCATTATTTAATAGATAGGAATTTGGAATTCTTCCATAATCATTAGTAATCATATGATTTCCCACAAATATATCTAGGTCTCCGTCATTATCATAATCGGATGAAATCAGTGTTGAATTATTATTATATGTATCTGTAAAATTTTGTTTTATTAATTCTTTTCCATTTGAACTATAGTAATTATTTTTTAAAGCAAGTGATTTATTTGAGTAATCAGCACCACCAGTTCCAATCAATAAATCGTTCATACCATCATTATTAAAATCGTCAATTAAAGCTGAAACATCTTCAGATATAGAATCATTTATGATATCTGAAAAATCTTTTTCATAAAACTTACTATCACCCTGTAGAAAAAATTTTGATTTTAAAAGTTTAGATCCTCCAAAAAAAATATCTTGCTTGCCATCATTATTAATATCTCCAACAACAGAGGCAGGTCCTCGATCTGAAAATTTAAACGGTATAAGTTTTTGACGAATAAAGTCGGTATAATTATCCTCAATATGATTAAAATCTATACCTAAGTTATTGTCATTTTTTTGAAATAAATATTCATTATTAGATTTTGAAAAATCTAGATAATCATTATCATCATAGCTATAAGTAATTTCAAGAGTTTGATTAGGAGTAACATTTGTTAAAACTTTAAACTTTTTATTTGGCCAAATGATTCTTAAAGAATCAATTTTTTGAATGTCTCCAAGACCAAAATGTATTATTGGTTCAGAACTAGATTGAAATCCTCTTGCCGTATACATTTCTTTATATCCTATTGAATTATTATAATATGCATAAACTTTTGTTCCAATTCCAAAAATGTTTTTTGCTAAATATTTTAATTTAATTTTTATATAATTTTTTGATTTATTTGTTTTATTAATGTAAATATCTGCAAAATCATTAAAATTATTTACTACTAAGTCTAGGTCACCATCATTATCTAGATCTCCATAAGCAGAAGCTCCAGACACCGTTTTGCCTTGTTTCACCCAAGAATCAGAAACATTTTTAAAACTTATTCCATCTGATCCTTCAAAAAAATAATTTTTTGCATAACCTTCTGGCATCAATTCAAGAGCTTCCTTATCAACTAATCTGGTATTATCAATTTTATTTCTAATTTGATCACTTGAGACAAATTTTATAAAGTCAAGATCATTTGGTCTCTTAGGAATTCCGTTTGAAATAAATAAATCTTGAAGACCATCTTGATTAAAATCTGCAAATAAAGAACTCCAACTCCAATCTGTAGCTGCAACACCTGACATTAAACCGATTTCAGAAAACTTTTTATCAATATTATTTTTAAATAACATATTTCTGGTATACTGGAGATGATAACCGTATTGATTAGTAATTAAATTTTGTATTTGAAAATTATAATCACCCTCTGTGGATTTTAATACCTTTTCATCCTCAGGAAGCATATCTAGTGACAAAATTTCTGGAAAACCATCACCATTAAGATCAGCATTATCATTTCCCATTGAAAAACGAGATGAATAATTAAAATAATCTCTGGACTTTTCAGAAAAGGTACCATCTTGATTATTAATGTAAAAATAATCATCTTCATGAAAATCATTACCTACGAAAATATCAGGAAAACCATCTTGATTAAAATCTGATATAGATACTCCTAGTCCATACCCATTAACACCTCCGTATATTCCAGATTCTGAACTGACATCAATAAATTTTCCATCATCATTTCTTAAGAGTTTATCTCCAGTTAACATATTCCTTTGATTTCTTAAATTAACATTTCCAAAAGATTCTGGTGTATGTATTGCATGATTAAGAAGATACATGTCTAGATCTCCATCATTATCATAATCTAAAAAAGCAGTAGATGAGCTGTAAGACTGAAAATCAAGGTTATATTTAGAAGCACTTTCAGTAAATGTTAAATCACCATTATTTATATAAAGTTCATTATTGCCGAAAAAACCGTTTATACCAACAACAGAGCATATGTAAATGTCCAAAAGTCCATCATTATTAATATCAACCATATTAGATCCCGTTGACCATGAACTATTTCCAGTTATGCCAGCTGAAACTGAAACATCAACAAATTTTAAATTACCAAGATTCTTATATAATTTGTTTGGGCCCTGATTTGATGTTAAAAAAATATCAACAAAACCATCATTATCAATATCTCCTATGGATACTCCTCCCCCATTATAAAAGTATAAATAATCGAGTATATTTAAACTCTGAGTTTCCTTTACATCATTTCTAAATTCAACTCCGGATTTTACAGGTGAAATTATTTTAAAAACTTTATTATTATTACAAGAAGTAATTAATAAAAAAGTTAAAAAAAGAAAAAGTTTAATTTTCATTAATTTGAAAAATCTTTGGCTTATTATTATTTATTGCAGTAATAATTAATTTATCTCCATTTATATTTTTTAAACTTTTTAAATGCTTTATTTCATCTTTTATAAAGAATCCACTTTTTGTATAGTCTAACCATTTAAAGTTCATATTTCCATTATTAATTAAAACTGTTCCATAATTTGAATCCATTCTAGAATATTGTGGTTTGAACTCATAATTATTTCCTCCCATCACTATATCAAGAAACCCGTCTCCATTTAAATCAATAGTTTCAATATCTATAACACAAGAAAATTGAACTTGATTAGGAAGATCAATTATATTAAATTGAAAATTACCTAAATTCTCAGCAACAATAGTTTTTGTATAGTTAAGCTCTTTGACAATTGAATTATCAAGAATATTTTGATCAAACAATTGATTAATAGTTCTAGAAGCATAATCATTTGCCTTAAGATTATCCTTTTTTAACTTTACAATTTGATTTGTAAGCTCCTTCTTCATATGTAAAGGATAATTACCCTTATTATAATATTGTGTCATTATTTGTTCAATAGTTCCATTATTATCAAAATCATTGATCCACATTCTCATGGGATTATAAAGTGATCCTTTATAAAGGGTATTATCTCCTTGATTACCTAGGATTAAATCTTGATCACCATCATTATCTAAATCTGCAACCTTAATTGCTTCCCATGATCCATTGAGTAAACTAATATTTGAACTAGTTTTTTGTAAAAAACCACTTTTATTAACAAAAATGTTTATGTTACCCCAATCAGAGATTGTGATCAATTCCAAAACACCATCACTATTTAAATCAGTCCATTCAGCATCAGTTACCATACCGACTTCATTGAGGGTATAGGCAATTTTTTCTGTAGAGTCAATAAATGATTCATTATTAATATTTTCTAAAATTTGATGTTTAGGATCAATACCAAATGTTCCAACTACACTCCTTGAACCCACGAATAAATCAGTATCTCCATCTAAATCAAAGTCTGCAGGCTTTATAACTGATATATTAGTTTTAAGTGATTTACCTTTAAATTCAGATTCTTTAAACTTACCAGTTCCATCATTTAAGTAAATTTTTACTGTATATCTAAACTCGTCTTGTATTTCATTACCTCCAAACCCAACTGCTAAGTCTAAATCTCCATCACCATCAGAATCAAAAAATGAAGCAGCCGTGTGATCAACTTCATTAATGTTTTTAAAAATTTCCTGAGGTAATTCGACAAGACTTTTTCCTTGATTTAAATATATTATAGATTTTTGATATTTGGCCCCGCCTATAAACAAATCGTCTAAACCATCTAGATTAATATCACCAGTTGCAAAAGCAGGACCTTCTTGAGATAATAACTTATATATTAAGCCTTCGTAATCAAAATCAGAAAAAGAATTTTCTGAATGTTTAAACAAATTATCATTTACTAATTCCTTAACAAGGGTTTGATTATTATCTTCATTAGAAACAATATATTTATTACTAGTATCATTAATATTAAGTTTTAGTCTTTGATTTATTCCAACATCTTTTAACAATAAAGTTTTGTCATTGGGCCAAATTACCCTAACAGAGTCTATCTTTTCTATTTTTCCAAGTCCAATTGTTTGAATATATTCCATAGAAGATTGAAATCCTCGCGAGGGAATCAGCTCTTGAATATATTTTTGACCTTCTGCATACAACATAATTTTTGAACCAATTGAAAATGGATTTTTTTTCTCACCCTTTAAATCAAATTGAATATAATTATGATTTAATTTTTCTGAATTGTTTTTATAAATAAAGGACTTCATATTAACATTATTAATAACTAAGTCAAGATCACCATCATTATCTAAATCACTATAGGCTGCTCCATTTGAAAATGTTTTAGTTTCAAAGCCCCAATCTTTATTTGCGTTATCAAAAGTTAAATCACCATTGTTTCTAAAAGCATAATTCGCTTGAGGCTTAATTGGCATTTTATCAATTATTGAATCTATAGCTTGTTTTCTTCCGGTAAGAGCCATATCCTGAATAATTTCATCAGCAAAGAAATTAACAAAATCAATATCAGTAAGATCATGGTTAATTCCATTTGTAACAAATATATCTCTGTAACCGTCATTATCCATATCAAACATCAATCCAGCCCAGCTCCAATCAGTAGCAGCAACGCCACTTATATAAGCAATCTCAGAAAATGTTTCATTTCCATTATTTAATTGAAGAGTATTTTGAATGTATTGTTGATAAAACCCTTTACTTTGTTTTAGTTTAAATACATTATATCCTTCAAATTCCATAACAGATTTAACCCTTTTGTCTTCCTCTGGGAGCATATCTGTGATAAAAATATCTATTAATCCATCATTATTTATGTCAGCCATATCAATTCCCATTGCAGAGAGACATAGGTGTGAGGTCCAGTTCATTATATCTTCTGTAAAGGTTCCGTCCTTATTATTTATGTACAAATAATCTCTTTCATAAAAATCATTGGATACATAAATATCTGGATATGAATCTCCATTTATATCACTTGTCATAACTCCTAACCCAAATCCAATTAAACTTCCATAAATCCCAGATTCCTCACTTACATCAACGAATTTCCCGTTATCATTTCTTAAAAGCATATCCCCTACACCTCTAAAAATTTTTGGAACATTTTCCCATTCTTGTGCTCTTAAATCTCTTTGCTCAGAGTAACCTAGACTCGTAACAGGTATATTACTATTATTAAGAATATATGCATCTAAGTCTCCATCTTTATCATAGTCTAAAAAAGTTGCATGAGTAGAGAAACCTGTATTGGCAAGATTATATTCTTCAGCACTTTCTTTAAAGGTTAAATCTCCATTATTTATATATAAATCATTATCATGATTATCTCCCTCCATATTACCAGCATTACTAACATATATGTCTAATAATCCATCATTGTTTATATCAACCATCATAACACCAGTTGACCATGGTTTATTTCCTTCAATACCCGCAGACTCGGAAATATCATCAAATTTAAGATTACCCTTATTAAGATAAAGTTTATTTTTTCCTTTATTAGAAGTAAAATAAATATCTGGTAATGAATCATTATTAATATCCCCAATTGCTACACCACCACCATTATAATAATTTCGATATTTAAAAATATTGAAATCTTTTTCGTTAACTACTTTATTCTCAAAATCAACTCCAGTATATGATGGATCCATCAGTGAAAATAACTTTTCGCTTTCTTGTTCAGATATTAAAATATCAGAATTACAAGAAGCCAAAATTAGAATAGTCATAAAATAAATAACTCTTTTCATACTATAAAATTTCTAAAAGTTGAGGTTTATCATCATTAATTGAAACTATTAAAAATTTTTTGTTATTAATTATAATTTCTTTAATATCTCTTGCTGATCCAGCAACCTTAAAATTATTATTTAATTTAATATCAAAAAAATTCCCATTGTTAATTAAAATTTGTCCTGAAGATGAATCAAGTCTACCTAATTGAGTACTAATTTGGTGATTATTACCAGCAATAAAAAGGTCACATAAACCATCTTCATTAAAATCTTTGATAAATATTGAGTTAACTGAAGATATTTGAGCTAAAATAGGCAAAGGTATCATCTCGAAATTGTTGGAACCATCATTTTCAAAGTAAGCAGATTCTAGATGATAAATCTTTTTTTTATTTGATTGATTTAATTTCTTTTTAGAAAAAATATCATTAAAATTTGCTGAAGCAAATTTTCTATATGAAAGATATTTTTTATTTATTAATGGTATTTGCTTTACAATTTCATCTTTTGAAGCAAAGACTGTTTCTTTTCCTTTTTCATAATATCCAATAACTGGGTCTATTTTTCCATTATTATCATAATCATTTTTATAAAGTGTAATAGGATATTCTTTTGAAGCCTTTAATCTTGTATTTAAACTCCAGTTACCTGCAATCATATCTAAATCTCCATCTTTATCAAAATCATGAATTTTAATAGTATTCCACAATCCGTTTGACATATCTAGACCATTGCTAAAAGCATCTGATAAATAACTACCATTATTATAAAAAATTCTTATAGGTTCCCAAAATCCAGCTAAAATAAGGTCTTTATATCCATTGAAATCAATATCAATCCATTCTGCATCTTTCACACTTCCATAATTTATTAAATCAGGTGCAACCAATTCAGTAACATCAGTAAACAGGCCATTACCATCATTAGAAAAAATATACTGAGAAGGATTAGAACCAAACTCTAGATTTTTATTATCAGAAAAAATTGATATATCCTGATCACCATCATTATCATAATCAACAGCAATTACTTTTGAAGCATTTATCTCTATTTCACTAAAATTTATTTTATCAATTTTTAGCTTACCTTTTTCATTTATATATAGTCTTGGCTTTAGATTTTTTCCTTCTTTAAATTCGTTTCCACCTGACACTACAACTAAATCAAGATAACTGTCTGAATTAACGTCAACGAAAATACTTGAAATATCTTCAGCTGATTTTGATTGATCAAAAATTTCAGAAAACTCTGATTCAAATTCTCCATTTTCCTGTTGAATAAAAACTTTTGATGATTGACCTTTTGCACCACTAATAAATAAGTCATCTAATCCATCATTATTAATATCTCCAATACTTAAGTCTGGACCTTCATTATTTGATGAATAAGGTATTATTGGATCACGATTAAATTCAACAGATGATCTCTCATCATGATCAAAATCAATTTGGATATTAGTATTTTTGAGAAAATCTTTATAGGAAAAATTACTAAAATCATAATATGTTTCTGAATCTTTATAATCAATTACATATGATTGATTAGGTAAAATATTTATAATTTTCTGAAACTTTTTATCTGGCCATATAACATGCAAAGAATCAATTTGTTTATTTCCAATTCCAAAATGTATGTAAGGTTCTTTAGAAGATAGATAACCATTAGAGGTATAATTATGTTCTATTAGCGTTTCATTCTCAGAAAAGATTTTTATAACAGTCCCGATTCCAAAAGGATTATTTTTGGGTCCATTAAATTTAAATTTAATGAACTTTTTACTCTTTAATCTATTTTCAAATACTTGAGCTTTTGAATTTAAATTATTTATTACAATGTCAATATCACCATCATTATCCAAATCAGAAAAAGCTGCTCCATTACTAAATGTTTCAGATAAATCAAACCAACTTTCAGTTTCATTTGAAAATGTCAAATCTTTATTATTTTTAAAAATGTAATTTTTTACTTTTTTTTGAGGTATTGAATTAGATAGTTCAAGATCTTTTTTGTCCATATCCATACCCAGCCTGGATTGTATATCTTCATTTGAAATAAAATTTATGTAGTCCATATCGTTCGTTGCACCAAGTATTCCATTAGTTATAAACAAGTCTTTATATCCATCTAAATTAAAATCAACAACAAGGGGAGTCCATGACCATTCTGTAGCAGATATACCGCTTAAATAAGCAATTTCATGAAAGTCATTCCCGCTATTAAGATGAAGAGTATTTTGCATAAATTGAGGGCTATAATCGTTGTTTAAGTACTGCATATATGTTTGATAGGGGTATTCAACACCTGAAGATTTATAGGTATATATATCCTCAGGAAGCATATCAAGTGAAATTATGTCTAGAAGACCATCATTATTTATATCACTAATAGAGTTACCCATTGAAAAGTGGGTAGTATGTCCAAGATAACTTTTGTCTAAAGAAATCATTTCTTTAAACTTTTTATTACCTTGATTTATATACAAATAATCGTTTTCAAAGAAGTCATTACCAATGTATAAATCAGAATATCCATCATTGTTTAAGTCACCTACAGATCCTGCAAGACCATAACCTATTTTACCTTGATAAATACCTGTAGACTCAGATATATCATAAAACTTACCATCAATATTCTCAAAAATTTTATCACCTGATTTTTCATCAAATGATCTTCTTATCTTTCCATTTCCATAATTTGAAGATGGATAAACTGAATGATTAACTAAAAACATGTCTAGATCAAGGTCATTATCTAAATCAAAAAAAATTGCATGAGTACCAAAACTAGAAATATCTAGGCCATAAGTTGAAGCATCTTCATAAAAAAAAGGAACTCCATTTACATTACCTTGATTAATAAAAAGTAAATTTCTTCCCTTATTATTTTCAATATCAACCTTAGTTATATAAATATCCAATAGTCCATCATTATTTATATCTACAACAGTAGATCCTGTAGTCCAACCATTAGTATTGTTTAAATTTGATTGAAATGTTATATCAGAAAAAGATAAATTCCCATTATTTAAATAAAGCTTATCAGAAGATTGATTAGATGTAAAATAAATATCTGGAAGATTGTCATTGTTAAAGTCTGCAATTGAAACTCCTCCACCATTATAATAATATAAATAGTTTAAAATATTAAATGATGCACTAGGAGATAATTGATTAATAAATTCAATTCCTGAATCTTCAACCTCATAAAATAGAGTTTCTTGTGTATCACATGAATATAGAAACACAATTAATGTAATAAATCTTTTAATCATAAATTATTTATAACTTAAATCACTAAAAACCAATTCTTAAAGACAAATTTAAACATAAGAATAATAAAAAAAGAGGGCATTTGCCCTCTTTTTAATAATATTAACTTATCGAAATATTAGTATCCTGAATTCTGTGTTAAATTAGGATTTGATAATAAAGCAGAGGCTGGAATCGGATAGATGTTTCTATCTGAATTACCTACTGAACCACCATCTTTATAATCCCAATCTCTAGTAAACTGATCAAATCTAACTAGATCAGTTCTTCTAATCCACTCTACATACATCTCTCTACCTCTTTCAGCTAACATATCTGCCTCAGAAAGACTTGATAAAGGAGATGCTTTTCTAAGTGTTCTTAGCTCATTAACATCTGCTAATGCACCTGCCGTATCACCAGATCGCATTTTAGCTTCAGCTTTCATTAAATGAGCATCAGCATATCTAAAAATGATTTCATGGTTTCTAAATGACTCTGAAGTACCAGGAGTTCCATTATATGGGTGGTATTTAATTACTCTTATACCTTCAGCTTCTCCATTACCATAGTGACCATTAAGTTCTTTAGTAAATACAAGATCTTGACCATTTCTAGTTTTTAATTTTGATCCATCAGCACCATATACTTGTCCAACAAACATTCCATATGCAATACCCCAGTTATCTGTTGCATTTGCATTAGATGCGTCTGGAACCCATCCTCTTCTTTCTTCTTGTCCAGAATCTTTAGCGTTAGTGCTTGCAGGACCTTCAAAAGAATCATAAAATTCAGCTAAAGTAGAGAATCCATTCCATCCCCCTCCACCATTATCAGGTGTTTGAATATAATAATGCATTCCATTCCAAATTCTATTACCAATACTTAAGTCTGTACCGTATAAAATAGTTTCTGAATCAAGAGCAGATTGGAAGATTTCAAAGAAACCATCATGAAGCCCAAAACTAGGATTAATTGAATTTACATGTTCAATAACTTTAGCCATATCACCACTATCAGCAGTTCCAGTTCCTTTATAAACGTGTGCATTCAAATAAAGTCTTGCTAAAGCAAAGTGAGCGGCTGACTTAGAAGCTCTCTTAAGATCTTCGTCTCCCGAAGCCAAGTCAGGTAAAGCAGCTAATGCTTCTTTAAAGTCTTGCTCAACCATAGCGTAAGCTTCAGTCCTAGACATAACAGTTGGATTAACATCTGGTCCTTCATCAGGAGTTCTAAAAGGAACTTGACCGTAAAGATCCATTACCCAATACATATTAAAAGCTCTATAAAATTTAGCTTGTGCTACTTGAGCAGCAGATGCACCACTTCTAGAATCAATGATTTCAGTAGCATTATAGATTTTTTCATTAAGGCTATTCCACGTTCCTACAACATAAGAATGAGTAGGAGTCCATGTATGAGAATGGAGAGTTCTCCATACTCCATTATCACCCCAGTCTGTTCCTCTTGTAGGAACTAACTGTTCATCAGTAGAAACTTCTTGCAATGCAAAGAAACCAGCTTGATCCCCCATCATTCCATAGGTTGATGCAGCTAAACTAGTTAAAGCAGATTCTACATTTGATACACCTGTAAATCCTCCACTTGCTGCTGCAGAAAAGACTGAGTCTTCTTCTTCAATTTCCAAGTCTGTACAAGATACTGCTATAGCACTTGAAAGAAGGATTACAAAAATAGATTTAGTATAATTAAACATATTCATAGTAAGATTTAAATTTGAATTATTCATAATATAATATTTTTTCATTAAAACTTAACATTTATTCCCAGTGAAACTGTTCTTGGCTTTGGATATGCTGCCCAATCAATACCAGCAGTTGGTATTCCACTTAACAAAGCACCTGTTCCGGGTGTGGAACTTACTTCTGGATCTAATCCAGTGTAATCAGTAAATAGTAATAAATTTTGACCATTTAAGAATATTCTCATTGTGTCAAACATACTATCTTGATTTAAGGGAACATTGTAACCCAATGAGGCACTTTGTAACCTTATAAAATCTCCACTTTCAAGGAATCTAGTTGATACTGCAGCTTCAGCAGTTCCAGCTTCACCAGCAGTAATTACATTCTTAGTAACATTTCTTGCATTAGCAATTGCACCAGCAGTAAATAAAGCATTCTCTGTGTTATTATAAATATAATGCCCAAACATTCCAGAGAAGTACATGTTAAAGTTCCAGTTACCTTTTGAAATAGATGTAGAAAGTCCACCTGTTAGGTCAGGTAATGCGGACTTGTCAACAAATTGTTGGGTATCACCAATAGGTTGACCAGCTGAATCAAAACCTTGGAAATCTCTTAAAAAGTAAGAGAACAATGGTCTTCCACCAGCAAGCATTTGTGCAAATGCACCAGATAAACCTTGACCGTAAATTCTTGCAGCTTCAATTAATCCACCAAAATCTTGAACTTCATTTTCATTATAAGCAGCATTGAAACCTATTTCCCAATTCCACTCACTACCTCTAACTAATTGGTAATTTAAGGCTACTTCAACACCCTGATTTAAAACTGTAGCATCAAGATTCTTGAAAAAGAAAGGTTGAGGTGAAGGTTGAGCAGCAGGAATACTTAGAAGTAAACCATCTGTCTCTTTCTTGTATACATCAACAGAACCAGTTAATCTAAAATTATCAAAAGCAAAATCTAGTCCAATACCACTAGATGTTGTTTCTTCCCATTTTAAATCTGGATTAGCAAACGAAGTTACAAATGTACCTGGCATATTTATGTTTCCACCATCATCAATTCCAATACCACCAAATCTTTCTCTTCTAATAAAGTTACCATATCCAAGCCCCTGCTGGTTACCTGTAATACCGTATCCCACTCTTAATTTAAGATTATCGATTCCATCAATATTTAAATCTTCATGAATTTTCCATGCAACAGCTGCTGATGGGAAAATACCGTATTGATTCTCATTACCAAAACTTGATGATCCATCAGCTCTTACAGTTGCAGTAATTAGATATTTATCCATAATGGAATAATTAACCCTTGCAAAATAAGACTGAAGCTCAGAAGTATTACCAAAATAATCAGCTGCTACAGCTCTCAATGTTACTCCTGAAGGAGAACCAGCTGCTTCATTTGAACTAATAGAAGGAAATAATCTGTTTACAAAAAGACCATCACCGTCAAATCCAAATTGTTGATAGGATCCAGATAGACCTGACTCAATTGAATTTATATTATTAGATAATTCTTTTGACATTCCAATAAGATCACTTTGAGCAAATCCCCATCCTATCCCATATCTTCCATCAGTTGAAGTTTTTTGATATGAATAACCAGCAACAACATCTAAATTATTATCTCCAAAATCTTTATTATAATTTAATGTAAGCTCTAATAGATCTTGTTCGTTCTCTAGATCTTGAACAACACCACGACCATTATTTAAAATACCACCACCAGTCGAACCAGCAGCTAGCTTACTTGCCATTGTATTTCTCTGAGTTTCAGATCTTTCTAAACCTAATGTTAGTTTAGCAGATAGAGCGTCAGATAATTTGTATGTAGAAGTTAAGTTAGCTAGAAGTGTCTCATTTTCAGAAAATGTTCTCATATGCTTAATCATGTTCGCAGGATTAATTAATGCACCTGTATCATAGTTTTCATCAATTGGCCATGTTGGGTTTGCTGATAATGCACCTCCTAAAAAGTCTCCTCTATATCCTGCAGAACCACTTGCAGGCGGAGCAGTGTCATCAAATGTTGACATAGTTGCACTAAGATTTAAATTCAATCTATCAGTTAAATCATACTCTGCATTAAGTCTGTAAGTTAATCTTTGTAATTCTGACTTTTCAAGAATACCTTGCTGATCAGCATATCCTACAGAAACTCTGTATGATCCTTTATCTAGCGAGTTTGAAAAACTTAAGTTATTTTCAGTTGAAACAGTATTTCTAGTTACATAATCCCACCAATCAGTATTTGCACCTCCATCAACTGCTGAAAGATCTCCTCCAAATTGAGTAACAGCGCTTCTAAATTCAGAAGGACTTAAAAGATCATAACTACCTGCTGGAGATGAGAAGTTTACAGTAGACGAAAATTCATATTTCCCTTCTCCACCTCTACCAGATTTAGTCTCAATTATTACAACTCCATTTGCACCTCTTGCACCATAAATTGCAGCTGCTGAAGCATCTTTAAGAATACTTATACTTGCAATATCATTTGGATTTAGAAAAGCTAATGGATTTTTAGGTTGTTGAGAACCAGTACCCAGGTCAGGTACATCACCAAGTGATGTTGATCCACCGGAAAGGGGGACACCATCAACCACAAATAAAGGGTTGTTATTTGATCTAACAGAATTAGTACCTCTAATTCTTACTTGTATTCCTGAACCAGGCTCACCTGTTGTTGAGGAAATTTGAACACCAGCTGTTCTACCTTGAATTAATTGCTCCGGTGTCGCTATAATACCTTGATTAAAATCTTCGGCACTAATTGAAGTAACAGCACCAGTTGCATCATCAACTGTAGTAGTTCCATATCCAATTAATACTACTTCATCAAGAAGTGCTGTATCTTCTTGTAAAACAATACTAAGAGATGTTCTACCATTAAGAGATACAGTTTGTGATTGATAACCAACGTAACTAAAAATTAAAACAGCATTGCTGCTGGCATCAATAGTGAAATTACCATCAAAGTCGGTAGTAGTTCCAGTTGTTGTTCCTTCAACAACTACTGATGCCCCAGGAAGAGGACCAGTATCATCGGAAACGCTACCTGAAATTTGCTGAGCATATATTGTTCCGCTAAATAATAGAGCGAAGACAAAACTCATTTTCAGTAAGTTTTTCATAATATTTAAATATTTGTTAATTTTTTGTTAAAAAACTTCTGCAATATATGATTCGGTTATGTCAATATCAAATTTTTTGGCAACAAAAATTATTGTTTTAATAAAAAAGTCTATAAATAATACTTATAGATGATAATCTTTAGTTTAAAAAATTATGAAATTGATAATTCTATTTTTTTAGAATTTTATTGATTTCAAAGGGTTTTATAGATGCTGATGCACCGATTTTTGTCGTAGTTAGAGCACCATATGCCGAAGCAATTTTTAACGAATTTTTAATGCTATTTTTTTTTACAAAAAACTCATTTATAAAACAGGCTAGAAAATTA
>MDSW01035785.1_pt1 | contig 18081 bp, 11 predicted proteins | sample 811171 | NCBI WGS metagenome assembly MDSW01 (sample SAMN05326641, study PRJNA326480) | marine metagenome | isolation source: seawater | place: Atlantic Ocean: North West | collected 2012
CACTGGCCCCACTCCGCCCTCGGCGCGTGCGGCACCGTCAACCAGTACCAGACCCCCTTCTACGACGGCGTCTTCTGCAACATGGACCCCGTCGCCACCGGCGCCGGCGGTGAGGGCCGCGGCGAGGTGAGCCTCGCCGGTGTCACCGACTTCTCCGCCTCCGTCGGCGTGCAGTCCCAGGTGTTCACCATCGTGAACGACGAGGCCTACTACTACCCCGACCTCATTCGCGGCATGATCGTCGACGCCAACCACGGCGAAACCGTCACCGCCTACTCCGGCTCTACCACCGGCACCTCCCGCTCCAACACCATGTGCTCCGCGTACGGCCCCATCACGTGGCACGTCGACCGCACGTGCCACCTCATCTCCGCCTCCACCTTCGACAAGATGTGCGCGGACATGAAGGCGCAGAACGACGACATGACCGACGACCTCGAAGCCCACGGTGCCCGCGAGGTCGTCTCAAGGGAGTATACCGCGGACAACAAGGAGGACATCAGCGCCGCCTACATCTGGGGCGCGTAAATCCTCGTCCGCTCCGCGGAGACTTCGTTCACTCTTTGCGTCCCGTCCCGGGAGCGCGCCGAGGGCATCAACACAAGCGCCGCGCGCCGAGGACATCAACACACGCGCCTCGACGCTCGGTGACGTGAGACCCCCACGCGAGGACGTACGACCTACGCGTGGGGCTTCAATTCAAGACCAAGAAAACGCAAGAGGAAAAACGCGAACGCCGAGGACGAGACGAAACTTTTTATGCCGTCGTCGCGCGCGCGAAGAGCGCGCCCCGGGTTGAAATATTCCATCTCTCTTCGAAGAAGCGCCCGCGACTCGTCGATCGCGCGCTCACCGCCCCCTCCGCTCGTCCATGTCGGCCGCGTCGACTACCTCTCGTGTCTCTCCGGTCCCCCCGCGTCCCGCCTCGCCGCCTCCATGAGCGCCCTCGCCTCGGCGTGCCTCGCGCTCCGCACGCCCCCCTCCCCCCCTTCCCCGCCTCGAAATCGTTCCTTCGCGCCGCTCGTCTTCTCCTCCTCTTCGAGCGCCCACGCCTCGACTGCGTCGATCGCGAACGTCGCCCCCGAGCGCGCGCCCTCGCCGCCGCCGACCTCGACGAGTCTCGGCGCGCCGAACGTCGCGGCGCTGAAGCGACAGTGCCCGCGCTCGAAGTCCGCGTCGAGGAAGAGGGAGAAGTGCCCGATTTGGCCCCCGAAGCCGACGCCGTTGGGGAACCGATGCTCGCTCACGAATCCGCTCGCGCACCACGCGTGGTTCGCGTTGGCGCCCGAGGAGCGATGCGCCCCCGCGGACGCCGGGATGAGCGCCGCCGACGCGGAGCGAGCATCCCCGAGAATCGAAGGTCCAGAGTTTGAATCCCGCGAGGCGGTGCTTGTTTTTCTCGCGTCCCTCGAGCGCTCGGAGCGCTCCTCTCGGTTCGGATCGTACCCGGTACCTCCCGAATCGTGTGCGTTCCCGAGGGCGAACACGAAGCCTCTCTCGTCGCCGAAAAACTCGGGCCGCGACCGCAGAGGCTCGGACGCGACCCCCCCGAGGACGTCGCCCGCGCGGGTTCGAACCGCGACGAGCGTCGCGCCGGAGACGGCGCCGGTTCGCGTCAGAAACGAGGCGAACGACGCGCCGTGGAGGTCGGAGTGGAACACGCGGCGCCACCGAACGCGCCAACCGGACGGCATCGACCCGGCGAGCGCCCACGCGGAGACGCGGGTGATGAGCGCGCGACGATATGTATGTTTTGTTCGTCCGACGCGTTCCGAGACGAGTCCCCCCTCGGCGTCCGCCGATCCCCCCCCGCGTTCGTCTTCGAACGCGTCCTCGAACGCCGCCGCGCCGCGCTCGTCGACGAGCTCCGGGACCGACCCGACGCTTCGACCGGTCTTCGAACGCGTCTTAGAGCCGTCTTCCGACGAAATCGGCGGGAGAAGCGCGACGCCGAACGCGTCGATCGCCGCGGGGCACCTCGCGGCGAGAAACGCGACGCACCGCCGCGCGAGTTCGTCCCGGTCGCGCGCGTCCGACGCGCACTCGCCAACGCACGCGGCGGCGATGGCGTCCAGCGGTCTGAGTACGAAGAGGTCTTCGTCCGACAGTTCCGAACGATGAGGGTCCGGTGTTCGGCCGAACGTTCGAAACCTTCGAGCGCTCGAGCCGTTCGTACGTCTCGCTCCGACGGCGCCCGCGGCGGCGGCGAGGTGGCGCAGCGCCGCGGCGAGCGCCTCGGTCTTCGTCGTCGTCGCGTCCTCGTCCCCGGAGCGCGACGCCTCCTCGCGTTCGAACGCGAGGGCGAGCGCAGACCGCGCCGCGGCCTCGCGCGCGTCGCGCGACTCGCGGAGCGCCGCCGCGCGCGCCGCGACGGTCCACGGAAACGCACCGCGAGGCGGCGCGCGACGAGGCGTTTGAGAATTCGGCGTCGCCGCCGAATCGATGTCGCGTCCATCGCCCGTCTCGTCGTCGCGCGCGGGCGTGAAGGCCGATTCGGCGACCGCGCCCGGGGGCAGGTCGAAAGCGGACGCGAGCGCGGGTTCCGCGGGGTCGAGCGCATCGGGGAGGGCCGCGAGCGCGAGCGCGAGCGCGCGCGGGGTCTCGGCGGCCGGCCAGGCGTCCCCGAGGAGGTTCTCGTCCTCCGCCCGGGTCGTCGGCGGAGGGCGGGAGGCGTCGCGGAACCGCCGCGCGATCTCGCGCAGCTCGCTCGCGTCCAGCGTCGCGCACGCCTCCACGAGCGCGCGCGGCGGGTCGCGGCTCGCCGCCGCGCCCATGATGGACGAGCCGCGGAAGCGGAAAGGAAGCGGCCGGGGGAATCCCCGACCCCCGTGACGCGCGCGCGCGGTTCGTCCGCGAACCGCGCGCGCGTGACACTGCCATCGACCGAAACTCACATCGCGTCGTCGTCGTCGGTTTGCAGCAGCAAACTCATGAGCTCGCGCACGAACTGAGCCGATCGAATGACCGGCGGTGGGCGCGCTCGGAAGTTCGCCCCTCGGTGGCTTCGCGCGGCCACTCTCGTCGCCGCGCACGCGCCCGCGCGTCGGCCGGTGCGGCCTCGTCGCGCCTCGACGACGACCGCGATGGTGGCCATGTCGTACCCCGAGAAGTTTTACGCCGCGGTGCGCGCGTCGCGCGTCCCGGCGACGTCCTCCGGCTTCTCGGACGAGACCCGGCTCGTGCTCCGCGCGCTCCGCGCCCAGGCGGAGCTCGGCGCGTGCGAGCCCAGGAGCACGTGGGGCATGCCCCCCGAACACCGCGCGGTGCAGGAGACGTGGGCGAACCTCGGGACGATGGACGCGCCCGAGGCGATGCGCCTGTTCGTCAAGCTCATGGACGAGGAGCGGCCCGAGTGGTGGACCGCGCTCGACGGCGACGACGGGTCGCGCGCCGATCCTTCCGAATCGCGCGACGAGGAACCCTTCGATCCGTTCGCGCCCCTGGGACGTCCCTCGTCGAGCGCGCCGGGGGAGGTGGGTTCGGGCGCCCCCGCCCGAACCCCTGGAGGCCCCGCGCTCGCCGAGACCCGAACCCGCGACGAGCGCGCCCTCGCGCCCCCGCGCCGCGCCGTGCTCCCTGAGCTCCCCGCCGCGCTCGCCGGCGTGGACCCCGGGCGGTGGGCGAGGCTCGACGCATCCTCCGAACAATCCGACGCGGCCTCCGGCGACCGCGCCGACTCGCGCGCCCCCGCGCCGCGGTACCAGCACGCGGCGGCGGTTTTGGACGGCGGTGAGCGGCTTCTCATCCTCGGCGGCTCGTACCGCGGGCGGTTCACGAACGACGCGCACGTCTTGGACCTCCGCGCGGCGACGTGGACGAAGCTCCGGTGCGAGGGGGTGGCGCCGTGCGCCGGGCACGCGCTGGCGACGTGGCGCGGAGAGACTCGCGCGGACGACGATGGGGCGCGCTCTCGTGACTCGGACGTCGCGGGATTCTTCGCGCGAAACGGGTTCGGGGCCGCCGGAGCGCTCATCAACGCCCGCGGCGCGTCAACGGCCGGACGCGGCGGGGGGCGGACGTTTCTCGTCGGTGGGCGGTTCAAGGGGGAAAAAGCGCCCGCCGCGTCGGACGCGCCCTCGGCGTACCTGGCGGTGTACGAGGCGACGTTCGAGGGCCTTCGGGGGGCTTCTTCTTCCTCGGAGAGCGAACCGCCGGAATCCCCCGCGGTGGTTTGGCGCTCGGTGGAGACGAGCGGTCCTCGGCCGAGCGCGCGTCGGGACGCGAGCGTCGTCGTCTGCGGCGACGCGCTCGTCGTCTTCGGGGGGGAGGAGACTTCGACGCGGCGGTTCCTCGACGACGCGCACGCGCTCGACCTCAACACCATGACCTGGCGCGCGATCGAAACCCCCGAAGGCCGCCCCGCGCCGCGAGCGGAGCACACCGCGTGCGTGTACCATCCGGATTCTTCGGATTCGGATTCTTCTTCCGTCGTCGGTTCCGCCGGGCCCTCTCTGGTGGTTTTCGGGGGCACGGGCGCGAACGCTCGGTGTTTCGGCGACCTTTGGGTTTTGGACCTCGCGACGGAGACGTGGTCGCGCGTGGACGCCTCGGGCCCCGCGCCGGTGGCCCGCGCGGGCCACGCGGGCGCTCTGGTCCGCGGTCGGTACTGGTGCCTCGTCGGCGGCGGGAACAACGAGAACGCGGCGCCGGACGCGGCGACGCTGGACCTCGCGACGATGCGATGGCGCGGCGGCGAGGAGGCGAACGACCGATCGGAGGCGAACGACCGCTCGGAGGCGAACGACCGCTCGGCGCGGTCCGCGTCGTTCGCCTCGGCGCCGGCGACGGTCGGGGAGGGGATGAGTCTAAGCGTCGTCGAGACGGAGCGCGGGGAGGCGGCGGTGGTGGCGTTCGGCGGGTACAACGGAGCGTGCAACCGCGAGGTGCAGGCGTACAGGTTCGGGAGCGAGCTCGATCGGGGCGGCGACGGAACTGAACCTGCCCCGAAGACGAAGACGGCTCTTTTGGGCGGAAACCCCGCGACGCGGTCGCCTCCGTCCGCGCCGAGGCGGGGATTGTTCTCCTTCGTGTCCCCCCCTTGGAGGGAGCCGCCTTCGATCGGGAACGGGAACGGGTCGAGCGTCGGCGCGGGCGTCGACGCGCGCGCGGGCGTCTCCTCGAAGTCCGCCGCCGACGAACTCGCGCGTCTCACGGACGCGCTCCGCGAGGATAACCTTCGCCTTCGGCGGGAGAACGCGGCTCTGCACGAGGCGGCGGCGCGGGCGCGCGCCGAGCGGGACGACGCGACGCAGCGGTGCGCTCTGCTCGAGACGCGCGGGGCGGAGCTGGAGCGCGAGCTCAGGGAGCGGGGGGAGCGGCTGCGGGTCGCGGAGGATGAGGTCAGGGCGCTCGCGAGGCGGATGGAGGGGGGGGAGGGGGAGGAAGAGACGGGGGAGAGGAAAAGCTTCTTCTGGTGAGTGACGGAAGGCGCTCCCCGGTGCCGACGAGCCTCGTCGTCTTCAATCGCCACCGCGCAGATTTCACCCCGAGCAGCTCGAGGCGCCTCGCCAAAAGCGATTGATGACGACCCTTTTTTTTTCTTCCTCCCTCCCCCTGGGAAGGGCCGACACTCCGCCGCGCGCCGCCTCGCTCGCGCTCCTCGGATGCGCTCATCGTCCGCGCGTCTCGTCGTCCTCGCCCTGGCGCTCGCGTCGCGCGTCGCGCGAGGCGCGCGCGTCCCGGACGCGCTCGCCTCCGCGCCCGCGCCCTCCTCGAACCTCCTCCCGGGCGGCTCTCCCCGGAGCCTTTTCCCAAACCCCGAGGCCACGCTCGCGAACGCCAGCGACGCTTCGCCGACGAGCCCGTGCGAGGCGTGCTGCGGCGGGGGTTCCTGCGACGCCGCGTTCCGCGGCACCCCCGGGACGTGCTGCGGGATCGTCGCGGGAACGCCGTTCTGCTGCCCCACCTCCCGGTCGAGCTACGGCTCGGCGACGTGCCTGCGCGCCGACGACGTCTTTCGCTGCCAGCCCGCGGGGGACGCCTCCTCGCGCGGCGGCCAGAGAAAGGTCAGCCCGTGGTACGCGCTCTTCTCCCTGCTCGTTCCGATCGCGTGCCTCGGGATGTGCTGCTACGCCATCTTCAAGCGGCCCTCCGCGCCGCCGCCGACGCAGTACTGCGGCCCGGGGGGTCAGCCCCTCCCGCCGGGCGGATACTACCAGCACGGCGGCGCAGGGGCCGCCGTGGGGTACCCGACGCAACAACAACAAGGCGGATACGGCGCCTCGAACCTCGCCGGAGCAGGTGCGACGTTCGCGACGGGGTCGAGCGCGTACCCACCGCCGACGTACCCGCCGCCGCCGCCGAAATACGACGGTCGGGCCGCGCCGACGGTGTGATGACGAACGACTGACGACGAGGTTCGACGAACGCGTCGTCCTTTACCAACTCTCCTTCTTCGTCGCAGGCGGCGCGGGGCTTCTCGGCGGCCTGATGCTCGGGTCCGCGCTCGGAGGCGGGTTCGGCGGCGGCGGCGGATTCGACGCGGGAGGAGGAGGAGGAGGCACGTTTTCGGCGGACTCGGGAGGAGGCGGATTCGCCGCCGACAGTTGAGACGAAGAAAAGACGTCCGAAGGCGCGCGGCGAGCGAGCGAGACGAGAGACCTTTGTTTTTGTAATCCGGGCGCATTTTAAACGGAAACCCTCTCGCGGTCACCGCTCCCCGCGGACGGACATCACCTCACAATCACATCACGTCACGCGTCGTTCACGCTCGCGACGCTCACTCGCGCATGATCTCCTCGATTTCCTCCACGGTTTTCGGGCACGTCTCCGTGAGGTTTTCGACGCGGTCTTTGTACACCGCGACGTTGTCTTCGATCCTGACCCCCCCCACCTCCTCGAACTTTTCAATCTCGTCCATCACCAAAAACTCCCTCGTCCTCGGGTCCTCGTACGCCGGTTTGATCAGCCCCTCGACGAAGTAGATCCCCGGCTCCACCGTGACCACCTGTCCGCTCTCGAGCATCTCCGGCACGGGCCCGTGCGGACCGACGTCGTGCACCTGCAGGCCCAGGAGGTGCCCGAGCGAGTGCGGCATGAACACGGAGGCGACCCCCGCGAACGCCGCGTCCTCCGCCCGCCCCCGCACCAGGCCCAGGTCGATCAGGGCTTGCACTGTCGACACCTTCGCGCGCTCGCCGATCACGCGCCAGTGTTGGCCCGCGCGCATCGACGCGATGGCCTCGTTCTGAACGTGCAGCACCGCCTCGTACACGTCCCTCCGCCTCGGCTCGAACGCGCCCCCCGCGGGAAACGTCCTCGTGATGTCGGCGGTGTACCCCTTGAACTCGGCGCCCGCGTCCACCAGAACCAGGTCGTGCGCCCGGCACCGCGCGTCGTTCCGCTCGTAGTGCAGCGTCGCGGCGTTCCTCCCCGCGCCCACGATGGAGGGGTAGCCGAGGTGTCGTAACCCGCGCCGCATCGTCGCCGCGGCGAACACCGCCTCGAGCTCGAACTCGTACACGTCGCCGCCGTTGCGCGCGGCGTGGCGCCACATCTCGACGTGCGCCGCGGCGGACACCTCGTTCGCCAGGCGCAAGCAGTCGATCTCCTGCTCGGACTTGATCGCTCGGCACCTGGCGGTGACGTTCGACAGCGCGGTGGACTCGACCCGGAGGTTCGCCCAGACGCCCTCGGGGTCGTCGGGGGGCGCGCCGCGCGCGTGCGAGGGCACGAAAACCGTCTGCCCCTCCCTCGCCTCCACCGCGTGCAGGGCCTTGTCCCACTCGTCCTCGTAGTACACGATGTCGGCGCCGGTCCGCGCGCGGAGCTCCTCGGGCGTCGGCGCCGGGCCGCACCACACGTCCATGTCCGTGGGTTGGCGCGGCGCGACGAGGACGAACGGCGCGCCGAGGCCGGTGCCGAACAACGCGTGGTACCCAGGCTCGGCGATCCCGGTGAGGTACAAGAAATCGGGCTCCTGCCGGAACCGCGCGTTGCCCTCCACCCCGTTGCGCGTCTGCGCCGTGCCCGCGGGGACGTACACGAGCTTGCCCTCGGGGAGCTGCGAGAGCACGTTGTCCCTGTGCGTCGCGTGGTCGGGGGACGGGTCGCGCCGGCTCGCGAGCAAAGACCCGGAGGTGGACGCCGCGCGGTCCGGGGGGGCGGTGGCGGTGGCGCGCGCGGGGATCGAGGCGACGCGCGAGCGCGACGACCCGGGGGTTCTCGACGGGCGAGGAGGCGAGAAGCGCCCGCGGGCGCCCGCGCGAGCGCCCGCGAGCGAGAGCATCGTCGCGCGTCCGAAACACGCGGAGAAGGGCGCGGGAACGAGAGGCGCGGGGACGTGTGAAGATGAACGACGACGTGTCGACGTTTGCGGCTGCCCGCGACGAGCAGACCGAGGACGAGCGGCGCGGCGCGTGGCGCGGATCTCAAAAAAGGATGAGTCCGGACTCGTCATCTCGTCGTCACCTGATCTCTGCAGCTCATCATCGTGCCCGGCGAGAAATTCACGGGATCGATCGAACGTGTCGGAAAAGCACGTGTGCGCTCCTCTCCTTTAGACACCCACGCCTCGCCCTTCACTCTCGTCGTCTCTCCGCGCTCCCACTCCTCTCGCACTCCTCCCTCCACCACTCGAGCATCTGCTCCATCTCCCCGATGACGTTCTCGCAGAACGTGTCCATGCCGAGATGGTTCGTCCTTCGCGCGCTGAATGGATTCTCGCACTCCGTCGCCGCGCCCTCGATGCCGAGCAGCGCAAAGGCCACCAGCGCCGTCGCGGGCACCCCGCCCCACCCCCACGTCTTCGCGTACACGAACGGAATCCCCAGCACGAAGAGCAACAGGAACGTGCGCAGGTGCGCGACGTACGCGATCGGGAGCCGCGTCGCCTTGATGCGCTCCAGGGCGCCGATCTGGTCCACCAGCTCGTCCACGTGCGCGCGCGCCGAGTGCAGCGCCGCGGCGGAGTGCTGCGGGTGCAACCGCTCGCGTCGATTGGAAGCCGAATCGCGTTCGTCGCCGCGCTCCAGAAGCGCCCCCGCGATCGCGCGGCGCATCTTGTTCGCGCAGTACAGGTGCGTGTGCGTGGAGACGCGCTCGATCTCCGCCACCTCAGCCTCGTCGAGAACGCCCGCGAGCTGAAGCGAGGGGACGCGCTCGCGGCGGAGGAACGATTTCGACGCGACGCAAAACGCGCACGCCCACCGAATCGCGTCGTCCGTCTCGCGACGCTTCGACGCGGGCCACGTCACGATCGCGTCGTCCGCCAACACGCGAACTGAAGGGTATTTCACGTAGGGAGGGAGTCAGGCGAGCGTTCGTCAGGGACGAGTAGCGTCGGGAGGGGCGAAGGCCCGCACTTCGGAAAGAACCTTCGCGACGCGTCGGACTCTGGATCGATGCGTGTGGATTTCAGACGAACCAAAAGAAACGAGAGGAGGATGGCGACGTCGCGCACCTCGCATGATGACCAGCCCCCAGGCGGCTCTGCAGTCCCAGAACCTGACCGCCGCGCGCGAGAGGCGGAAGACGAGCATGAACCCTAGGGCCGTGAATATGAGCGCGTACATGCGTTCGAACTCGCTGAGGTCGTACCGCTCGTGCCGCAGGTGCTCGAACGACGCGTACAGCGCGTGCCAAACCGCGGCGACGGCGACGCACAAAAACCACGGCCACGCGAAGTTGCCCATCGCGCGGTCGCGGAGCATGAACGTCGTCGCGGACCAGCTCCGGTAGTCGTAATACGCGGGCAGGCCCTTGTTGCTTCGCGCGAACGCGTCCGCGCGGATCGCGCGCGCCTCCGCGTCGGGAAGCGTCGTCCACAACCGCCTCGTCCCGCGGGGGGGGAGGGCACGGCACCCCTCCGCGGTGCCGTTCGCGAGCGGCGCATCCCGGGCGTCGCCGACCGAGACCACCACCGCCACGGACGCGTCCTCCGACATCAGGAACCGGCCGAGGCGACGGAGGGGGAGGCGAGGCGAGGCGGCCGAGGCGAGCGGCTCGCACGCGGGTGAGTCGACGTCGACGCGCGCCTCGAAGTGCGCGGCGCCCGAGGTCGTTATTCTCCCACCCGAACGTGGGTGGCACGTGTCCACGTTGGACGACGATGACGACGACGTGATGCGCGCGCGCGCAGACTGGTGGCGCGGTTCATCATCAGCAGATGAATCACACGTGGCGGGATTTCTACGTCCTCCTCTCTCCGCCGCCCTCTCGGTCGACGACGTCCACCCCTCCGATCGTTCGGTCACGGCCCTCGCGATCCTCGTCTTCGTTCACTTTTTGCCCCTCGCGTCGAACCCTCCGTAGATGGCGTCGACGGATTCCGGGTCGATTCTGTACACCTCCCCGTGCTCCGGGTGTTTGTCGTGCTGCAGCGTGAACCCGACGACGCCGCAGTTGACGATCTTTTTCTTTGCCGCGACGTGCGTCTTGGCGGCGTCGAAGTCGAGGTGCGCCTTGAAGAACTCCTTGAACCACAGCGAGTGTCCGCCCACGATGATCACGTCCGCGTCCTGCATGACGCTCCACTCCGCGAACTCGCGCATGGCGCTCCACCCGCTCCGCGCGATGGGTTTGTTCCCGACGTTCCAGTGCGGGTTGAGGCCGACGACGGACCCGGAGTCGCCCACGCGCATGCGCCCCATGGGCGTCGCGTTGACGTCCCGCACCTTGCTCTCGATGCCGTGCAGCGGAACCGCCTGCCGCGGGCCGGCTAAGGCGCACGTGTCCACGTTCCGAGCCATCTCCTGGAGGCAGGAGAGGACGTAGATCTTCTCCCCGGTGCGCGCGAGCCGGTCCCAGAACGCGAGCGCCGTCGTCGCCGCCGCGCGCCTCAGGTTGGACGCGACGATGACGCTCGTGCCCTTGACGCCCGCGAGCGCGCCGGCGTCCGCCACGCGGCGCTCGGACCCTTGGGCCTCCGGGTGCGCGGGGTGGAAGCTTCGCAGGTACTCGCGAAGGTTCGCGGCCTGCTCGTACCCGAGGTCGGAGAGCGGCGCGTCCACGAAGAAGCTGGACTTGGTGGGGAGGAGCAGGAGCTCGCTGAGGAGCCCCTCGAAGAGGCGGAACGGGAAGCCGAGATTGAATCCGCGGTTGAACACCTCGTTCCACGTGCTCTCGCCGTGCCGGACGAAGATGATGCGCTTCGTGGCGAGGAACGCGGGCGAGCCCGCGATGACCTTCGGGTCGGGTCGGCGCTTCGGCCACCCGGACTTCTCGCGGGACAGGAGCATGTGCGCGAGCGAGCGCGCCAGGAGATTCGTCTTGAACAAGAGCGCGCGCGCCAACGGCGAACCCGCAGCGGCGATGAACAGGACGGCGTACACGCCCATGATCACGAGCGACGTCGCGAGGATGTCGACGGGGTCGAGGTTCGAGAGCGCGGACGTCGCAAACTCGGCCGCGCCGGCCATCGCGAAGACCAACCCGACGCGGAGGGGAATGGGGGAGGGGGGAGCGCGGGCCGATTACGAACACCGCGCGCGCCCGGGGAGACGTTCGTTCCCAAATGGCTGAGTTTTTACCAGTAGTCCCGGGGTCTCTCCCCCGATCGTCGGGTCGGACGCGCAACTCGGGCCGGTCGGACCTCCCCGGCTCCCGACCACGACCCGCCGCGGATCGATTCTCGACCAGGAGTTGTCGTCTCGTCCCGCGGGGCGCGCCTCGTCGCGCGCCTCGCGTCTTCACACCCCCGTCGCGCGCCCACGCGCGTCCGATGGGGGTTTTTTCCCTCCCCCGCCTCACCCCCGCCCCCGGGTGGACCTCCCGGTGGTCCCCCGGGGCTTGGTTCCGGCGCGGCGTCGCGGCGGTGCTTCGTTCGGGCGGCCCCGTCCCCGCGCACGTCGCCATCGTGATGGACGGCAACCGCCGCTTCGCGCGATCGCGCAACCTCCGCCGCGAGCTCGGCCACGCGCACGGCGCGGACAAGCTCCTGGAGGTCCTCGAGTGGTGCCTCGCCCTCGGCGTGCGGTGCCTGAGCGTGTACGCGTTCAGCACGGACAACTTCAGGCGCAGCGACGCGGAGGTGACGCTCCTGTTCGAGCTCGCCGAGCGCCGCTTGGACGAGATGGCGACGAGCGACGCCATCAGAACGCGCCGCGTCCGCGTCCAGGTCCTCGGCGAGCTCCACCTCCTCCCCGCGAGCCTCCAGCGCGCCGCCGCGCGCGTCATGGCCGCCACGTGGCACCACGAGGGCGGCCCCGTGCTCAACGTCTGCTTCGCGTACACCGGACGCGAGGACATCGCGCAGGCGGTGGCCGCGGTGGGCGACGCCGTGCGCGCGGGACGACTCCACGAGAGAGACGTCGACGAGGACATCCTGCGCCGGTGCCTCCACGGATCGTCCACGTTTCACCGATCACCCGGACGCCCGAACGGCCGGGACGAGGAGGAGGACCGCGCGAACGATTCCTCCGCCTCGAACAAAACGCGGTCGTTCTCGAGAACGTGGGGCAAAAGCGCGGACCCTCTGTGGGACACGGACGACTCCTCCGCGGGGGGGTCGCCCGCGCGCGAGTCCTCGCCGGAGCGCGAGTGGACCCGAGAAGAGGACGAGGAGGAGGAGGAAGAAGAGGAGGAAGAGAAAGAAGAAGCCGCCGCGCGAGAGAGGCTCCGTTCGCCATCATCGGGGTCCCCTGGGCTTTCCACTCGCGTTTCGCCCCCGTGCGGTGTTTCTTTCGACGGGGGCGCGCCGGTGGATCTGCTCGTGCGCACGTCCGGGGAGACGCGGCTGAGCGACTTCATCCTCTGGGGGGTGTCCGGGCACGCCGTCCTGTGTTTCCTGGAGGTGCTCTGGCCGGACTTCTCCTTCACGGACATGTGCCACGCGGTCTGGACGTACCAGCGGTCGAGCCGCGCGAGCGTCAGGGAGCGCAGGCGGTTCGAGTACGCGCGGAGGGCGGAGGCGGAGCGGCGGAGGGGGGAGGCGGAGGACGGCGCCCTCCGAGAGTCTCTCAGGAGGCGGAGGGCGAACGCTTCGGGGCTTTTTCGCCGCGACGGGTCCGGGTCGGGGTCCGGGTCCGGGTCCGGGGGGGGAGGCCGAGGGTCGGAGCCCGAGGGAACGTCGGTGGCGACGGTGACGACGGGGGCGTCGCCCGGCGGGGCGCGGGAGCGGAAATCGGCGTTCGTCGCCGAGCGTATCCGGGCGAAGGTGGACGAGACGCTTCGAACGGCGGCGACGGAGACGCGGGCCGGGGGGGGCGCGTGAGGTTTTGGACGTTTTACGAGCGAACGACGAACGAGGATGTTTTTTTTGAACCAGCAGTAGTCAACTTCGTCACACCCTCGTTGGTTCCGAACGCGCTCGCGCCCTCGCTTCTCCGCGCGGCGGCCTCCCGCGCGCGGGACACGCCGGCGCGCGCTCGGTCCCTGCGCCCGGTCCCTCGCTTCATGCCTCGCCGCGCGCGTTCGTGCGTCGTCGTTCGCGCGGTGGCGCTCGCGGCGTTCGCGTGCGTCGTTCGCGCCGAGGACGACGTCGGGTTCGCGCGCCTCGGGCCGTTCGACGCCGCGACGGTGCGCGTGCCCGTGCCGCGCTCGGACGGCGACGCGCGGACGACCCCGGGCGGCGTCCCCGACGTCCCGGGCGAGGAGGGCGAGGTGCTCTGTCACTACCCCACGCCGCGCGTTCCCGGCGACCGCGCCGACGCTCCGCGCGGCGGCGGCGCGCAGTCTCGGGCGTCGTCGCCGCCGCCCCCCGCGAGTCTGCCGAGCCCCGAAGGATCCGGGAAAAAAACCAAACTCCCCCTCGCTCTGTTCCTGCACCCGACGCACGGGTACTCGTTCGAGACGTGGGCGAGCCGCAACGCGCCCCTCCTCGAGCTCCTCGCCTCCAGGGGCATCGTGACGTGTTCACCGACGCGCGTGGGCGCTCCGAACGGCGAGGAGGACGAGGCGCCCATCGCCGGCGGCCTCCTCCCCGGCGCGCAGACGTCGCGGCGGGTGGTTCGATCGCGCGTCTACCCCCGGCTGAAGGACTTCGCGCTCCGCGCGTTGACGCACGTCCTGAGGCTCTCCGAGATCTCCGGCGATCGAGACCCGTTCGTGCTCGACGGCGCGCTCGACCCGCGCTCGGTCGCGGTCATGGGTTTCAGCGCGGGCGGTCCTTTGGCTCTGTACGCGGCGGAGGCGTCGCAGCGCCTTTGGCCCGGCGCGGTCAAGGCGGCGGTGGCCATCGCGCCCACCGTCGGGGTCTCCGAGTGGGCGCTCGACCAGTTCGAACGCGAGGCGCCGGAGCTCGCGATTCCCACGCTCCTCATCGCCGGAAGCGACGACGCGATGGGTGGTTTGGACGGTCTGATTGCTTTCGGCGATAAGGCGGATAAGGCGCCGCGGGTGGGCGTCGTCGCGCGAGGCGCGACGCACTGCCACCTGTACATCCCCGTGGGGTCGCAGTGCGGCGCCGTCCCGGGCGCCGACCAGGGCGGCGCGTACGCGCTCGACCGCCACCTGGTGACGGCGTTCTTGGAGGCGTACTTGAAAGGGGACCGAGACGCGGCGAAGGCGGTGTGGGCCGGGGCGGAGGCGATCAACGCGGCGGGGCGAGGCCGGTGGGACGTCAGGGCCAAGACCGTCCCGAACGTGGAGGTGAAGGTGGCGGCGGAGGACCGATCCCAACGCGGCGCCGACGCGCGTTCCGAACGTCCGTCCGATACCTCCCGCGCCGTGGCGTACCGCTTCGACCCGCGGCGGCAGGCGTGGACCGCGCGCGTCCCGCTCGCCGCGTTCGCCGAGACGGACGCCGTGACGTTCAAACGCGACGTCGGCGGGTTCGCGTTCGAGCGCGCGTGCGCGTGCCCCGTGGAGCTCCGCGTCGAACGCGTATCCTCCGCCGAGGGTCGCGAAGGGGAGGACGGGCGCGACCACTCGTACGAGGACGACGACTCGTACTCGCACTCGTACTCGTCCTCGTCGAGAAGCGGCTCTTCTTCCGCGTCACTCTTCGCCGCGCGCTTGGACGCGAACCGGCTCTCGCGCGGGCCCGCGCAGGCGCTCGGCGCGTCCGTCGTCGCGCACTGCGCGAAATCGAACCGACGGGGCGCGGCGAACGTCGAGCTCGTCCTCGAGTGGGCGGCGGGGTCTTTGGCGCGACTCGGAAGCGATCGCGGCGATCAGGAAGCGACCGCGATGGGCGAGAGGGGACCCACCGACGATTCGGACTCGTCCCGGGGTCCGCCGATCGTCGAGGTTCGGGGGTACGTCCCCTGGCCCCCGGAGCGCGACACGGACGAGGTGATGGTTCGCGCGCAGCAGCAACGTCGACGGCGGACGGACGGGGGGCACGACCCCGACGGCGCCTCGGTCGAGCCCGAGCCCTCGCCGCGTCTCGTGCGGCTGAGCGCGCGGAACCTTTGCGACGGCGCGAGCGTCGCCTACGCCGTCGTTCGCGTCTCCCCGCCGGTTCTCCGCGCGCGCGGAGAGGGCCCCTTCGCGAAGGTTCGAGCGCAGGGCGACGAGGGGAAGACGGCGAACCGCACGACGAGTCAGGCGTTTCTCGGCATCGACGGCGACGACGCGTGGGCGGAGGACCTGAGCGACCGCGAGGGGATGAAGGACGAAGTCTTCTCGTTATCGGGGTGACGAGATATTCATCGGTTCGCTAGTCTATTCAGGTGTCCACCCCGACGCGTCCGTCGAAGCCGTCCATGACCCCCCCCCACGAGTCCGTCGGCGGGAGCTCTTTCGCGAACCGGTCCCAGGGCGGGATCCCCGTCCCGCTCGAGCGCACGCGCCCGTCCATCCTGAGCCCGACGTACACCCCCGTCGCGTCGCCCACCTTCGCCTCTCGCTTCTGCTCTTCGACCCACGCCCGCCACTTGTCCTCGCGAAGCGGCGCCGCGCGGAAGCGCTTATCCGCCTCCGAAGCTTCGGGGACGGGGCTCGGGCCGTTCGAAGGTGGTTCGAGGACCACGGGAACGAGCAACACGCCCCTCTCGACCAGAGCGTCGCGGTGGCTCTCCGCGGCCTCGACGGCGGCGGCGCAGTACTCGGCGCTTCCCGCGGCGACGACGACGCGGGAGAAGCCGCGCAGGTCAAACAGGGAGACGGACTTTCCGCCGACGAGTTGGCACCGCAGGGCGCCGAGGCGCTCCTCGCGGCTGATGCGCGCCATCTGCCGGTCCCTCCCCGCCTCGTCGCGCTTGTAGAAGTACCCGAAGAATAGAGCGCACGCGAGGTTGATCGCGACGTTCTGCAGGGACTGGTCCAGGGGCGGCGCGGCGGGCGCGCCGAGCGCCTTCGTGACCGCCTGGAGGGAGGCGATGCCGAACCCGAGGCCCGCGTTCGCGGTGAACGCGCCGAACAGGAACATGCGCGCGACGCGGAACGGCGCCTGCGCCTCGCTCCGCATCTTCGTCGCGTTGCTGTACTCGGGTTTCTTGCCGTCGCCCTCGGAGACCGCGCGCGTGACCACCGCGAGCGACCGAGCGCGCGATCGCCGAGAGGGAACGTGAGGCGCCGAAACGGCGCGCGAGCGACCGGGCGCCGCGCCGCGCGGACGAGGCGCCGACGGCGCGACCGGGCGCGCGTCGGCGCGGTTGAAGGGCGCGCGGCGCGCGCCGAGGCGCGCGCCGACGAGCGACGGCGTGAGCGTCGATGCCATGTCGTGTCTCGACGCGCGGTGGCGATGTGTGGCGGCGAGCGCGGATCGACGCGCGAACGCGCGTCGCTCGTCGGGCCGGGTGACGTGGCGGCCTCGGACAAGTGCGAGCGCCTCGAGCGCCTCGGGCGACCCCGCCTCTTCCCGCGGGAATTGTTGACTCTCTTTAGACCCTCTCTGAGGAGCTGGCGCGAAAACCTAATCCGCTCGCCGCTTTCTGCACAATTTCCGCCGATTCGACCGTTGGGACTCAAGAATCCCCGTCTAAAAGATTGCGTATCGTCGCCGCGTCGAGGGGCGGAGAGTGACTCGGACGGCGTATCGTGTCAGCTTTTCCGTATCGTCCGTCCCGGGGCGCTGACGCACATCCGACGACGCCGCGCCTCACGGGACGCCGCGGTCGAGACGCGCACGGTTCGCGCACGCCGGACGAGCGCGAGACGCGCTCCGGACGTCGCGTCGTTTCGCGGGCCGAGTCACTCGGCGAGGCGCGCGGGGAGGCGCGAGGACGCGCGTCGCTCGGGACATCCGCGACTCGTTTCCGTTGCGGAAGTGACGGAGGGTTTCGGAACCGTCGCCGCCGGGTCGAGCGCGGACGCGGAGCCTCGGCGCGCGCGCGAGGGCGTTCGCGTCGCGCGCGCCGTCGCGTCCGATTGATCGCGATGGCCTCCTCGCACGCCGCGGTCTGCCCGCGGGCGGCGGCGCTCGGCGACGCCGCGCGCCGCGCGCCGCTCGGGGAAAGTAAACGTTCGAGCGTCCCTTGGGGCGGGCGATCGCGATCGGCTCGCCGCGTCGTGACCCGCGCGCCGACGCCGCGCGACGTACGCGTCAGCGTGCACACCCCCCCCGCCCACGATTCCGGGGTGGACGACGGCCTCGACGTCGCGGAGATGCGCGCGCGGCTCAAGCAGAAGCAGCAGGCGCTGATGGAAAAGCTCGCGACGCGCAAGGAGCTCCAGATGGAACTCCGCGAGGCGGTGGCGAGAAAACATCCCGAGCTCATCAACGAGGTGGTCCCGCGGAACCCCGCCGCGACCGCCGCCGCGGCCGCGCCCGAGGCGCCGCCGCAGCGCCAGGTCCTACCCCCTCCCCCGAGCGCGCAGCCCGCGGCCGCGCCGCCGCCGCCGCCGCCGTTCGAGCCGCCCCCGGCGCCCATCCCCCCGCCGACGCCGCCCCCGCAGTTCAAGCCCCCGCCGGTCCCCACCTCGCATGAGCCGGGATCCGCGCGACCGCACATGCCGCCGCCGCCGCCTCCCGCGCCGACGCCCATGCCCACGGGCCAGAGCATGCCCCCGCCCGCGTTCCCGCCGCCGCCGATCCCCAACGCGGCGTCGCCCGCGCCGAGGGGCGCGCCGCCGACGTCCTTCGGAACGAACGCGCCGCCGCCGGCGAGGCCGCCGAGGTCCACCGCGCCGCCGAACGCGCCCAAGCCGGGGCGACTCGCGGAGGAAAACGCCGTGCCCGCGCCCGCCAACGCGGGGAGCAAGGTGCCGTACGGCGCGCCGCCGGGGTTCATCCCGGGGAACCGATCCGGGTCGCCGCCG
>MDSW01086143.1_pt1 | contig 18078 bp, 8 predicted proteins | sample 811171 | NCBI WGS metagenome assembly MDSW01 (sample SAMN05326641, study PRJNA326480) | marine metagenome | isolation source: seawater | place: Atlantic Ocean: North West | collected 2012
CCGATCCCGGGCCGTCGTCTTCGCGCGCGCGCTCCCACGCCATGTCGAGATTCGCGTCTCCGACGACCGACGCGCGTCGACGACGCGCGCGCGGATCGCGGCGCGCCGACGCGCGTCGACGCGGCGCGCGAAGCGCCGAGAACGTCGAGGGCGTCGGTCGTCGGAGACGCGAATCTCGACATGGCGTGGGAGCGCGCGCGCGAAGACGACGGCCCGGGATCGGCGACGAGATGGTGCGAAAGCGCGGAGGCGAACGCGCGTCGACGGACGACGGGAAGGCGCGGCGAGGGGGCGCGGCGAGGGAAGGAGGCGGCGGGACGCGAACGCGAAGGCGAACGCCGACGCGGGAAGCGGCGGCGAGGGAACGACGCGGCGAAGCGAGCGATGCGGCGATATCACGCCGAGCGACCGCATCGGGCGTTGAACGTGTGCGATAACGGTGAACGCGAACGGATGGAGCCGCACGAGATGGAGGAGAAGCGAGACTTTGAGGAGAAGAGGGCGAGATTCGCGGCGAAATTCGCGGCGGGCGAGTTGAGTCCAGAGCCGGCGTACAGGTACGAGGAGCCGGCGCGCGCGCGCGAGATTTGGGACGGTAAAGGTGCGACGTTTGAGGATGCCATCGTTAGCGGCGATCACGACCACCACTCGAGCTCAGGGGCGAACTCGAGCGAGGAGACGGCGGTGCACTTGCGACACGAGACGACGAGCGGACGAACGCCACCCCCGGTGACGTCCAAGCCCTCGCGAACTGGGCCCGAATCGATCAAACTGTGCGAGCTGCGCACGCACAAAAGCATGCGGAAAAACGACACGTCGACGCTGCCCACGGTGTACAGTTGCATGAATCTAGGCGTGACGCCAGAGCAACTGTTGCAAGGCGAAGACAAAGCGTGGTGGAGCGAGTTCGGCAAGCAAGGGGCGATGGTGATCAAGATTAGCGATGGGTGGGACATCTTAGACGATACGAGCGCGCTGTGTGACTTGTCTTGGGTCGGCACCAAATCCATCAAGCTCCGCACCCTTGGACCCGACTATCAGTACATTAGACAAAACTTGCCGGACAGAAAGACGGGCCTGCTCGAGCCGTTTCGAGCGATGAATGACGTGGACTCCAACATGGAAATCGGCGCCTTTGTGGAAGATTTTCAAGAGCGATGTCGTACGCACGCCGATCAGTTTAGACTCATGGACGTCAACGCTCGTGAATGCTGGTTCTTACAGCAAATTCATTCTGGTTTTCCACTCCAGTTTCCATACCTTCAAGGCATCGCGATGGAGGCACTCATGAAGAATGTTCGAGCCGTGGACGCGTCTGAAACGCCCCAAACCCATCCTTGGGATCCTCGATTACTGGGTCAGAGAAAGCCAAGTGTGTTACGACGGTGTTTGGAGCTGTGTGAAACCCAGAACGTGGTGAATAAGAGGCTGTCTCTCGACGCCGCCCTGGACTGCGCAACGCCGCAGTCGGCGGAGGAGGCCCGAGCGGAGGAGAAAGGGCGAACGGGCGGAGTGGTTACGAAAGTAGACCAATCTGCCGTTCAACGGAGAATCGAACGGCGAGAAGATAAGAAGAAGGGCAAAAAGCACAGCTCCGCTGGTACTGTGATAGAAGCCGCCGTCTTAGAAGCCGCCGAGATGGCCACGGAGAAGGCGAGCGAGACTCGACTCTGGGGCGTCGGCATCGTGTCTCCTTGGCTTTACTACATGGGTGTCGGGTCTATTTTCCCCTTGCATTTCGAGGACTACGCGTTCGCTTCGGCAAATGTCATCTTGGCTCGTCCGGACTCGCATTCGGCGGTCGTTTGGTATAGTATTCCTCGATCCGATCTGTACTTGCTGCACACGTATTTGCAAGAAACGCTCGGCGCGGAATACACGGTTGACATTCTCGAGATGCGCAGGCTTTGGCTCGATCCGGCGCGGATCCAGGATTGGAATTCAAAGCGCGTGAATGGCGAAGAGAAGATCCATGTTTATCGACACGTTCAAAGAGCGGGCGAATACGTCGTCACCGACTACGGATCCGTTCACTGGGGCGTGAATTTGGGCGACGGCTGGAAAGCTGCGGTTAACTTTGCGTACATGGACTGGAAACCCGCGGCGGAGGAAGTGAACGAAGTCTACAAGCGACTCGAAAAAGAAACAGGAATGTTTCGACATCATCGCTGCTGCCCCAAGTTTGACGAATATGTCGATTTCTGGGCCGATGAAAGAATTCGCCCCCCCCAAGGAGACGTGACACGATCGCGCCACGACTCATGAAACGATGTGACATTTTTGTTGTAATGTACATTATAATTCAACGCTACCGTCAGCTGAGGACTATCGCGAGGACTATCGCGGCGGCGGGACCTTCGCAATGGTATCGGGATGATTTGGATTGAAAACCGATACGGGCGTATAATCGACGTTGTACCCTTCTTTTTTCAGCTTGGCGACGAAGAACTCTGGAAATTCGCTCTCGAGATCACTTCGCGTGTCTGGGACGTGAACGGGTTTGTCTGACAGGTATAGCGGCTCTCTGAATGAGATGTTCAACCAAGGCGTCGGGTCGAGTCTACCGTCGATGACGGTGCGAAGGAACGCCTGCCAAGTCCCTCGGCCAAGACTCAAATCCACTTCGTCTCGCACCATTTGGGCCATCACAATACGCCTGTGTCCCTTGACAGTGCTCAAGTCTATCCAATTCGCATCATCCGCTTCTGCGATTACTTTGATCCAATGTTTGATCTGCTCGACGCCCTCGGTTCTCGCCAGTCGTTCCTCGATGTCGCGAGAAACTGGAAGTACCGCGACATGGCGATCTCGCGCTCGTTTACCGGGAGAGAACCTCAAATCGAGCGATATGTGCTCTTTTGATAATCCTTGCTCGTGTCTCCACCACCCGCGTGGAATGTACAGTAAGTCTCCAGGCTCGAGTATGAAGCTTTGACCGCGCACCGCAGCAAACGCCGGCGTCTGGCCGTAATTGACGTCGTCGAGGTCAACCATGCTGTAGCCGTCGTAAGGATGCGCTACCGGGTATGGATACATACCCTTAAACGAGTATTCTGGAGAAATCAATAAAATCCGCCTTCGTCCGTGTACTTGAAGATGAATTGAGTCTTCCAAGATATATCGAGCCGGCGTCAAGCCGTCTCGATGGCCGGCGACGAGTCGCATAGACAGCAGGCGGCCAAAGCGCTGCGCTCGAATCAGCGAGTTCAACCACTTCCAATTGATACCTTTACGAATGTCATCGATAAAGTCCTTAGGACAGTTCCCATTAAAATCGCTTTCAAGCGGAAGATCGTCTCGCCGCTCGCCGTCCTCTCCCGTCTTCGCCACGGGGCGCAATATTTCTGCGTCGAATAAGATTGACTTTTCTCTCCAGCTTCGAGCGCACTGCGCGAAGTCTTTGAATTTACACAGCATCTTTTCAACCGCGGGCTCACGTATGTGATAATAAGAACCGTGTGCGTTCTTACTGTCGTCGCACACCGTAAATTTGTGCTCGGTTGAAGGACACATCAAACACTCCCACTCGCTCGAGCCGAGCGACGACGCGACTCGGTCAAAATCCCACGTTTGCTCTAACCCTTCGACGCGATCGGCGACGTATCTAGAGCTCACGTCCCCCAAAACTCCAGTTTTCGCGAGTGCGATCGGTTGACTTCGCATCATCTCTCCCATGCACTCGTGATGCTCCCTGGCGTTCATTGATTTAAAATCGCGCCTCGCTCGAGCGCCCCCGGGCGCCGTCGAAGCGGGAAACCGTGCCGGCGGATCATCGTCGCGCTCCTGCCCCATTCCATCCTCAGTCGACATCAAATCCATGCGAAACACCTTTTCTAACGGTGCGATCACCGCGAGCGCGGACGTCGCGCTCCCATCTTCGCCTCGCATCGCACGTCCTCGTCTCGCCTTGACCACACCTCGACCGAATCGACAATCTTTCGTCGACGCGGGCGCGCGCGTCACCGTCTTTGCGTCGTCGACCATCGCAACGGACGTCTGATGAAACGATCCGGCCGCGCGCGTCGTCCACCGTGGCGCCTCGCGTCGCCCCGTCGCGCCAGCCTGTGCTGTCCTGCGTCGGCCGTTTCGCAGTAACGCTCGTCGTTCGATCGAGGAAAACGACGACGCGACCGTGCATTTTCGCGCGAGTTCGGGGTGTCGGGATGTTTATGACATTAACCCTGACTTTTCTGATGGTACTATCATCAGTATTTATATGTATTTATATGTACACTTCGATCGACGCGCGTCAAACGGCACAGCGCCGCGCGCGGGGGCACGCGCGAGCGCCCGCGCCGCTCGTCGACGCCCGTGCGTTCGCTCGACATGGTGCGGCGCGCGTGGACCGGTCTCACGCGGCGCGCGCGCGCGTGGACGGTCGAGTATGTGTCACACGGCGATGGGTCGTTGGGCGCGCACGACGGGTTTCGTCGACCGTGGACGGAGCATCGCGCGCGATCGACGGCGACGGCGAGCGCTCAGGGGTTATACGATCTTCAAGGTTTGCGCGCGCCCGAAGATTTCGATCGCTTGGCGCGAGAGACGATATCGAAGTGCGAGGCGATGGCGCGCGCGCTCAAGGCGGCGGCGCCGAGCGCGGCGAGCGTCGGGGCGTTGGATGAGATATCTGATGAGGTCTGTCGAGTCGTGGACGTCGCGGAGGTGTGTCGTCACACGCATCCTTCGCGCGAATACGTCATCGCGGCGGAGAAGGCGTACGTGCGACTACAAGATTACGTTGCAAGCTTGAACGCCGACGGCGACTTGTACGAGGCGTTGCGGAGCGCGCGAGAGAGGGACGCAAAGAATTTGAGCGACGAGGGCGCGCGCGTGGCGCTTACTTTGCAAGAAGATTTTGAACGCGGAGGTATTCATCTCGACCCGGCGAGGCGACGGGATTTCGACGGGAGCTTGTCGCGAAGTCTTGAGCTCGGGATGGAGTTTCAACGGAATTTGTTGCGCCCAGAGTTAGCGAGCAGAGTATCGCTCGACAAGAGCACGCTGAGTTCGCTCCCGAAGACAGTGCGAGACCAGTTTCGAAGTAATGATGGTAAGCTATGGACGGGGTTGGTAGATTCATCGAACTCGTCGTTGATGTTGAGACACCTGAGGGATTCAAACGCGCGCCGAGACGTCTTCATAGCGGCGAACACTGGACCCGAGCCAAACAAAGACGTTTTGGCCAACCTCATATCTTCTCGTGCTGGTGTCGCGCATTCTCTAGGATTCGAAACATATGCCAAATATGCCACCGCACCGTTGCTTGCTCGATCACCCGACGCCGTTCGCGAGTTCTTGTTGAGTCTATCGGATGTCCTTCGGCAGAGCGCAAAGGACGAGTACGCCGTCATTGAAAAGTATAATCACGGCAAACACATATCGGTGTGGGACAAAACTTACGCGATGGCACAAGCGCGTGGACACGAGTGCGAATTCAATTCGGCCGCGATTGCGGAGTATTTCCCTTTGGAAGGCGTCATCGTCGGCATCGGCGAGCTTCTTGCGAGAGTTCTCGGTTTACGCATCGAACTGCAGGAGTTGGCACCTGGCGAAGGATGGACGAATGACCTGAAGAAACTAGTGGTGAAGACTCGTGATGGAGACATGCGAGGGACGATTTATTTGGACTTGCTCCCGAGGCCGGGAAAGTTTAATCACGCCGCACACTTTGTCATTCGGTGTAGCCGCATGGTGTCGCCCACAGAACGGCAGCACCCATCGGTCGCTCTCGTGTGTAACTTCCCTCCCGTATCGGGCAAAGGGCGATCTTTGTTAAGTCACGGAGAAGTGGAAACGTTGTTACACGAGTTTGGTCACGCCATGCACTCTGTGCTTTCGGATACAGAATTCCAACATTTGTCTGGAACTCGAGCGCCAATGGACATCGTTGAGGTTCCGAGTCATTTATTCGAGCACTTTGCGTGGGATCCAAGTGCTTTGAAGCTTCTTGGAAAACACTACATGACGCACGAGCCCATACCTGACGCCATGATTTCCGCGTTGCGCAAGTCGAGGAATATATTTCGTTCGATTGAGTCGCAACAACAGGTTGTCTTCGCGTTGACCGATCTCGAGCTTCACAACCAAACATCCGAACTATCGTCAAAATCGATCGCTGATCTCGCTGCAACGATTCAAAACGAGCACAGTATGTTCAAACCTGTGTCCGGTACGAATTGGGAGCTTAGATTTGGTCACTTTGTCGGCTACGGAGCGACATATTACTCGTACCTGTACGCCGATGTCCTGGCCGATGACATTTGGAAGCGTTACTTTGAGGGCGACAGCCTCGCGGCGGGCGCGGCGGAGAGTCTTCGTGACAAATTATTGCGACACGGGGGATCGAGAGATCCAGAAAAAGTGATTAGAGATTTGCTAGGAAAGGATTCGTTGATAGAAGTTAATGGAGGGTTTCGACCACTCATACAACAATAGCATACCCGTATTACGTAGCGTTCACACTAGAGATTTAATCGAACGTGATCTTCGTAGCCTTCACCGACATGTCCACGTCCTTGAAATGCGCGCCATACAACTTACTTTCTTTCTTCTTCACGTGCGTGCCGAACTTAGTGAGTTCTTCTGGAACTTCTGCGCCAGCTTTTCGTAACACGTTGACGAGTTCGCCCGCTCTCGCCTTGTCGTGCAATGTAAAAAATGTGTGAGCCAAGCCCGTTGCACCAGCGCGACCGGTACGACCGATTCTGTGAACATAGTCCTCCGTGGTGAGAGGAAACGTATAATTGATGACATACTCCACCTCTTTAATGTCGAGACCTCGGGCGGCGACGTCGGTGGCAATCAAGATTCGAGACGTGCCTTTCTTGAACGCATCGACCGACTTTTCACGATCATGCTGAGACATGTCGCCGTGAATACACACTGCTGGCCATTCACGGCTAAGTCTTTGGTGCAAATTTGCGCACTCTTTCTTGTACAAACCGAAAATGAGGGTTCGAGGCACCTCTTTGCCTTTGCCCAAATATTGCTTCATGACTCGCGCCAAATGTCTATCCTTGTCCTGCGGCTCGACGACTTCGACGATTTGAGTTATGCTTTGAGAAGCTTTCAAACCTTCGGCACCGATGCGAACCTTGATAGGATTGCACATAAACTCCGAAGCGAGGCTTTGCACACTCTGAGGCCACGTCGCAGAAAACATCACGGTTTGTCGATCGGCGCGCGTGGCGCCGGCGATGGCGCGAATTTCAGGCTCAAAACCCAAATCCAGCATGCGATCGGCCTCATCGAGCACTAACATCGTCACTCTATCAAGTTTAATCACGCCCTCTTCCATGAAATCTCGAAGACGACCCGGTGTCGCGACGATGACCGCGGCTCCGCCGCCCGCCTTCATCTGTGCCTTTTGTTCGTACTTGGGAGCGCCCCCGTACACGCATACGCACCTCACCCCAGAAGCCTCGCCGGCGTCGTCAAACACCTTGGCCGTTTGTTGCGCCAATTCTCGCGTCGGTGCGAGCACTAAACAGATCGGCTGACCGGGCTTGCAGGGTGGTTGCGAGTGAATCTGCGTCAGCGCCGGCATCCCAAACGCGAGCGTCTTCCCGGAACCCGTCGCCGCGATCCCCACCATGTCGTGCCCGCTCATGATGATCGGCCAAGATTGCGCTTGAATCGGTGACGGCGTCTTAAACTGTGCCGTCACTCGCAGCAGCTCCTTCGAAAACCCCGCATCTGCGAATGAAGACACCGGCGCTAAATCCGTCGACAAACCGTCCACCTGCGTCACCGCCAACGCGTCTCGCGCCGCCTGCACCTCGCTCGCCGACATCGACTTCAACGACGCCGGGGCGTCGTAAAACACGCGTTGAAACGTATCACCGGACTGTGCGATCGATCGATCGCCCACCGCCGCCATCCCGAACGTCTGTCCCTCGTCATCGCGCGTCGTCTTTGCCTTTTTCGTCGCCGTGGTGGGTTTCGACGACTCCCGCGCGCCGCCGTCGCGGTTCGCGTCGCGCTCGCGCTTGCCCTTCTTCTCCTTCTTCTCCTTCTTCTCCTTCTTCTCCTTCTTCTTCTCCCTCTTGCCCTCTTTCCCCATCGTCGTCGTCGAGTTGTGCGTCGTCCGCGGCGGCGGCGGCGGGACCGGGGACGCCGAACGACCGAACGAACGAACGACCGAACGACCGAACGACCGCACCGACTGACTGACTGCGCGCGCGAGGACGACTGCGGACGACGCGCGTCGCACAACGCGACGGACGCGACGGACGATGCCGCGCGCGAACGCACCGACGAACTCGAGTCGACGATCGCGCGCGCGCCGGACACCGATCGCGAACGCGCGAACGCGCGAGCGATTGGGTCGATTGGATTGATTCGAGAGATTTCGATGGATTCGCCGCGCGAAACTCGTTTCGCGGACATGTCGACGGAAGCGACGAACGAACGGGACGCGACGACGACGACGACGGCGACGACGGGCGCGACCGATGCGCTCATCGACGCCAGTCGAGCGGTGATGGTGAGCGCGGCGCGAGGACGCGCGGAGGCGCGGTTCGCGGACGAGGCGCGAGACGCCGTGGAGCGCCTACGGAAGACGCACGCGGAAGCACCGAGCGAGCGACGCGCGCTGGAACTGTGCGCGATACCGTGCGTGGAGATACTTCGAGCGAACGTGTCGCGAATGATGGAGGAGTCGAGCGCGCCGAGTGATGTTGAAGCGACGACGGCGCCGAAGGATGTGGCGCGCCGGCGGCGGTTGCTCGAGAGCGCGCTGCGAACGACGGGAGAGGCGATGACGAAAAGCGGGGAAGACTGTACGCGAGAAATGGGATTGAGAATATTCAGTGGGATTGTCGGTGTCTTGTCGTTACCGCGACGAGGCGAGTACGAGACGGTATGCATGGAAGTCTTGGAGGCGACGCGCGCGTTTTGCGCGGCGGCGTCCACAGAGGTGCAAGCAGCATTTCGAGGCGCCTCCGAGATCGCACCTATGCTCGGGTTCACGATTTCTACGCTCCTTGCGATTTCGCACGAAGAAACAAGCGCGGGGTCGCAAGGGAGTAAGCTTCTGCGCTCGAGTGCGTTGAACACGCTCGATTGCTTGATTCGATTTGTCGCCGACGCCGATGCTCTCGCGTTTTTCCTTCCGGGCACGGTGTCTGGGTTGACCAAGGCGTTAGTCGCGGCGAGTGGTGTTCGCCCAAACGTTGGCGCTGGGCCGGGAGGAACTGGCGCAGATGGCGTCGAGTTTGCCCTGAGTTCGATGGCGTCCATTCTGTCGTGCGTTCTGAACGACTCGTTGTACGAATCAGAGCTCGGCGATTCCGCAGAGGGCGAAGGTGCAAATGCGTTGCAAAGCGCACTGGGTTCTCTCGTCGCTCGATCGATAGACGATCAGCTGGAATCGAACGCAAAAAATATGTCGAGGGATATGAACGACGAAAACGCGTCCGTATCCCCTGCGAACGCTGGTAAAGATCTCAAGGTGGTTCGAGATAAAGAATGGCTCTCTCTCGCGAGCTCTCGCGTTGAAGCGGCGCTCTTAGCGACAATTCCACCCTTAGCGAGTCATCAGCGCGCGACCGTGAGACTTGCGACTGGAAAAATGGCGAGTAGCGTCTTAAAACATTGTGCAAAAGTTCTGGGCGCGAAGACGAGGCGTAGAATGATGGAGTGCTTACTCACGCTCGCGGGAGATAGTTGGGCACAAGTCTCGACGCCCATATTGGAAGATTTGAGATCTCTTGACAACCTCGGCTACGTCGTCCGAGCAGACTTGGAGGCAATCATAAAAGACGATTTGTCCAACATAGCAGACACGCTGCGTGATTCTTCCGACAAGGCTGTCGGGCATCTTCAGCGCTTGCTCATCGCTCTGGAATTCGCCGGCGCTCGGCGCTTGAAAGAAACGCTATTCGCCCGTCCGAGCTCGAGAGAACATTTGTGCTCTACCATTGCGGAGTGTCTGCTCATCGAAACATTTTCTTCTCAACGACGAGATGGCAGCGCGCAGATGATAAGTTTAATTGATTTGACCGAAGCCAGCGTGTCGACGGCGCAAGGGTTGCCACGGGCGCCTCCTAGGTTGCAGTACTTCCCCGACGCATCCATGTACAAAAGTTTTGCAAAAATGCTAAGATTACTCGGTCGAGCGGCATCAATCACAAACGAATCTTCACTGGAAACGTATTTTGTGCCAATGGCGCAATACTTTCTCGGCACATTGAGAAATGATGCAGAGCTCGACGCATTGGGCACCGCGGGTGCATGGCAAAGAAACGCGGCAGCCCACCTGATAGCGCTCAATGAAATGCTTTTTGGCGCCATCACTGAATCAGCAGTCGAAAGAGAATATCTTGTTCGCGTCTCCAGTTTGATCGTCGAAGAGTACGTATGCAGCGAGGTGTGGAATCTTGACGCTGCGGAACCGGACAACGCTCTTTTACTACGCGTGTTGATGGAAGGCATGGGGATCATCGGAGAAGGACTCGGCAAAGATCACATACGAACAAGTGCATTTTTGACAAACGTACTCTGTCCATTACTCGATAAGCTCGGTGAAGAATCGCTTGAGGTGCGAGACACCGCAGCGCTTGTTTTGCTCAAGTTGGCTCAAAGCGGAGAATACAATTCAACCGATGATTCACCAATAGCGAGTCTTGTCGTTGCGAACGCAGACTACGTTGTGGATATGCTTTCTCGACAAATGCGGCATTTAGATAAGCACTCACGCGCTCCTCGACTCTTTGCGGCTATTCTAAGGAGGACTGATGCGGCAAAGAGCATGGTGAAGCTTCTCGCAGAGCCGATTCGATTGGCGTTGCGCACATTTTTGATCGTCAATAGAGAAAAAAATGCGGAGCACTCCGAAGATTTTCTGCTCGTAATGAATGAATATTGTTCAGCAGTGTTGCTCGAGGTGCGAGAGATAGAGACACACTCGCGAGGTGTTGTGGCTAGCATACAAAAGTATCACCCGGAGGAGCCAGACAGCGAAGACGAGAACGAGCTGACGGAGGTCTTTGTCGAAGAAATGCGTTCGGTGCTTTCGCAGGACATTGAAACCACCCGGGCTCAGTCCTTGGAGCGCGTTCGTCGCCTTCAGGCCATGGTCGGTTGTGCGATAGACTTGCTGAGATCGGTCAGCGCGCTGCTGGAGTCGCCTTACGCCGGCGTTCGAAGTTTATCTGCAACGGCTTGCTCGTTCGCTCTTGAGAGCCTTTCAGCAGCAGAATCTGCATTGACGCATGATAAATACGTCTTAAAAGTACTCAAAGCTTACGGAGGCAGGAATTCCACGCCTTTTGATGTGGCTTCCCTCTACAAAGATGCCCGTGTACTGCCACACATCCATAACATCTGGCCTCATGCGGTATCATCGCTCAGCGACCGATTTCAAATTTCGATTCAAGCTGAAGCGTACGAAGCGAGTTTGTCGTTACTTCGAACCATGGCTTCGACAAGTGGTGGCGATTTCATCGCCAAACGCATGAACTCGGATCTATGGCCTATACTGTCGCGCGTTTTGCAACAAGGTGTTTGTCACGTTGACAAACGACACCGATCGCTCGAACTTCTTACGCTGGCAGATACCGTCGATGCAAGCTTCATCGCTGAGTCGGAGATTTCATCAGAGCTTACGAGACGCATCCGTATCAAAATATGCGATACTTTAGAATCCATCGCATCGTGCGAAAAATCAAAGCAAGCGCTACACGATTTGCTCGGGGCGGCAGTGCCCGTCGTGGCCAAGCTTGCCATGGAGGACGACGAGGCTTTGCGACTCGTCGCAGCGAACGCAACGCGTGCTTTCGCAAAAGTCAACGGTGATGAAGTTTGGCTATACTCGATGGCAACCGCGGCTCGTGGCGGTCTTTTGGTTGACATTCCCACTCCAGTCTGGAGTGTCGCGCCCGAGGCTGGATCGCAGCGAGTCAGTCTTCCCCCTGTTTCTGCCATCGTGCCTGAGTGTTGCTTTGATGGTGACAGGAAGGAAAGTAGGGAAGCGACTTTCGCGGCAAACATTCTCAAATCATTAGTCTTATAGTTTGTGTAGTTTCGACCTCTAGCTAGTAGCCCGAATGTCACTACGCCGCCGAGGGCCAACGCGCACTCTGGAAACCGGCGTCTCGTGGAGACGGCGGCGACGAGTCACAAAATCACTAAAATCATCGGCTTCGGGTTCGACGGGCTCTAAGTGCACGCAAGTTGAAGGATATCTAATCCCTTGATATAGTCCGTTGTCAAAATACACGTACACCTCGTGAATCGTGCCCCTCCACGGCAAGAAATATTGCGTTGTTGGGGAGCCGTCGAAGAGCGGCGAGGCGTCATAGGTCGCAAATTGACCAATTGCCGGTAATGTGCCATCTCGTGTATCTGGAGTTCCATTACTCGTCTCGTGCATACCTTGAAAGTCAGTTAAAGTGTTCGTGGCGGAAGCAGCCGAGTGCATGCTGTTGCCAATCGTGATCTTCTCGTGCAAGTTCCCGGATACGTTGTGGAACGGGCGAAACAAAAACTGACCCATGACGAACGGATCTGCTATACCCCTTAACTTATCATTGATGTAAATCTTTGTCGTATTCGAAACGCCATCGTACGTGCAGAGCACTTTGAACGCGATCCCGTCGCGCGCAAAAAAACCCTTGCCTGGCACCGAGACGTCGACGATGCGCAAACCACCGCCCAAACTGAGCGGTAAATTATTGTAGGAGTCCATGAACGTTTGCGCGCCAAATCGCACTTCACCCGCGTCCGTGACGAAAACAACGAGGGAACCACCGCACTGAGATTGATAGGGCGCACATCCACCGATCGTGGCTATAGTTTGAGCTACTACTCCGGTGCACGGAACACACCACCACCAAGAAATTAATACGCACCACGAGTCGCAAATTGGTAACGCGTCGTACGTCACGAAAGCTTCTACAGAAATACGCACACCAGCGCGACCGTAAAGTCCTGTTTGATCGGTAGAAAAATCAAAGGTCAGCAAAAAGCGCGCGTGTAGGAGCAAATGAAATGTTTTAAAAATTAATTCGAGAAAATAATTCCCACCTGGTAAAGTGTAGGAACACGGCGGTGCTAAACAACGCTCATATCGTCGAACGCGCCCATCTCGCAGCTCAAATGCGCTGCCCGCGTTGTATGTAAAGTCTGCCGTGCGGCAACGCTCGCCAAGGCGCGGTAGAAGCACCGCATCTATCTGTGAAATCAGGACGAACATTGAAAATTAATTAAATATTTCTCAGACCAAAACTAATTATTTTACCACGTAAAGCTCGCCGTTCAGGGCGTGTTGTCCGCTTGCCATGTCCTACTTGAGCTGTCAGAGCTCATAGCGCGATCTCGTGCACAAAATCGGCGTACCGGCGAAATAATTCTTGCATAGTTTTTCCATGAGGTCGTACTGATGAAATTAATTAAATTGATGCACTGATGAATACGATATATTTACCTTGTAAACGACGATTGCGCCAGCACTGGACCCACAACTCGAGGTACGGCTACTAGTGTGCTCGTAGGAGTGCAGCTCTGACCAACGCATCTCTCAAATGCGCCGAAATGGATAATGTTTGCATGCTGGAAAATTTGGAAAAATAATTAAACGAGAAATAATTAAATCAAAGTACTCTCACCGTCGTATACCCCGAGAGCGCGGTCACGAGCTCGTCACCATCCAGTGCGTCCTTTGACAGCCATGGGTCATAAAGTTCGCGTTCAATCTCTTGAAATTCTTCCGTTCTAGGGGCGAGCATGAGCATGATAATATCGTACAGCATCGCTGTGGCGCGGTTTGCGATTTCCTCCTGCGTCGTCATGAGATCGGCAAGTAAGGTAACCCATGCGGAATCCGTCGGTGCAAATACGGTACAGTCACCGTTTCCAAAACCTTGCGTGTCAAACTCGCGCTGGAGGCCGAGAACGCTTGTAAGTTCACGAAAAACACGCAGCGTCGGTGTGCGAAGAATTCTATCGTAAAGAGTCACTCCGAATTCCGCCGTCGGCGGAATGAGCGCCGCATCGATAATAGCGATACCGCCATTCGTCGATGGAATGTCACTTTTGATGAACCGTGCAGAGTTTAAACGTCCTCGAAGCACATGGCGGGGTGTGAAGAACTTTTTCACGCCGCGGCGAGTTGAGAGTACTTTCACTGTCTTAGCGATGGGCGTGCCTTGGAACGTGTTAGCGTAGCTCTTCGCTAAGATTGGATATGCCAAGCGCGTGGCAAACTGCTGTTCCTCGGGACCGAGTCCTAGACGAAATTTGAGTCTTTCAGGGGCTCCTTCGGCGCTTCGAGTACTTATGACGTGGTACGTGACAAATTGTCGCAACAGTGCGTCCCTCTGGAACAAATCTTCGAACGTCCAACCGATGTAATTCAAAGTTAGTCGAATCGCTACATTTGTTGGCGCGAAAACGACGCTGTCAGCAAATATATTCGTTTCGGATGGTGTATCGAGTTCGAGCATCAACTCATGCATTGCGGGCGCTCGTAACAGATCTGTAAACATAGACAGCTCGCTACGCAATGAGAGCTGACGAAATGCTGTCAACATTGGTGGAACTAGCACATCATCGATGATATGGACGATGCCAGTGCATGAAACAATATCTGCGGCGACGACGACGGCGGTGTTATCAAAGCGACTGCTCGTGCTCCCACCAGAAATTCTAACGTATCGCGAACTGACCTTAGATATGTCCACGTCCACTCGCAAAGCTGGAATCTCCACTTGTCCTGGAAAGGCACTCAAAATTGTAGACGCCCCGACGGGGCGTAGCAATTGTCCTGGGACGAGGCTCGTCGACAAGTACGACTTCAAGTCAATACTTTGCTGTGTCGACGTTAGCTGTCCTTCAGTGTAAAGCAGGATACTGAGAAGAAGGGAGTAATCTGAGAAAAGAGCAGATTTTGTGAGCTCAGTTTTGCGAAAGAACCGTCTCCAGGCGCGATTCGATGGTAAGAAATAAGCGCGAAATCCATGATTTGTTCCATCAAAGACACATGTCTGCAAACTTGACCTCCCCACAGTCCCATCGTAGCCATCGTATTCGCTCGATTCGAATATCACGCGCAACGAATCAGTGATTCGAAATGCTTCAGCACTCGTGCTAAGCTCTGGTAATGATTTTGATATCTTCCACACACTGGGAAAAGCGTTTGACTCGACTAATGGTATCAAGAGCTCTGAGGCGAACACGGCACTCAAGCGAGGACACAGAGCGACATCTGTCGCGAATAAATCAGCGATAGTTGTTCCAACATCAGTGAAAATTCGTAATTTGCGAACGTTTATGTCTTGAACGACGTCTACGCGAAGCTTGGGCATACGCATTGACGCGGTAGAGAGCTCGTCTCCGTCTCGAACATCGCGGCTGTTCAATGCTGCTTGCACGATGGATGACTCCAAAATTTCACAGACGAGGACTCTGTCACTTGTTATTTCTTCTAATCCTTTATCCATGACTATCGACGCCCTCTCAAAGGCACTGTCGGGAACGAGAATGAGAGTCTGAGCAGACGCACTACCCAAATTTCGCAGCGTATCCCCGCAATACGACTGCAGACCGACGTCTACGAGTGCGGCAAAGAATACAAAACTCATGTCGGTATCTGTACTTATCCTCATATCGCTCAAAGCATTGAGAAGGGATGCACCTGTGAGGTCGTTGGAACATACACCCACGCTCGCGACGAGAGAACAGAGCAGGGTCACGGAGAAGAGAATTGCACCGACGGCCACCACGCGCGTCATCACCCGAGGAAGGCGCGCACGAGGTATTCAAGATTGCTAATACTTATTTTGGTCATCTGTAGTTGCGGCGAAGTGTGAGGAAGAGCGCGAGGACTACAGGACGTAACTCATGGTTTGATGTGACTCGATGTACACTAGGACGCTACAACTGCTAATGTCTATGACGCGAAGAGGGTCTTGCGATTAGAAATAATATACTCAACGGCATTTTGCGTGATACCCGCCATAGTGACGACGCCTCCGATGACGGAACAGATACCCAGGACGAATGCACCAAACGACGTGCGAGTCTCTTTGAAGTCGACGCGAATCGGCGATATTTCGTAAGTAAAGATGACGCCCGGATCACGGCCGTTGGACGTCCCCATAATTGATCGCTGTGAGCTTGTGAAAGTTTCAGTAACGCTATACTGATGAGTGCTGATGATTTTGTTCTCTCCCAAAGGCTCGAACGTCGTCGACACAACGTTAAGAAAATATTGCTGCACCGCGTTCGGCGGAAGTGAGCGGTGCGTTCCGTCGAGTGGACTCACCAAACCGGGAAAGCTTTCCCCAAATGACAGCCTGTGAATCGTATGCGTTAAATTTAATGCCGTCTGCACGTTTAGCTTGACCATTTGCATCCCCATCATGAGCGAACGTCCCGGCGAAATGGAAAACCGTCCCGGTACCCGATTCACTTCAAGGTAACCCTTCACCTCGCACCCTTCTTGATTCTCGTTTCTAAACGCATGCTCCACGCCCTCTGGAAACACTTCTTGCAATAAACTTTGTAGACCAAACATACCACCGAACGGCTGCACGTGCTCCATGGCATGAGAGTCGGCGGCGTGTGCGGAGTCGGTCTCGTTCATCTTTTGCAGCGCTTGCTCAATCTCCTTGTGTTTGTTTGGCTTTTCTGAAGTAAACGCAGCATCAATCACTTTCCCATGCTTGTCTATCCTCCTCTTTTCGATGTGACCATCGTGCACGTCGTAGTGCTCTTCTCCGGCTTTATCCGAGGTGTCGAGCGTGATGAGATTGCAAGCCAGACTGTGAAAGGTAATATCGACGTCAATCTTCAGTCTTTCCGCGTTGGGCACCGTTTGATGAACACCGAGCGGATTTACTCTCAATTCGCTCACGATTTTCGTCGTCTTGTACGAGAAGAATTCGCCAAAGAACAAAATCAAACACAACGCCGCGCACACCAAAGTAGTGATCACCCCAGACGTCGATTCGCTCACGTAATCCTCCTTTAATTTCGGATTCGCGTCCAACGCTTTGAGTATATTCGTCATACGCTTACTCGGTGTCGAATACTCGTCGTCTTGACCGCCATGACCGACATTTCGACGCGTTAAACCGCCTCGATCAGGCTGATTCATCGCCTCCTAAGACGACTCTTCCCTCTATGGTTCCGCGCTCGTTGTTCGTGCGTCGTGAACGGCGAGACGCGAGGTCGTGTTGACGAACAGATCGCACCGCTCGATAGCTCGAACGGTTCGTCGTCTGCTCGCGCGCTTGGTCGTCCGAGTTGTGAGGCGGTTGGTGGCGCGTCTCGAGCGTCGTCGCTGGTTACAAGTTAATATGAAATCAATTCCGAGGTGATTAAATCGGCGCTCATTCCGTCAATTGTACGGCGGCGATGGATGGGATTTTTTCGCGTAATTTTTGCGTCACCGCGACGCGCACCGTCATCACCTTGGCCGCCGGTCCCGTCAGGCGCACCTTGACGATGGGTTCTTCGATGTCGATGAGTTCGAGTTCTCCCCCGCCCGTGCCGGCGAGGTACGGTCGGATCTCGTCTAACGTTGCCTCCACGTTTTCTTCGTTCAGGTCCAATCCCTCGAGCTTTTCCTCCACCTGTATGACTTCCATGATGTCTGGAATCTTTTCCAACAAGCGCTTCTCTATCCCCATGCGCATGGTCACCGTGCTCGACGGGCACGATCCGCACGCGCCCTTGAGCTTCAGCTTCACCGACAGTCCGTCGATTTCGACGAGTTCGACGTCACCACCGTCCGCGATCAAGTACGGTCGCACTTCGTCCAGCACGCTCTCGATGTTATCCGCGGTGAGTTCCAAAGTATCCGTGAGCGAGCCCTCGGACGCGGCGCGCGCTTCGACGGCGCGTCGCGACGACGCGCGCGCGCGCGTCGAACGACGCGACGACGACGACGACGACGCGCGTTTTCGTCGATGTTGTCGGGACGCATTCGTCACGCTCGTCGACGCTTTCGTGGACGAGAACGCGCGCGACATCGTCGTGGGTCACCGCAATCAGTCGTCGCGCTGTGCGGTGCGGGGCGAGGCGGGGCGGGGGGCCGGGTCTCCGTCGCCTCGTGAAGGACCCGCCCCGTGCCCC
>MDSW01195446.1_pt1 | contig 18078 bp, 13 predicted proteins | sample 811171 | NCBI WGS metagenome assembly MDSW01 (sample SAMN05326641, study PRJNA326480) | marine metagenome | isolation source: seawater | place: Atlantic Ocean: North West | collected 2012
CGGAGTGCTGCAGGTATGTCCTGCTGGTATCTGTCCCGGCCAGCGAGCGACCATTGGTACTCGAACACCACCCTCAAACGTTGTTAGTTTGCCGCCACGTAGAGCACCCGACTGACCAGCATGCGTTCCATAGCTAAGAAATGGGCCATTGTCGTTGGTGAAAATTACCAATGTGTTTTCTGAGAGATTGAGCCGATCGATTGTTTTTACGATCTCCCCTACTGACCAGTCAATTTCTTCGATGACGTCGCCGTACAGGCCCCGTGCGGATTTTCCTCGGAAACTGTCTGATGCAAAAATTGGTACATGCGGCATGATATGAGGAACATAAAGGAAGAAGGGTTTGTCCTTGTTTTTTTCGATAAACGTGACAGCTCGATCGGTAAGTCTTTTGGTAAAAAGGCGTTGGTCGGGATCGGTCTCGATGACCTTGTTGCCATCGTATAGAGGAAGTGGTGGCATCGAGTCGAATAGAACTGGATGGTATTTCGTGTTGTCATTGGAGTACGGGATACCAAGCCATTCATGGAAGCCATTCTTTGAGGGAGCAAAAAATGGAGGGAGTCCAAGGTGCCACTTGCCAAACATTCCAGTTGCGTATCCTGCTTTTGTGAGAAGTTCTGGAAGAAGTTCTTCTTCAGGTGCAATGCCCGTGGGGCTTGTGTGATTGAGTGCGCCTTCAAGCCCAACACGGTTGGCGTAGCATCCCGTCATGAGTGCCGCACGAGAGGCTGTGCACACTGCTTGCGCGACATAGAAATCATCAAACTTTGTTCCCTCAGCAATGAGCCGTGAAATATTAGGGGTCTTGATCTTCGATTTAGGCGTGAAATTGGGAAGGTCTCCCCACCCCATGTCATCAGTAAAAATGAGAACGATGTTTGGATGATTCACCTCTGCAGCAGAAGTGATATCTAGAGTACCAATACCGGTGAGGAACAGCACCACGCCCAGCATGAATGGGCTTGTGCTTTTTAGGGGACTATTTTTTTTGGTTTGCAGAAGTAAATAAAAGTTTTGGTAAAGCATGGTAGTCCCTTAGTCGGCTTTTTGATGATTCCAATGTCCCGTAGGCCCGCCTCTAAGTTCTAACTCATCTCGTCCACCGCTTCGAGAGGTGGTATGAAAAGAACCAAATGAGGTTCAGCTTTCAGGGTTAGTGTTTCACCACCCGCTAGATAAAGAAGGTCATTCACGCTGAATCCGACACATGGTCTGTGGATGTCTGTTCCCTGCATGGTTGAGTCGCACGCACTAGAAAGTTAAAAGATTTCGCTGAAATCGTTCCGTCGTCTGTACCATGGAGCCCATTGGCACGTGAGGCTCTTTGCATGTAGATGCAGAAGCGATAGAGGGGTCAGTTGGCCGTCGCAGGCTGCTTGCGGGTGCGGTCCCACTCCTGTAGGGAAACATCACCATTGCTATCGTTGTCGAGGTTGTTGTGTTGTTGTACAAAAATCTTTGCATATTCTTTTTCGGATAGGTTGCCATCCTTGTCAGTGTCACCGAAACGGAATGCAACTTCATGAATGAACTCGCTTTTGTCCAAGATGGAGTCGTGGTTCTTGTCGAGGTTCGGGAAAAGATTTTCATAGAAGAAGACATATTCTTTTTGTGAAATCAGTTTGTCTTTATTCTCATCAATTCGATTGAAAAGAAGACTTCTTTTTTTCTCTTTGCTTTCATCAGGTGGTTGCGTAGTTGGGCGAGATGTCTTGGTTTGAGTGATGCGTTGAAAGTCGGTGCTTGCAATCAGGTCGCCAGTTTTCAAGTTGAGGAACCATGCAGTTGTTGCAAGCGGCAGTGGGGCTGTTGCAGTCCAGACGCCATTGTTATTGACGAGAGACGCAGGTGCTTCGGTCCAATTTCTCAACCCTGTAATTCCCGAATCAGATGTGGACACAAGCACAGCATTTGCAAAAGGTTTTGAAGAAGAAAAAGAGGCCGTCGCGGTTCCGTTTGTTACAGCAACTTCTTTTTGTGCGCACCAAGGACTGCCTGTCTTCACGATGGATTTGGCAAATGCGTAGGAGTCAGCATGAGTCCACGGTGGCCCATGGCCATGCCCCATGCCGGGTCTCAGTGAGACAACCCTTGGCCCTGGTGATCTCTTGTATGACAAAGCCTGAGAGTCAAGAGGAAAGTGCTTGTCTCCTGGCCACGACAGCCATAAAAGTGGCATCGTAGCACGTGATAGATAATGTATCGGGTCCCATGTTTCACGATACATGGTGTTGTTGCCTAGTGCTTTCCCGTACTGATTAGCTGCATCTGCCAAACTGCCGCAACCGTAGGTTGGTATGCCAAAAGCAAATCGTGTGTCGATGCCAACAGCCGTCGACACGATAACACCGCCCCAAGAGATTCCCATCACACCGATGTTTTCAGGATCTACACGAGGGTGTGACCGAAGAAGGGAATGAGCCAAAATTGTGTCAGCTACGGCATGGTACATCCACTGCTCTTTGAGGGGCTTGTCTGAATCGCCATAGATTCCTGAGCGGTATGGGCCTGAGTTGGCGTGCTGCCTCCATCCGGTCGGAATACATCCTTCCTCAGCACTTGAACCTTTCTCATCCGTTTGTCCTTCGACTGCGATACTTATTGCAGCAAATCCATGATTGTTCCATCGCTCGACCCATTCCTTAAAGGCAGTGCCACCACCACCGTGCACAAGAACAATTCCAGGTACTTTATCTTGTCCGACTTTCTTTTCTGGCATTCCTATCCAGGCAAAAGCTGTTGTTGACTTTCCTTTGTAAGGCAGTGCATCAAAAAAGAGCGAGTGAAGATTACTCGGTCCTGAATGAGGTTCACTATCCACTGTCGGTGGTGATGCTACAAGTTCCCCTAACTCAAGAATGGTCTGTCGAGCAATGCTCACTTCATCAGCGAATACATTGTGAACAAAAAGAACGAGTAATAAGGGAAGTGGGGTTAATCTCATTATGTCACTATAAGTTTTTCCGCTGTTAAGAAGAGAAAAGTCGCCAGATGGAAGGAGGCAAACTTTTCAAGGCACGCTCTAAGTGTCTTCATGCTGTTAGCAGTTGATGCAACTATGTTTATGCAGTCAGCGGAGTATAGGTAACTTCAAAAATAATTGATGAGGCCACGGTGTTTCCAAAGTTTGGTTGGTCTGCGGCAATGCCACCAAACATATATCCGATTACAGTTTCTGTAGTTAAGGAATCGAGGTCGATGATGTCGTCAGTTAGCACAGGCACATCATGAGCAGGGAAGAATCGCGCATTCGCGCCGAAGTAAAGAAGCTTTCCATTACCATCATAAATATCTGGGAACTCAGTTATGTATTGTTGCTGATATGAGCCAGATGGATCCCGCAACACTGCAGTTATTTGCCTGTGGAAGCCATTGTTCTCGTCGTATGTCAGTTGCTCCGTAGCTGGATCGAATGTATTTGCTGATATACCTCCGAGAAGAATCTGAGTCATCTCTCCATTGGTTTGTGAATAGAGGCCAATCTTGCCAGACTCGTACTGGTTCATGGCCTGCTTGAAAACGTCTGTCTCAGTCGTTGGGTTTTCTGTTGTTGGGATGCCGTCAGGTCCGATTTCAGCTGGCACAGTCCACACGCCGACGCCGTTGTAGAAGACGCCAGCCAATGCAACAGTACTTTTAGTAGTGCCACCCTGACCGTCGGGTGAAAGAATTGGGAACACATTTAAATCACGGCGACGAAACCGGCTTGGGTCGCCACCGGCAGGAGCAACGTCAACGTTACTATACGAAAGGGTTCCAGCAGCGAAGTCATAGTCGAGATCAAAACTTCGAACCTGTGAGGTATAGACTTGGAAAGTTGTTGATCCATGTGCGTACGGACCTTCAAACTTTTGGCCAAAAACAAGTTGATGGCGGTCTCCTATTTTTTCCAAACCTCCGCCAGTCACTTGAAAAAATCCGCCATCATATGAGCCATCAGGAGACGGTTCTCCAGTAGCCTGTAAAATGGTGTTCGTGTTGAGCGTTCCGTCTATTCCTTTCACCCAGTCTACGAGTGTCGGAAGATTGATAGCCGAAATCGCATTGTAGGTTGTGAAGTTATTAATCGCGCGAGAGTAAACATATCCACCGACTATAAACAGCGTGTCTCCATCCTGGTAAGACTCGGTGTTTGTTGATGACAAACTGTCGATTTCACTTGAACTAAGACCGCTGCTGGTATCGTTCAGTGAGCGACTCCACGTCTCCTTTGATATGGGGTCGATAACCCACACATCGGTGTTCTGATATCTCGGTGGAAAATTGGCCAAACCGTCTTCTGAGAAACCGTGTAGTCCATTGGTTCGACCGGCAATGAGCACCCACTGGTCGTCATAAATGCCACTGGCAAACGATTGAAGCGTTGGGACAGACGCTGTTCCCATGTCATACTCAGCAAAAGTCAGGTCGTAGTCACCAGACCAATTTGTTACCTGACTAAAAGTAGGTGTCTGGTCCTTCGAGGGAGCTGCTGAAATGCTTGATGTCGGTCCCGTTGCATGACTATCCGTATTGGTAGCCCAGACCCAGAACGTGTATGGAAGACCGGTTTCTAAGTCTGAAAAGTTTTTACTAGTGGATGTTGTTATGTATGTCGTGTTTGTTGATCCATTGTCAATTGTTACCGTGTAATTCAACGAGCCAACAAATGATGCTGGTGGGTCCCAGCTAACCATTAAAGAGGTCGCGTCCTCTGATTGGCCAAATCTCAAATTTTGAACCTCGGAGGGTGCTTCGCTGGATGGTGGAGTTATTGGGCTTCTATCATCCCACCCAACAACATCGAACGCCTTGTCGAAGCCCGGTGGGCTTGTTGACTGCGAAGGCGTCCACCGGATGCGGTCACCTTGCTGAATCAGGCGGCGTTGTAGTAACTCAAGGAGTTTAGTCGGGTTTGACGTTGTGGGAACTGCTGAGACGTTCACCCAGCTTCCTGTAGCTGGTAGAAATTTTTCTACGACACCGTTTGCGACTGATGTAATCACAAAGCTATTAGTTTCGTCTCCAATTATCTCAGACTTGTTCATTATTATCGGTGGCGGACCGACTAGTGAATTATCTAAATAGACTGAATCTGTTTGTTCTAACGGTGGGCGGGAAAGAGTTCCTGTATCTGCAGTAAGTGCGAGACGACGTTCAAGCAGTTCGAGGATACAGGAATTCTGTTGCTTCGGTTTGCGGAAATGCCGGGTAGTGCGACGAAATTGTGTATGAAAAAAAAACATTCCCATCAATACATGTTCCTTGAAGGAATCTCCCCATCTCCGGCAATAGTGCCACAGCCAACTGACCTCTAGATTAATTCCAGTTACTATGAAAGGCAAAGGAACGGTTAGGAAATTAGAGCGTCCCAGCAATGCGAAGTCTTTGGCCACTGATTCCGGTAGAACGAGTTGCGTGTTCGGTGGAGATGCAACGTCTTTTTAGCAGAAAGGAAGTAGCGGCGGCCGGACTTGAACCGGCGACCCCAGGCTTATGAAGCCTGTGCTCTAACCAACTGAGCTACACCGCCCTTTCGAGAGATCTGCCTGTAGCGACCTCCTTATAAGTTCTCCACTATACCCCATCTTTTCAGAGGTGCATCTGTGAGCAAAAAAGATGTAGGTAGACGGGATTCTGGCTTCAAAAAACAGGCTCGGGCTTACCTACGCAAGCCCGAGCCAATAGTTGTTTGCGTTTGCTGTTGAAACAGTGCTGAAAATCAACAATTTGATTATTCAACTAAACCGCATGCAGCTTCGACAATCGTATTGATTTTTCCGTCATCCAATTCGCCCTTCTTCAAAGCATGGCTGGAAACAACTTTACTGCTCTTGTAACAGACAACAGTTAGGTCGGCTTCTGGAGAAATGTTTAGATTATCTGGTCCATTTTGAGAATCTTCGGGCACAACGAATGCTACATTTTGAATACCGTTGTCTTTCACAAACTTCGTTGCCGCGTTTTTCAGGCTGTCGCTATCTCCGCCAATCATGTTGACGAAGCTACAGAGTTTTGCATCTGCGTGTTCTTTGATTTCACCTTCAAGTTCATTAACGAGTTTTGCTAATGGCTGATCAGCGGTTCGTGCAAAGATCATCACAACCGGCCGACTACCCATTCTGCATCGGTAGCAAAGTCGCTTGCCATCTTCTACGCCATCACTTGGATTGCCAGCAGCCTTTGTTACGGTGAAGGCGCCAACACCGTCTCCCGGTTGCGGGCCACTTACAAGATCTGCCATGCAGTAACTTGCAGTAAATAGTAAGGCAATGGCCGCTGTCCCGGCTGTGAGTCGTTGAAATGGTTTCAGGAACTCCATCGAAAACTCCTACGTGTTTGTGAGGTACTGTTTCGTTTGTTGATGGGCAAGTGATTCGTGAGAGATCGTTTGCTCACCGTGTTTCCAAACAATTTTGGGAAACCATGCCACGCTGGCAAGAGGTAATCCTTTTGATAATTCTATCATAGCGCGGTTAGGATGCTTTCGGCAACCGTGTCATTCCAATGTGAAATGTCATGATGTCGTAGTAGTTCCCTGAAAAAGAGGTTCAAGATGCCCCATTCAGTACCCAGCCCAAATATTCGGCAGACGCAGCTGTTTATTAATGGTCAGTGGATTCCATCGCAGTCCGGAAAGACCTTTGACACGATTAACCCCGCAAATGAGGAGGTGATTGCGGAGGTGGCAGAAGGGGATGCGGTTGATGTCGAATGTGCAGTTGAAGCAGCCCGTCGGGCTTTCGATGAAGGACCTTGGCCTCGTCTGAATGCTCGGGAGCGAGGGAAAATAATGCACCGGTTTTGTGATCTTATTGATGAAGAAATTGATGAACTTGCGGCCATTGAGTCTCTTGATAACGGAAAACCGCTGAAAGATGCACGTCATGTTGATATCCCGTTAGCCGTTGAGTGCATCCGGTACTATGCCGGCTGGGCAGATAAAATCCAGGGCACGACAATCCCGGTGAACGGCGATTTTCTGTGCTACACACGACGTGAACCAGTAGGTGTTGCAGGACAAATTATCCCATGGAATTTTCCAATTCTGATGGTGGCATGGAAGTGGGGCCCGGCGCTTGCGGCAGGTTGTACGCTTGTAATGAAGCCTGCTGAACAGACGCCGTTGACCTGTCTTCGGCTGGCTCGTCTGGCGCAGAAAGCTGGGGTTCCTGATGGAGTCATTAACGTTGTGCCAGGATTTGGTCCAACAGCCGGTGCTGCAATCGTCAAGCATCCCGGAGTAGACAAGATTGCTTTTACTGGATCTGGTGAAACAGCGAAGGCAATCATGCGTCAGTCAGCAGATACCATGAAACGGATGACGCTTGAGCTTGGGGGTAAGAGTCCGAACATTGTGTTTGCTGATGCCAACTTAGAAGCTGCTGCAGAAGGTGCTCATATTGGTATTCATCTGAATCAGGGCCAATGTTGTTGTGCTGGCTCTCGGCTGTTTGTTGAAGACTCAATTCATGATTCTTTTGTTGAAAAAGTAGTTGAGCTATCAAGAAAGCGGCGCGTAGGAAATCCTTTTGATCCTGCTACTGAACAGGGGCCGCAGGTTGATCGTGCTCAATTTGAAAAGATCATGAGCTATATAGAGAAGGGGCAAGAAGAAGGAGCTGTTTGTGCAACAGGGGGGCAACGAGTAGGTGATCGTGGGTTTTTTGTTGAACCGACAGTTTTTACGGAGGTTCATGACGAGATGGCGATTGCTCGAGATGAGATATTTGGGCCCGTATTATCGGTTCTTCGGTTTTCAGATATTGATGAATTAGTACGTCGCGCAAATGCAACAACATTTGGTCTTGCTGCTGCTGTGTGGACACGAGATGTGAGTAAAGCCCATATGTTGGCCGAACGATTACGAGCTGGAACAGTGTGGGTCAACTGCTATGACGTTTTTGATGCGGCCGCACCTTTTGGTGGGTTTAAGCAGTCCGGCTTTGGCCGAGAGCTTGGGCAGCGTGGGCTCGATGCCTACTTAGAGGATAAGACGGTCACGGTCAGCCTAGGGTGAGAGAGTAATTCGACAACTAATACAACCAAGAGTGTGGATTCATGGCAAAAGTACGAACTGGTGGTGGTTGGAGAGCAATACGTTACACCTTGAAGAAGGCCTATGAGGTTGGTGGGTTCTGGTCTTTGTGGAAAGCGATGCGGAGTAAAAACACATGTAAAACATGTGCTCTCGGCATGGGCGGGCAGGCGGGTGGCATGGTTAACGAATCAGGCCACTTTCCCGAAGTGTGCAAGAAATCATTTCAAGCCATGGTTGGCGATATGCAAGGTGGCATCCCGGATGATTTTTTTCGGACATATTCAATTGCTCAGCTCAGTAAATTCACACCGTATCAGATGGAGCATGCAGGAAGGCTTGTAAAGCCTCTTTTGTTGGGCAAAGGGAGCCAACATTATCAGCCAATAACGTGGAGTGAGGCGATGGAACGAATCGTCACGAAGCTTCGTAACACACAGCCGCAAAAAAGCTTCTGGTATTTCTCAGGACGTTCAAGTAACGAGGCGGGGTTCCTTTTGCAGTTGTTTGCAAGACTCTACGGAACAAACCACGTCAACAACTGTAGTTACTACTGCCATCAGGCAAGTGGCGTCGGGCTTACAAGTGTCATTGGTACAGGAGCCGGGACAATTAAGTTGGATGACCTTGAGAAAAGTGACTTCGTCATGCTGATAGGAGGCAATCCGGCAAGCAATCACCCTCGTATGATGAGGTCATTGATGATGGTTCGCCGACGCGGTGGAAAGGTCGTGGTCGTGAATCCTATGGTCGAAACAGGCCTCGTGAATTTCTCAGTTCCCAGTGATCCCATGAGCTTGCTTTTCGGGACCAACATAGCAAGCACTTATGTTCAGCCATGTCTTGGTGGTGATCTTGCGCTCATGTATGGAATCATGAAACGATTGAAAGAGATGCATGCCTTGGGGAGAGGGGAAGCACCAGAACCGATTATTGACGAAGTATTCCTTGCTGACCACACGCAGGGCTGGGATGCATTAGCAGAACGTCTCGATTCGTTATCGTGGGAGGAGATTGTTAAAAAGTCAGGAGTTGAAAAAGAAGAGATCAATGACGTCGCGGTGCAATATGCCTCCTCGCAGCGGGCCGTCTTTTCCTGGACTATGGGGGTCACGCATCATCTCCATGGTTCAGCCACTGTTCAGGCTATCGCACAACTTGCGCTGATGCGACGCATGATTGGTCGTCCAGGTGCTGGCCTCCAGCCAATCCGTGGCCATTCGAATATTCAGGGAATGGGTACTGTTGGTGTTACCCCAAAACTGAAAGAAAAAATATTTGAACGACTTGAATCAGAACTTGGTGTGAAGTTGCCATCATTTCGTGGATTTGACACGCTCGAGTGCCTCGAAGCAGCTGAGCGAGGGGACATGCAATTCGCTTTTTGTTTGGGTGGAAATCTGTATGGCGCAAGTCCGGATGCTAATTTTTCTAGACGGGCAATTGGGCGTACTGAGATGGCTGTCTATATGAATACATCATTGAATACTGGGCATGCCTGTGGGCTTGCGCGAGAGGAAACAATTGTTCTCCCTGTTCTCGCCCGTGACGAGGAGCCAGAGCCCTCTACGCAAGAAAGCATGTTTAGTTATGTGCGGCTCTCTGATGGAGGGAAACCCAGGCATGAGCAAAACGCTGACTACGGGCCACGAAGTGAAGTTGAAATCATCTCGGAACTAGGCTGTCGAATTCTTGGGATAAGCGGGCCAATAAACTGGCTCGAAATGGCGCATACGAGCACGATTCGTAAAGCGATTGGTCGGATGATTCCCGGTCTTGAGCAGATTTCTACAATGGATCAAACCAAAGAGGAGTTCTCCATTCCTGGTCGTACTCTCGATACGCCGATATTTCCTACCGCTGACGGTAAGGCAACGATTCATGTTCATGATTTGCCAGATGTGCCAGAGGGTCTGCAGTTAATGACAATCCGCAGTGAAGGCCAATTCAATACGGTTGTGTACGAAGAGGAAGACTTGTATCGGAATCAGAGTCGGCGAGATATTGTCTTAATGAACCCCGATGATATTCGCAGCCATGGTCTCACTGAAGGAGGGCGATGTCGTGTGCAAAGTGCTTCTGGTGAAATGCGTAGAGTTACCATCTCGGCCTATCCGAAAATCCGCCAAGGGTGTGTGGCAATGTACTATCCGGAAAGTAATGTGCTTGTTCCAAAGGGAGTCGACCCACTTTCTCGGACACCATCTTATAAAAGAGTGGCTGTTACTATCGTAAGCGATGAAAGTCGGCCTCCGTCTGAAGACAGCCCGGAAAATATTTCCATGGTCGGAGCAGGTACGCCACGTGAGAAAATGAACCAATGCTAGCGCATTTCTTTTTCGATTTTGTCGAGAAGACTTGGCGTCCACAGTTGCGTACAGGTCACCTTCAGCGAGAACTCAATTGACTCTGTCTGATGGAATCTTTATGCGTGAGGCTCATGGGCACCCGTTAAGGAAAACACCTGAAGGTATCGTTTTCCCTATTGTCATAGGTATGATCTCAAAAGAATCCAAAGCTTTGTCTGCTACCAGGGTGTTCAATAGCGTCTATCATCGCTTCTTTTTTTCACAAAAGTTTCTGTAACAAAATTTCCTGTAGTGTGTTGATGGGTTTCTTTGGAGGGAACATATGGACCATTCCGGGCAGTGTCGCTTGGCGTTGTCCTCAATATTGGCATGGAACGGAAGCGATGAGAAATGGTCAGATGGTTGTCATCAAGATCGTCTAGGGACTTTATACTGACGCACCACTCATCCTGGAAAGTGAATGCCACAATTGTGCGAGTCATTGGGTATGCAGGAAAGCTCTTGAAGTGTGGTTCTTCCATCGGATTGCAGGAGAGCATGTTGTGTAAGATTCACCTGTGCAAGATAAGAGATCTGCGCCAGCCTAGTCAGCAAGTAACTCTTCAGTGAAAAGTAGAAAGCCAAGCACCGCTCCTTGGCTGGCAGGTTGATTGATTCGGTCTAAACACTTGCGTTCATTTTGAACAAGTTGATGGCGCAGGCTGCTGTCCGAAAAAAATGATTGTATTGGTGTCACCTAATGTGGGGTCGTCGGCAGGCCGCCCATTGAGCAAGAGTGTCCCGGGAGGACAGCAGAACCCTTGAGGTGAGTTTGGGCGCCTGCGTTGAACTCCTGCGTTCGCGGCAGACGAGATGGGTTGCCGGCTAAAAATATCCCGTTGTTTTGCTCCATCGGCAGTCGCTGCGTTTTCGTTACGGGCTGACAGGTCTCGAGCGAAGCAGGTCCTGAAGAAGTTTTTCATGTCGATGTAGCATGCCACTCTCTGTTTTTTGCCTTGGTAAAGTTTTTTGGGTTTGGAGAAATCGATCGAGAGAGGGGCTGACCGAACGGCTGGAGATGTTGTTGACGCGACTGAATTGGCGAATTCTGGGAGGAATGTAGGGGAATGTGCCCCCCTGGCTTTAGTCAAAAGCGTTCACTGCAAAAAGTGGACACCTTGGCGATGAGAAACTCGCGTGCTGCATAGTTTTTAAGCAGGCGGGGAGGTGCCCACAACCCGAACACGAGTGACCGTTCTTTAGGCAGGGCGGCGAGTGGCCAGCTAAGTCGTTGATAGCAAACAACTTGCAGTCAATGCTTGACTTCTTGTGCATAGTTAATCGATTTCGTTTGAGAGAGAGTTGTTTGTGCTGAGTGAAATGTGCAGACCATCTCTCTTTGGTCTGAGTCGACACATGGAAGGAGTCATGAATGCCAGCGTTTATCCAAAATGAGTCTGGGGACTTTGCTGATACGGCAGTAGGACATGATGCGCAGGCAATTCTTGAGGTAGCAGAACGGCTCTTTACTGCCGAACCAGACTGGATTGTTTTTTTCCGTGAAATAATGGGTCTTGATGGCATCGTTCGGCGGACCTATCAGACACCAGACTCTCTCATGCGTTTTGAGTGTTCCGCTGAGTATGCCCGCATTCGGGAAATGTTAGATGCCCTGCGGCAGAAACAGCAGGAGAAATCACCTGTTCGGGAGGCTCAGCGAGTCGTCACTGTCAGAATGCCCATGTCACTTCACGAAACACTCAAAGCAGAGGCTCAGGAGATGAATGTGAGTATCAATAAACTTTGTATTTCCAAATTGCTCAAATTATTGGATGAAAATGCACGCCGGGATCTCGTGCCCGAAGACCATATCGAATGAAATTCATTACCGTATAAACAAGCCCGGAAAAAGAAAGAATCTGAGTGGGCCTATAAGCCGGGTTTTGTTCTTTCAGGTCAAATCCCAAAAGAGGCAATCATTTCTCTACGATGACAGTTACCTGCCACCTCGAGCAGCCCACCCGAAAAGAAACCGAAGCGGATCGCCTCAGGCCGCTGTTTAGAGCGAACTCTCTTCTGTTCGGCCTTGCTCCCGATGGGGTTTACCAAGCCAGACCAGTCACCTGGCCTGCTGGTGAGCTCTTACCTCACCGTTTCACCCTTACCAGCAGGCAGGAGCCTGCTGGCGGTCTATTTTCTGTGGCACTTTCCCTAACCTCACGGCTGGTGGGCGTTACCCACCATCGCATCCTCCGGAGCCCGGACTTTCCTCTCGTCAGAATATTTTTGGTACAAAAATTGCAGAAACACCTCGTAAGATGAATATGTCAATTTGTCATTCAAAACGATATCTGACCAGCGACTGCCCGGCCCACTCAGATTCCTTCAAAATCGTCGCACGGCACACGGTGAAGAGCAAGCGGTACACGCTACTTTGGGGTGGGAGTGATTAATCGGGAGAGGACCACTGGAAATAGTGCAAAACATTGAGAAGTAATATGCAGGACAGTTTTTCCCGTCGTATAGTTTGATTAGTATGATACGAGACAAGAATAACTCTGTTGTGCGTTTCAACGCCGGAGAATCCAGCTGATGTTCGGCGAATTACAACCCATTGGCGGAGGGGACTCGATTCCTTTGCTTAAGAAGACTCTCGTGGTTGGTCGGCGAGAGTCTGCTGATGTTGTACTGAGATTTCCTACTATTTCTGGAAGTCACTGTGAACTTGTTGTTGAGGAAGGAATTTGGGTCGTACGGGATCTCAACAGCAGCAATGGAACGAAAGTGAATGGTGTTCGCGTGAACGAACAGCACGTCAAGCCAGGTGATACGCTATCATTCGCTAAATATGCTTTTGAAGTTTTCTATGATCCGGCAGAGCTTGGTGCAACTGATGATGCCAAGAGTAAACTTGCTGAGACGGATGTTTTCAGCCGCAGCCTTCTCCAAGCCTCCGGATTGGAGTCCCGCCGTAGGCGGTAATTTTCTGCGGCAGGAGAGTGCAGGAGGCCGTGGCTTCAACAGAAGGAGTATCAATGGAAGCGTCCTGCTGTGTATGCTTGAGCCATGAAAAATTCTCGAACATCTCGAGTCGCCTTTCGCAAAAACCGTCATGCACATCGACGGCAAACTGATGTTACCCGGCAATTCACAAATGACGGCGATGTGAGTGAGAATCTTGCTTCATCAGAGAGACTTTCCGGCAAGGGAGAACTTACTCGAAAACGGACAGTCAAACTGCCCGCGATTGAAGTCGGCGTCGATAGTTCTGGGAATGCAAATGATGTGTGGCGAGGGCAAGTGCTCCACGCTCATGGTTTGGATAGCTTTGTGCTCGATGAGCTTGGACAGATTACACGGTGCGCGATTCGACAGGTCTTGCATGATGTCGCGACAGATCAGCGCCATCCTGTATCCGCTGGGGACTGGGTGCAAGTGCAGGGGCGAGGTGAAGAGGCTGCCATCTGTTTTATCGAACCTCGTCGCAGTGCTTTAAGTCGATCGAGCCGCGGCCGCCGACACACTCTTGTCGCGAATGTAGATCAGTTATTTATCGTTGGCAGTGCTGCCCAGCCAGACTTGAAACCCGGCCTAATTGACCGAATGCTTGTGGCTGCAGACTCTGCTGGCATTCGTCCTGTGATTTGCATTAATAAAATCGACCTGATTGATCCGGCTGAACTTCTGCCGCTCGCTGGGGTGTACGCTCGCATGGGCTACCCTGTTGTTCTCTGCTCATCAGTCACTGGGTATGGTCTTTCTCGGCTGAAAATTGAATTAGATGGTCAAGTCACCGCCGTGGTTGGTCAGAGTGGTGTTGGTAAGTCATCACTACTCAATCGTCTCGAGCCAGCACTCGAATTGCCTGTCTCTGACGTAAGTCGTGACAACGAAAAGGGACGTCATACAACTACCGCTGCAAGATTGCTTCCGCATTCGTACAATGGCAGCTTTGTTGACACTCCCGGTGTACGTCAGTTTCAGCTTTGGGAAACTGTTCCGGCTGAGGTTCCGTCCGCCTTCCGTGACTTACGTCCACTTGCAAATCATTGTCGTTATCCGGACTGTAGCCATTCGCATGAATCTGGATGTGCCGTGAAAGACGCCGTTGCTGATGGTCTTCTCGATACTCGACGTTGGGAAAGCTGTTGTCACCTTGCTGCAGGAGCGGAGGAAGGTCGCGAGTGAGTCTCTCAGAACGTACCACTGGCGTTGATTCAGAGCGGACTGTGCTGGTTGGTGTGTATATCAATACACCGGTGAGCCCCAAAGATCCTTTGTCAGAGTTGTCAGGTCTGGCAATTACGGCCGGAGCACACGTTGTGGCCGAATTGGTCCAGCGAAGACACGAGCCAGATCAGCGGACGTATATTGGCCGAGGGAAACTCAAAGAACTCTTTTCTGTTATTGAGCATCATGATGCCGATGTTGTTATGTTTGATAATGATCTTTCACCAGCACAGATACGAAACCTCGAGCATGAGTTGAATTGTAAAGTACTGGATCGCTCGGAGGTCATACTTGATATTTTTGCTGCACGTGCAAGGACGTATGAGGCGAGGCTGGCTGTAGAGTTAGCTCAGCTCGAGTATTCGTTGCCCAGGCTCAAGCGAATGTGGACTCACCTCTCCCGGTTGAAGATGGGTATCGGGATGCGAGGGCCAGGTGAAAAGCAACTTGAAGTGGATCGGCGACTTGTCGAGAAGAGGATTCATGACCTGAAGCAGGAGATGTTAGTTATTCATCGTCGCCGTGAGCGACAGGTTGCGGCAAGGCATGAACAGCGAACGGTGTCTCTCGTTGGGTACACCAACGCAGGGAAAAGCACCCTGCTCAATACCCTCACGCATGCAGATGTCCTCGCCGAAGACAAGCTTTTTGCTACGCTTGATACTCGTACAAGGCGATGGAAGTTGCCAAGTTGGGGGCCGGTGTTATTGAGTGATACGGTCGGCTTCATTCGTGATTTGCCGCATCATTTGATAGCAAGTTTTAAGGCGACGCTTGAAGAGACTCAGCAGGCTGACTTGTTGTTGCATGTGGCAGACGCTTCAAGTCCATTTGTTGAGAACCAGATTAAAGCTGTGAATTCGGTGCTCGAAGAGTTGAGTGTTGATGTCAAGGACACGATACTCGTTTTGAATAAACTCGATGCAGTGACTGATCGTATTACACGGAATCGATTATGTGATCGGTATCCTTATGCTGTAGGTGTCTCCGCTCAAACGGGCTATGGCCTCGAAAAACTTGCGATACGTACGAGTGATGCTTTAGGGCGAAGCTTTCGGAACATTGAAGTAGAGACAGATTGTGGAAACGGTCGTCTTTTAGCCTGGCTTGCGAAGCATGGTGAAGTTCTGTCGAAACGTTTTGGTGATGAGCGAATGATAATTCACTGCCGCGTGCCACCAGCTGTTCTGGGGCGCATCGATCCAGATGAAGCAACGGTGAGAGATTGCGGTGATGAGGTGCGAGTGCAGCCGCAGTCTTCGTTGCTCCCTACAACGCAGTCTCCAGTAACGGAAGTTACGTGACGTGTCATATTGCAAAGTGCGTGATCTTTCCGAGCAGTGTGGTATTTTGACCGGGGCAACCTCCGGTGTAGGCAGAGCACTTGCAAGATTGCTTGCGGAGCGGGGCGCACGGCTCGTCATTTCAGGTCGCCGTGAATCAAGGTTAATCGATCTTGCTTCGGAATATCCCGGACTGCTCATTCCTCTGCCTGGGGATATCACGAATAGTAGATTTCAGGAGGAGCTTGTCGAAAAGGCAAAGGAAGCGTTTGGCGGCATTGATTTGGTCATAGCCGCAGCTGGAGTAGGAGCTGTCGGGCCGTTTTCAGAGTCGTCTCTGGAAACCATGAGAAGCGTGTTCGAAATTGATTTTTTTGCCCCAGTCGATCTTGTGTACAAATCACTTCCACATCTCAAAAATGGGTTGTCGCCAGCTGTCGTGTTGATTGGTTCTATACTCGGAGTGCATCCGCTTCCCTTGCATGGTGGATATGCAGCTGCGAAAGCTGCACTGCATGGGTTTGCCAACGCAGTGCGTCCAGAGTTGGCATCTCTTGGTATTGATGTACAGGTTGCAATCCTTGGCCCAACGGAATCAGAGTTCTGGGACAATCTTATAGCTGGCGAAAGGGCCAGCTGGTCACAGGGTCGTCCGTTGTCTGCAGAAACAACAGCCGCAGCGATTATTGCAACGATGGAACGAGGGGGGGACGCTGTAACCCCTGGCTGGAGAGCAAAAGCATATGTCTTCTTGTCACGATTTTTTCCATCACTTATTGATTTGTTTGTTCGTTGGAAGCGTCGACTTCCTCGCCAATTGTGAGTAATTCCTCTGCATCAAGCCATAGGTCGTTCGTTTGAAAAAGCCTCTGGATTGCGGTTTTGTGAATTTTCATTTTTATTTCTCCAACGCCAAGGGCGCCGTAAAGAATTTTTGTGCCATCTCGTCTTGCGGTATCGTTTGTGTGAATGCCAGAGATTCCGGCAGGTGGCACCGCATTGAGGTCAATGTAGACCGAGGCAGAGGTTGCTTGTGAAAATTGTGCTTTGGTAAGCATCTCAACGCCCGGTCCGCCTGCCGAAATAATCAGATTTACGGAGCCAATCACCTTCTCAAGCTTGTCTGCTGACGTAGGCTCAAGGTGGGCGTGAGGAAATTTATCACTGATTAGGTTGCAGTATTGAGATGCACGCTCAAAGGATCGCGAGGTAAGAAGGACATGGATCCCTTGGTTTGCGAGAAGCCGGCTCACCCTTTGTCCCACGGGCCCAGTGCCACCTAGTACAAGAGCCTGGCATGCTTTTTTACTGCTCGAGGGTTTGAAGGCAATGTGTCGCTTTGCAGCAATGACCGTGGCTGCTGCGGTTGTGTTTGCGCCAGCTGGATCAATGAAGACACTGACACGAACAGATTTAAAAAAAGTTTTTGAAATCTGAGACGCAATTGCCTCCACTTGGGGAATGTTTTTGCCGCCGAGGAAAATGCTCGTTGAGGCAAGATCAGATGCTCCACGAGTAAACATTGCTCCATGGATCAGTGAAACAACATTGTCTGGTGAGACGTTGCCATGACGGAGGAGAATATCAGCACCCGCATCAACAGCAACAATCGCATCAAATGAGCAGGGTTGCGGATCAACATCAAGTTGCAAGAGTATTTTCTTCATGGAAGAACGCTAGCGTACTCAGTCGTGTCACGAAGATCGAGGCCTGCAGGCCGAAGATGTCGGCCTGCAGGGAAATCACTTTACTCTAAAATCCTCGAAATGGATGAGTAGCATCTTTTCCTGCAATCATCTCGTCCGCTGTAGGTTTGCCGTGCATGGCGTTTGCGATAGAGTCGAGTGTTGCCTTATAGTTATTGTCATAAATCTTTTTATCATCCTCTGCCAACCAGTGGATGAAGACGCCGCAGACGATCACAAGATCTTCGGTTTGGTCTTTTGGGATGACTCCACTTTCAACACTGTCTGCAACGGCTTTTGCGACTGCTGCTTGTGCAGGACCAAACATCTGAACTGCCTGTTTTGCTCCCTTAATTGTTACCTTTGTAATCATCACAGTGGCTGGCTTGACTGCAAGATTTGGTGTCAGGACTGCCAGTAAGTTGGAGTGCCCCTCGCTCTGGCGTGAAAGTGCGTTCGCAAACGCTGTTCCGACAGGGCCATTTTTGGTACCAATCAATAAATCGATATGAGCAACTTCATTGCCATCGCCGGCTAACGATTCACCTATAAACATCGACATGTGCGAGATC
>MDSW01069430.1_pt1 | contig 18076 bp, 17 predicted proteins | sample 811171 | NCBI WGS metagenome assembly MDSW01 (sample SAMN05326641, study PRJNA326480) | marine metagenome | isolation source: seawater | place: Atlantic Ocean: North West | collected 2012
GGAGGAGGAGAGATAGCAATGAGCGAAGAATCCGAGGCCGACAACGCACCCGCCACTGATGTTCAAACAACAGATGAAGCAAAGAAAGAATCTGACCAAGCACGCTTGGAAAAGACATTTCGCTTAATCAGTGGAGAAGAAGTTTTACTCACCAAAAGGCCGAGTGCTTTTGCCTTTTTGGGTATGTATCTCCTTGGGATATTGGTCTTAGCAGTCCACTTTATCTTTGATAATGCAAACTCGCTCTCATCCGAGGATTCAAGTGGATTTGTCAAGATTGCCTTGACGATTATCGACATCACAGGTGGAGAACAATGGCCATTTGGTTTTATCTTTGTAATGTTATTTATCACTTGGATGAACCGCTTAGTCAACGTTTCAACTTCTGGGCGTTGGGTTACCATTGGACTACTCATCATCACACTCACACCACTTGTCATCCAATTGGATGACATACTGTTTTGGGTGACTGACCTTTGGATGGATGAACCTATTGGAGATTTCATTCCGATTGATAGTTACAATTATCTGATATTTGGGCTGGGCTTTGTTGGCATCTACATGGCTTTGACTTTTTATTATCAGCGAAGTTTCCACTATGCCGTAACAACCGACGCAGTGATTTTTGAACACAGTTTCTTACTGTCTCGTTCACACCGCCGGATTCTTTTCGACCGCATTTCCGAAGTCATGGTTGAGCGTACTCCTGTAGGCACACTCCTCGGGTTTGCGACCGTCACGATTCTGACTGATTCAGGTGTTGGAATTGTCGAAGAAAATACTGGGTCCGGTATATCAGGGGCAATTCCCGGAACGACTGAAAAAGAGGGCGACTCAACTGCTGAAAAAGCGGGCAAGGGTATTCTTCGTTCAGTGATTGGACTCCTAACTTATCAGCGAACGATTCGAACAGTTCGCGCAGACCCAAAGCATTGCATGTATAATATTCGTAATTGGGAAAATGCAAAAGCACTCCTCAATGAAAAGCACAAGGAACACAGTCAATCAAATCTCCTTCGAGACTTGAAAGACACCATCGTAGCATCCAGTGATGAGAACTGATTCCTAACTGTGCCAACGAGTATTTCAAAAACTGAATACGACCGCGTAGAGAGAGAGGCGATACTATGAGCGACGACAAAATACTCCAAGGACCAATTGAAAAATTACGCAGTGGCGACCTCGATGGCGCAATTGAAGAACTCGATGGGATGATGGGTGAGCATAAAACCAATGCAGAGGTGCATCACATGTATGCAGAATTTGCAAACATGAAAAATGCAGAAGCACAAGACGATGTTATCCCTGGTGGAAAGATCATGATGGCTTACAAAAAAGCCATGCAATTGGATGAAGAGAACATGGAATACATCGGTGATTTCGCAACGTTCGCTCTTGAATGCCGACGCATCCCTGTCGCTGTGAAGGAATTTCAACGCTATGCTCGTCGGCTTGAGCTCGAAGATATTCCTGTCGACGAAATCTTGTTTACTGCAAGTCGAAACATCGTCGATGCAATTGAGGTCATGGACCCAAGCAAACAGAATCCAATGGTTCAACCATGGTTGAAGCAAGCACTCATTTGGTCTGTTGGTGGATTGGGATATTCGCCTGAAGACGCTGCTGAAATGCTCATGAGTGAAGATTGAGGTGATTGAATGGCGGACCAGAGCGTTCGTCTCGCCTTTCGCATTGGTTATCTTGGTAATCGATACCATGGCAGTCAAATTCAGCCCGATGTTTCTACAGTCCAGGGTGAATTGATTCGTGTATTCCAAAGCCTAAAGTGGCTAGATTCCTCGAATACTGAACATAACTTAGTACTTTCCAGCAGAACCGATGCAGGTGTACATGTTCGCCTGAATGGAGGGGTGGTGCGAATTGACCGAGAATTATGGAATGCCTTGACACCACGTAAAATGATTCGAGCACTCGATGACCGATTGCCAAAAGATATTGCATTTCTTGATGTTCGAGAAGTCGATGAACACTGGAACCCTCGTATGGCAAATTTCCGAGTTTATCGGTATCGACTTGAAGGAATAGAATTTTGGAAGTATCCAGGAGAACAATTTATTGATTGGCTCAAGATGTTCGAAGGAACCTATAATGCTACAAATTTTGCCCGACTTGAAGAAGGCAAGAATCCAATGCGAACAATCCTTTCATGCACGCCATGGATTGTCGATGGTCGCACGATTGGATTTGAAATCATAGGCGAGGCTTTTCTCTGGAATCAAGTTCGACGAACCGCTATGGCCTTGCATCGGATGTGTATAGGGGAGTTGGAGCCAAAAGAGGTTCTTGATGCAATTGAAAATCCGGAAATTGAAACTGATTTTGGCGTAGCGCCCCCCGATTGGCTTCTTTTGTGGGGTGTGGATTGGGATGAAATGCCCCTTCCAATTACAAAGCAAGCAATCACTCCACTGACCGCTCCTCCTTCGGGGCCTGCTGTCGAGCGAACTATGAGGAAAAGATGGAGAGAAGGAGCCCGACACGAACTCAAAAATCTCCTGTATCAAGAATGGGCGCAAATCGGAGAATTGCCGATTGTTCGACACTCTTCATCGTAATCATTCGACAAGAATTTGGATGATATCATCATCTTGAAGAGACATTTTTTCACGTAAAAAGGCGCAAGCAATCACTTCAACAACATCTGTATGGCGGGTGAGGTCGGGAATCAAAAGAGCACATTCAACCGTCGCATCCCCGGATTCTAAAATTGCTGAAAAAGCGGTAGCACCACCGAAAGAAACACCATCACGCAAAAATCCACGAATACGATGTGCTTCATACATGGAGACATCAATCAGTGCCGCTGCAGAACGGTCTTCGCTCGAAGCATCCAAAGTATCGATGCCAGATTTTTTCCGTAAAGCAATATAATTCACAAGATCTTGACCTTGAATAGCGAGGTTCAGTGTCCCTGGCCAAGCAGTTCCTCCAAGCAGATTCTTGAATTGTTCTTGGTAATGGGGCTGTGCCATGAAGATATGCGCACGACCTAATCCGCTACTCACTGTTCCAGTCAGACGCATATCCACGCCCAATGCTAACCCCTTTTTGAGTGCATGGTTGCAGGCATATGATTTCAGCACGCATAGCCCGAAAGAACTTGAACGGTGAAGCAATGGGTCTGCTGGGGAGAGCCTATGCCTGGTGACATGACGTGGATGAAAACTCGATTTGATGAACTTTCAGAGAAATCTCTTCTTTGGGAGCCACCAACCCTCGAAAGCCCAAACCAGCCTCGTTGTCGCATGGATGGAAAGCCGACCATCATGCTTTCAGCAAATAATTACCTCAACCTGACAACGCATCCAAAAGTAAAGCAAGCCATGCTTGATGCGACCATGAAATACGGCGCCGGAAGTGGAAGTGTACGTGCGATTGCAGGAACGATGGACATTCACTTGGAAGCCGAACAGAAAGTTGCTGAGTTCAAAGGCGTCGAAGCATCCCTCATTTATTCCGCAGGATATACCGTCAATGTCGGGCTCATTCCGACGTTGGTATCCGGACCTCAAGATGTCATTATCAGCGACTCACTCAATCATGGTTCCATCATTGATGGGGTTCGTTTGACCAAGGCAAGTCGTGGTGTTTATGCTCACAACGACATGGGCGAGTTAGAAGCAGTGCTTCAGGCTCACGAGAGTGCTGAACGAAAGCTCATCATTACCGATGGTGTCTTTTCGATGGATGGGGACATCGCTCCACTCGACGAAGTGACTAAGTTGGCTGAAGAATACGGGGCGATGGTCTATGTTGACGACTGCCACGGCGAAGGCGTTCTCGGTGAGAAAGGTGCCGGCATTGTTGCTCATTTCAATCTTCAAGGAAAAGTCGACTTTGAAACGGGTTCATTTTCTAAAGCACTTGGCGTTCAAGGTGGAATTCTTGCTGGAACCGAGATGACCAGGACCCATGCATTGAATCATTCACGCTCATGGCTTCTATCAGGCTCCCAACCACCGGGAGTTGCAGCAGCTCAAAAAGCAGCGATTGAGGTGTTGATGGATGAACCTCAACACCATGCTCGACTTTGGGAAAACACCGATTATTTCCGAAAGGAATTGCAATCTCTTGGATTTGACACAGGTGATTCTGTCACGCCGATTATCCCTGTCATGTGTGGAGAATCAAGCGTTGCCAAAGCAATGACAAAAGCGCTCGGCGAAGAAGGTGTTATGGCTGGAGCCATCGTTTTCCCAATGGTTGCCAGAGACAAAGCCCGAATTCGAACACAAATGTCTGCAGGGCTGAGTCGAAATGATTTGGATGAAGTTCTACGGCTGTTTGAAAAAGTTGGTCCGACATTGGACTTGATTTGAATTCATTCATCTTCAAGTGCATTGACTACTGAGAGCAACTCTTCATCACCATCAGCAATTTCCTCTGCATCATTGGACTCGTCGAAACTGGGTATATCCATTGCTTCAAACGGGTTGATACCATCATCGAGTTGGCAAAGTAAGCGCCAACGTGGAGCCCAAGAAAGATGGACATACATTGGACCGGGTAACAACAAAAGAAGCCAAATCAATTCCATTGGTAACTCAAAGAGTTGGATACGGTCCAAGGTTAACAAACTAAATCCAACGAATGGCATTGGATAGAGAATATAGCGTGGCGGAGTAACGGGGAAACGTTTTGAAATTTTAACGATAATCAATGAAATCATCCCCAAAAGAAGACAAGCGCTCATGAGAAGTGCTGATTGAAAAAGCCATGCTGCAAACCACCCATCGGCTTCTTTGCCAAATCGGTATGGGAGAAGTAAAGCGAGCGAAACAAGGAAGCCATAAAATGCAGAAATATTGGATGGATGAGAAAGCCAAAGTGGCAATGTTGTGAAGCGCCGAGAGAGGGAAGTTCCTAACAGGGTTTCCCGTTGTTTCGGACCCAAGGCATCGAGATGCTCCTCCCATCGTACCGAAGTTTTCACATTCTGCGGTAGATGTACAGCATTTCAATGTAAAGGCTCTCTTTGAGCCTAAACGACTGTTATTCCTTACGAAATTTACTGAACAACCCTTCAGGTTCAATTTCGATTGATTCCTGTTCTTCGAGCCATGAACGTTCGAGAAGTCCTGAATCTTGCTGCTCTCGTTCACGGGCGGATTCAATTGAATCTTCACCGCCATTGGCTGCATCGCGTAGTGCAATGGCCTGATTGATGAGCATAACATAGCGTTTCAATACTGGATGTGTTTCGGGTAATGAACTGAAATGTCCGATAGGCGCATAGGTATCGTCGTCGCGAATGAGCAGAGAGCCCCCGACCAATTCATCCACGGTTAATCGAACTCTTCCTTCGCCCACATTACCCCATGTCCCATCTGAAAACTTTACCATGACAACCGCCGCACCAAGACCAAGGTCGTCCATAAATGGGTGATTCAGATTAACGGCCAAAGGAACACGGAGCATTGGAGAATTCAGATAGATGAAGTAAGCGCCAATTGAACCAATGAATACGAGTCCAATAGCGGCGAGGAAACTACTAACCAAACCGATGTTACTTTGAGAGAAGCCCATACTCTCAAAGAGAAACGCCAGGAGGCATACAAAGAGAAATGCATAGATGGAAAGAATTACAAGAAATCGATAGAAAAATGGACGCGCAATTTCCAGAGAGGAGAAGCGTCGCATTTCAATCGACAATTCACCTCGCGTCTCGCCCATATTCTACCATCGTCTTGCCGTCTTTGAACTTCACGGTGATTTGTCAGAACATAAAAGAGAAATGAAGTCGGCTCGACAAACGGATGAATGAAAATACCCATTCTATGTTCATTCGAGCCGCACCTTTCAAGAAGTGCCAAGTGAGCATCACCCCGTAGGGGTGGGGAAATATGGTTGAACTGCCGCAGGGAGATGTTACAGAAGTCCGCCGTGGCGGACCTGAATCCTTGCAGTTGTTGTCAATGGATATGGCGCGATTAGGGACGACAGGATATATCCGAATCGAGCGACGCCCCAAAGAGCAAATGCCTCGTATCGGACACATCGCATTCCAAGAAGGTAAACCGATGTTTGCTTTGCATGAAGCAGATTCAATCACAATGTCGCTTGAAGCCTTACTGGATATTGAAAGTGATGCTGCACTTCTCGATGCTTTACTTGCAATTCACGAATTACCAATTCCAGATTTGAATCAAATTCTTACGCTTCACCAAGATGCACATTTCCAAATGGATGACCAGCCTGATCAAGACAATGGAGGACATCAATGGTGGTCAAAATCAAAATTACGTACGAGTTCTTGGCACCGTCAAGAACGCTTACCTGAACTCGAAGTCGTGGTTGAAGCTCCTGAAGTCATTCGACAACGAAGTAAAGCACTGATGCAGCGATTTGAAGGAATCGAGAAGATGTTGAGACCGGGCGACGCCTATTTTTACGATTCAAATGACCCAGCACCACTGTTCAATCTTGCTGGCCACTTAGCCGTTCATGGCCGGCCGTTATTCGTTCTTGCACGGCATGATATAGAGGCGCTCAATGTTGAACATAATATCCCAATTGCCTCGAGTTCATGGCTCTCACAAAACGGTGATGCCCGTTCAACTGAACCTGCATTGGAAAATATCCGCCGTAAAATAGATGCATTCCTTTGGGAAAACCTTCGTGCAGTTGTGGTCCTTGAAGGTGTCGAATACCTTGCAAGCATTCATGGAGATGAACGTGTGGTTAATTTCCTTCGAGACATCGTCGATGGAGTTCGCCTTGAAGACCATGTATTCTTGGCAACAGGTGATTTCAATGCCTTCCCTCTCACGACACGCCAGCATTTATCGCGATACATGAGCGACCTTGAATCATCGGTCCTCGAACATTGGAATCTTGAACCTGACCTCATACTCGACCACCCGCTTTGTGCACCTCCAAGTGAGGAAGAGACTGAATGGATTGAACAACAATTACAATTAGCAATTTCCAATTCAACTCCAGGTGAGATTCCACCGCAAAGTACAGTGTTTGGCACAATGGAAGGTGGTGTAGAATCTCCCAATTCTGAAGAGATACAGGCTGCAACAGAATCGCTTGACGGTGTTGTTCGCGAATGGACTCAACCTGCAACAACCCCCTCACAGGAAGATATACAGCCGGAACAAGAAGTTCCGGTTTTGGTTTCAAGCACTGGAGAAGAAGAATCTCTACAGGAGGAAACTACCTTCGACCAACAGAGCCATGAGATGGTGGAAGAAAAGCCTCAGAACAATGTGCATAATGAGGCAAAGGTGGAGGGGAAAGCAGCCTCATCCTCCGCTGTGGACATCGCTGAAAGAGTCGAAAGAATTATCGCGCCAAGAACTCCACAACGCATTCAGCGCCGAAGGAAATCCTCCACTCCTCGTACTAAACCACGTAATCAACAGGGGATTCAAGCCGCAGTAGTACAGGCCATAGAGGTCAAGGAAATGGGTGGAATTGAAAAGGAATATTCAAGTCGCAGAAGCGGATTTTCCACATCGCTTGAAGTATATGCGAATCGTCAGGAGAAGGCTGTTGAACGAATGCGCGTGAAAGCAACAGCAAAGAGTGACTCTTCCCTCTATGATGCAACACGTCAACACATCAATCGTCAGGAGTTGAATCTTCCTGAAACGCCTCTTCCAATCCGTTCAATTGAATCGGTGAAAGGGCGGCAACCTGTCAATACCAAAACCGTCCTCACGCCACTTCTGGCCAGACCAGGGGCGGAAACTTCAACGCCATCAAAAAAGGTCATTCGCGAAGCGGCATCACGTGAACAATCAAAATCAACTGTAGAATCAAAACTCACCATCTGGGAAATTGAAGACCTCGAACGCTTGAAGCAGGAAAAGGAGGATGGCAAGAAATGAGTGCCCGCCGAGAAAAATTAGCCCTCGCATTGGAACTTGCGAAACAACGACTCAATGAATCCGAATCGGGTATCGATCGAGTTTCATCACCCCCTAACTCTGAATCTCAACCACCTAAATCGAAAATGAATCGTTTGCTCGGGAAGAACAACGTGAAGGACAGCCGACAAGGGACTTTACTGCAAAGGACTGGAGTTGTTGAACGTCCAACATTTGATTTGGTTGCAGACAATGTCTTGGGTAAGGAAAGCAAACAACGCAGACCAGCACTGCAACTCGCCTCGAATGGGGATTCTCTCGCAGACATCGCAGCACGTCGAATTCGTTCGTTGCGACAGCGTACTTTTGAACAAATTGAACGGCAGGGGGAGGAGGAAGTCGAGGACGGTTATTTTGGAATGGAGGAGGATGGCCGACCTGTATGGGAGAGTATTCTCGATGAACATCGTGGAAGAACTGTTTCTGTCTTGGCCTCAGAGTTTGCCCCAGTAGAATCTAATTCTCCTTATCATCATGAGGTCTCCGCACCAATCGAAGGAAATTGGCCTCAGCGTTTGCGCCCTGAGACTCGGATGAGTTTCAAGCAATGGTTCATCACTGAAGAAAATATACGGGCTACTCAAGCGGCTGAAGCAATTGTTGACGCACCCGGTGGACCCTTGAATCCGATGCTTTTTGTCGGAGCCTCGGAAACAGGACGATCGCATCTTTTACATGCGACTGCACAAGCTGTTCTTCGTCGGCAAGAAGGAAGCGTTCACCTCCTTTCTGCAGCCGATTTTTCCGGAATGGAGCATTTACCAGAAGGCTGGCAAGATACGTTAGCAACTGCAAGATTACTTGCACTGGATGATGTTCACGAATATGCTGACAATGCAGATTTGGCCCATGAAATAGGCACCATGGTTGATTATGCACTCAATATGGGAGTTCATGTACTGCTTAGTTCTCATTCTGAGCCTAAGACTTGGCCAACATCTCGATTGTGGGAATTAACACGCCATGCGGCTTCGGTACATCTTGCTACCCCGAAACCTGCCAGCATGGTGTTGTATGCTCGAAATCTGGCTCAAAAAAAGGGCTTTTTACTGGATGATGGCCAACTTGCCAGTATTGTGCTACAGGATTCCGTCAGTTGGCGTGCGACAAAAGCAAATTTCGACTTAGTAGGTCTTGCCCTTCAATCTGGGCGGAATATTCTCGACGGAGATGATGTCACTTCACTTCTCTCCAACCATGTTGAAGACGAAACGCTGGTGGCGATTGAACGAGAGAGCGTCGAAGACATCGCTACTCGACTGGTTTCGAGCGCTGTCGATACCGTCTACAGCGACAGTGTCCATGGGGGAATCGAACTGTATTCGGAACTTCCTGAAATTGGCGATGACGGGTATCAACCTCCCGAACTTGATGTTGATGCCATGGTACAAACCGCTGATGAACGCCATGCTGCACACCTCAAAGTAGCCCTCGAAGACACTGCACCTGCTGCACCTTCAGTCTTAGCACTCCACGAACGCGATGAACACCTCATCACCCGTAAAGGCCGTATTGAAGAACAAGATTATGGCCGTGCTGCCGATATTCTCACCGAGTTAGATGAAGCATTTGATGCTCAAATCAATGCTTTCGAGCATGATTTACGCCAAAGTTCACAACAACTTGCAAATATCGAAAACGCGCTGAAGACTCTTCATGAACGCACACCTGATGCGTCGATGGATGAATTGATTACTATCGCTGATGATTTAAGGGCCTTGGAAGAAAGTCTCGTCGAATTTGACCCGGAACGTGAACCTTGGCCGGAAATGGAGGAGGACTCAATTCCAAAGAAGGTCCGGCGGAAAGTTGGCCGTCGTAAAAGAAAATCACTTGAGAAAGCATTGGAAAGTCATGAGCCGGAAGGCGAATGGAATATCGATGCACAAAGCGTCGATATGTTGGACCTACTTGAGGGGGAAAAAGCGATTCGAACTGTTCGGCTTGGACGAATAAAGGCAGTGAACTCACTTGTCCCAGGTGAAGAAGAATGAGGGCTCCCTGGTGGATGAAAGGGGTTGGCTTTTCTTGTCAAGCAAATTGTGGAAGATGTTGTGATGAGCCTGGTGGAATTGTCTATCTTTCCGTAACCGATGCTGAGCGTATCGCTGCAGAACATGACATGGAAGTGGAGAAATGGCTGGAACGAGATTGCCGACAAACCCTCGACGGCCGATATGTTCTGAAAAGTCGGCCAGAGGATGATGTCTGCATCTATTTAGATGACAACAAGCAATGTATGATTTATTCAGTCCGCCCTCAACAGTGTGCAGCATTCCCATGGTGGGGTGAAAATTTAGCGACAGAACGAGCTTGGAATAAAGTCAAAGAAGAATGCCCCGGCCTTACTGCTGATGATGCGATTCTCATTGAAGGTGAAACAATTCGCATCCATGTTTTTGCTGACCGTGAATCGACTAAAGGGTTCCGTTCTTGGCCACCATGGAATAAAAGATAGGGTCAAAGAATTCAATGGGATACCTCATTTTTGGAGATTCAGGCTTGCATAAAGAGGAGCCGTCTTTATACGAAAGAGGTATGTGGGGGGTATCGAAGGGGATTCAATGACCAATAAAGAGGTGCTTTTGGAAGTTACAGAGAAGCACCTGAACACAGGTCTTCGTGGCGTTCCTGTCGGTACCTGTCGCACATCTTTCGTCACACCTACAGAAGGCGTCCATTACTGTGGATATCCAATTGCTGAATTGGCATCATTTGAACCTGAAGATATTGTTTACCTTTTATTCAATAAAGAATTGCCAACTGCTGAACAATCTGCAGCAATTCGTCAAGACCTTGCAGCACGTGCTGCTCTCCCCGGTGATATCGAATCTGTGCTCAAAACTCTACCAAAATTTGGTCATCCAATGGACTGGCTAAGTGTCGGAATCCATACGCTTGGGATGATTGAAACGACCAATGATTGGATGGAGGATGCCTTGAATCTCATTGCCAGAATGCCACGATTAATGGGTCTCATCTTTCGAATCCGAGAAGGTCGGGAACACAATATCCCAGCAGATGACACCTCTCTTTCAATGGTTGAGCGCTTTGTCAATACTCTCGATTTGAATGGTGTTGATAATTCAACAATGAGTAAAATTATCTCAACCTATCTCGTTCTTCATATGGACCACGGAGGTGGAAACCTCTCCACCTTTGCTGGTAAAGCAATTGCATCGAGCAAGGCAACTGTTTATTCGGCTATGGCAGGAGCAATGAATGCACTATCTGGACCATTACACGGGCGTGCAAACCAATCTTGTTTGGAATTTGTTTTGAAAGTTGGAACCAGTGACCCGGTTGAAGTTGAAGCATTTGTTCGAGCAGAATTGGCAGCGAACCGTCCGATCTTTGGATTCGGACACGCTGTTCTTCGTTCTGAAGACCCACGTGCAACTGTTCAATTCGAATTGGGTTCGAAAATCTGTCCTGATGATGAAAATTTCAAGATCATCACAACACTTCGTGAAGTCGCACCTCGAGTTCTTGCTGAGAATCCAAAAATCAGTAACCCAAATGCCAATGTCGACATTGCCAGTGGTGCTTTACTTCATCATGCAGGTCTTACAGACCCGACGTATTACACGACGTTCTTTGGATGGGCACGGGTTGCAGGAATTGGTGCCCAAATTGTCGATGAGCGAACAGTATTCCGCCATGGAAAAGGAATTCCAATTTATCGACCAAAATATATTGCTGAGGCCCAAACTTTGCGCCATGTAGAGTGAAATCATTTGATAACAGGTCGAGATGTTTTGCCAGAACCGCGATGACCGATGAGTCGTATTGCTTCCCATGGCGGTGATGCTTTTTGGGAACGTTGTAGAATGGATGAGGTTGATTCTTCCCACTGCCATTTCTTGCGCCACATTTCGACCAGTTCAGTGCGCCGTTGAGTATCGCATTCGGCCCAAGGGGCCGTTTCTGCCTGAAGTTCACGTAAAATCTCTTTGTGGTTTTCTTGAGTTGCACTTTCCAAGGCTTGTCGTTGAGTGGCGTCAAGAGGTTGTGTAGCCGGAAGTGTCCAGCGTGCATGTCCTGATGGGAGCCATGACATTGCTGGGTCAGAACAATCGGTAAGGCCGGTGAGTCCTGCCGAAAGTACATCATGTTCTCTTTTCAAAGCAGTTGGCCAAACATAGATGGGAAAACCTCGTTGATGTTTCCGAAATCGCGCTGCTTTCGCTCCATGCAGCCCTCCTGTGAAGCCAAGAGGAATGAGGTTTTTTGGAGGGATGAAATATTCCACAGCACACGGCGACATCGAAGCACCAGACTGACGATGGGAACCAATCAATCGGGCGATTGAGGTTGTTAAAAATTGAATTCCACCTCGCATTCTTTTGGTATAATGGGTTCCGAAAGGAGGTACATAAGGCACCAATTCAGCCCAAGGTCGCTCTGTTCCTACTGATTGTATAGAGGCTTTCATCCCCGTATGAAAAGCATAATACACAGTGTTTTCGGATGGAATTTGAAATTCTTGGAGAAGGTGTTCGACCTTTTCCATCATTGTAGCTACATGAGAGATATGCTGTTGCCTCCCAAAGATGCCACCGCCATACAATGCACGTGGATGTGGACGTTTGAATTCAATACAACCCATTTTCCCCTTATCTCTCCACTCAGTGAGAAGTTGGTGGTCTTCAAGCATGCCTCGCATTGAAACAAAACCCATCGAGGTTAACTCATCAAGGGTATGGTTTTCTGTCCATGCATACGAGTGTGGTCGGTCATTTTTTGGAATCGATATTTTCGTATCATGATGTAGAATAATTTCTCCATCCTTTGTGAGTCGCACATCGAATTCGATACCGTCATTCTGTTGTATCGCATGCCGCAAGCTTTCGAGTGTATTCTCTGGTGCTTGTCGCCACATCGGTGTCACCAATCACTCCTATGCAGAACTCCCTTCTAAGGACTGTCATGTGAATTACGCATAAGGACTGAGTGTGAAAGAAGTAAGTTTCTCCTGCTTTCGAATCATACCTCCTTATATGAACTACCGCTGCCCCTCAAATATGGACCCCTACCAAATCATGATGGGTCTCGTTTTACTGCTCACACCGATCATTTGTTGGTTTTTTACAATTCATGATGTTCATGCCCGTACTCCATTCAAGAAATGGCTACAGGTGATTCATGACCAACGATATTATCTGCATGCAATGGGATATATCGTCATCATCAAATGGAAGAGTATCACAGACAAACTCAATGAACCCATTAAACTCAAAACCGGCCATTGGACTGAAATGGTTTATTCCATAGAAGGTGATTTTACATCACATGTGCAAAATTTGTTCCTCAATGACACGCTCACGGCATTTCTGAACTTTCATTATCTCTTCATATATTTGTTTTTGATTTATGTCACAACGGTCTATTTTGCCTACTCCGGCGACCGAGATATGACCGATAAAGTCACGCTGAATTATTTGTTAATCTACGCGCTTGCTGTCCCGTATTATCTTTTCTTCAATGTAGAAGTCACTTCATCATGGATTCCGGGGATGGAATCATTGCTTTATCATGAAGGCTGGTATAGTGTCTTTTATGCAACCCATGACCCACTGGATAATGCCGTACCTTCTCTTCATGTTGCCATACCATTTGGCATTCTTCTCTTGAATTATTTACATGTAAAAGAAAAAGGTGGGACTCTCAAAGAATGGCGACACTATCGGTACCACCTCTTCGTCCTCCTCAATACCATCCTGTTCATCTTCACCATCCTCTATCTCGGGATACATTGGTTCATCGACATCCCATTGGGCATGCTGATCGGTGGTGTTGGAGCACTCTTTATTCATCATCTACAGCCGCGATTACGCAATGACCATGGCAGTTTTTTCAAAGGGTTCACGACCAAAAAAATTCGACAACACTTACTGGTTGAGGGAATCATTACCCTACTGTTGTTAACGACGATACTGATGGCGGTCCAAGTTCAAACGGAAACAGTCGATGAACGCGTCTCATTCCAACTGGGACCAAATGATTCTCGTTTTGAAATTATCCAGAAGTTTGACCCAGGACAAGAAGTACATTCGAATGTGACCAATCTTGATGATTCATTGACGATGGAGGTGGTAGTCATCATGGTTGACCTTGCCCCGCCTATTATGGAAAATGGCTCAATCGATTGGCAAATGGCACGCTCACTTGGTGAGGCATATACCGTTGAGTCAGGTTCAACTCTTCAATTGGTTATTGATGCACCAATGGTCTTCCACTATGTCATGATGCATAATCCAAGTAATGCGAGTACTGGAGACGTCATACAGGTACGAGTGTTGAATGATTACCATGAAGACTTGATGGGGCAAGCAATTTTCCTCTCTTTAGCATCGCTGTGGATGACCGGATTTGTTGTTAATCGAATTCGACGTTTAAAGAAATATAACCGTAGGTTCTACGATTCTACACCTTCTCACCTTTGGGAACAAGAATGACATGTTCGATGAGTGTGTGTTATGAGGGTCAGCCTCGTGCATGCATCAATGGCAGAAGTCGATGGATTGGTCAATGCAGTTGATGAACTGCTTGATTCACCTGGTGGAGCCATGCTCGCTTCCTTTCGCTCATATCTCCGCAAGAGAGTCAAGATGTTGGCAGTTGTTTTTGCACTCGGATTCATGGTCACCTTTCCATTGACAAAGAGTTTCATTGCCTGGCTCATCGACCCAAGCCGATTACCAGCCAATGTAGAAATTATTGTCATCACCCCTGTTGAATTTATCTTACTTCAAGTTCGACTGGCTGCACACATAGGTCTTCTGTGCATGGTTGTCGTCTTCCTTTCCGAAGGAAGTTGGCATGCAAGTAAGAATTTGGCATTCAGGCAGCGCCTTTCGGAACTCAAGTTTCAATCTCCTCGACCGAATCGAACCTTCATTCTAACGACGTTTTTTGCAATTCTTCTCATGTGCAGCGGCACATATTATGCTTGGAATTGGCTGATACCAATGCTTCTTGAATATTTGACGACAGATGCACAAACTGCAGGTTTGTCCACTGAATGGAGACTTTCCAGTTATACTGGGTTCATTGCAAATTTAGCAATTGCTTCAGCCATTGGGTTTCAGGCTCCACTCGTCACATTACTCATCTTGAGAATGGAGGTAGTCCGACGAGCAACTGTCCGTTCCTATCGAAGACACATTTGGTTTGGAGCCTTTTTATTGGGGGCATTTCTTTCACCACCCGACCCACTCTCACTGTTCTTAGTGGCGATGCCGGTGATTCTTTTGTTCGAAGCAGCGCTCATTCTTGATGCGCTGTCTCGCCAAGAAAGTAGCGTGAATTCTTGAACTGAGATGGAAGCGTAATGGTGGGAACAGCAACCCTCCCCGGTGCTTGATTGTACATTTGTCCATGAAAATCTGAACCACAGGTCGCCGAAAGTCCAGAATCTTTGGCGGCCGACCACAATTCAAACCTGTAGGCATCACTATGGCTTCGATGGAAACATTCGATTGCGTCGACTCCTGATTCAAGACAATAGGCAATCAAAGATTCTGTATCGACACAATAGTACAGCGGATGAGCGAGGGAAGTGATTCCTCCCGCTGCATGAACTGCCGCACATGCTTCAGCAATGTTGGGTTTTGGACGGGTGATGTGGACGGGTTTGCCATCACCAATCCACTTGTCAAATGCTTCTTGGCGTGTTTCGACATAACCCTGATGCATCATTTCATCCGCCAAATGTGGTCGGCCAACAGAATCTCCTGCTCGCGCAAGGACTGCATTCAGGTCAACCGGCATTCCAAGTTCAGCTAATTTCTCAACCATCGTGGTCATCCGAGGAATCCGACCTTCACCAAGCGGGGCCAGCCATTTTTTGAACTGCTCATGTTCTGAACTCTGAAATTCAATACTTGGAAAATAGGCCAAAAGATGCCACGAATCCGATGCACGTTCACGTCCTTGGTGCTCAAGCACCTTTGCATTTGCTGGCAAGCCAGGTGTACAGGTTAATTCCACTCCAGGAATAAAGACAAGTCCTTGATTGTCCGCTGCTTTGCGAGCAGAATCCCACCCCGATATCGTATCGTGATCGGTTAACGACCAATAACGAACTTTTGAATCGGACATCATTTGAGCAACTTCAACAACAGAGTGTTGGCCATCACTGTTGGTGGAATGGCTATGAAGGTCAAACATCTCAGTCCACATGTGTCGAGCCAAGTGTCCAACCTCTATTGAACTATGGAGTTCATTCAAAACAAGTCATCAAGATTCGGGAGGGTAGGAAGAGATGTGTCTTTTTTAGGCGTAGTTTCAGTAAATAAGTCATCTAGGTTTGGCATTTGAGGAACATCGACTTTTTCCAGACTCTTGGACGCAGGTTGTTTTTGAGCAGTTTCTGGCAGGGGAATATGAGCCATACCAGAGGATTGAAATTCATGTTTTGAATCAAACCATGGCAAATCTGGAGTCGGGCGAGCAGTCTCTTCACCGGGTAAAGGAATGTTCTGCACTTTGATTCTTTCAAAACCCTCTTGGGTTGTAGTCGATGATTTGAAAACTTCTCGAAACTGTTCTGTTTGTGCATGTGGAGCAGGTTTGTGTCGTACCGCTTCAGCCCCTAGGCCGCCGCCTTTTTCAGAAGTCAAAGCAGCCTTAGCAGTGTTCATCTCCTCTCGATTGGTCTCTTCTGGTTGACCCAAAATGGAAGCGATGATGGTTTGTGATTCTGAATTATTTTGAGTTTCAAAACCATGGTGGTCAGTTGATGTAGTGGAAGATTTGTATTTCGTTGGCTGGGATTCGATGGCAGCAAATTGTTCCTCAACAGAAAGTGATTGAATCATTTCCATTTGCTCGCGTTCTCGTGATGCGAAAAAAGAAATGAGGAAAAAGAACGCTCCAATTGCAAGGAGAACGATTTCTTCAATATTAAATCCAGGCGTCAAGCCAAGTTTGAAGACGACGCTAACAACAGATAAAATCCAAGTCACCATACCCAAAACGAGTGTCGCCGTAGCGGTTCGAGGTGCTTTTGGGTCCATGCTGAGTACTCCTATCAGCACTCAACCTAAGAGTGTTTTTAATCGGCATTGGATTGCTCGGTTGCGCGTACAGTATTTTCCATAAGCATAGCAATGGTCATTGGACCAACACCGCCTGGGACAGGAGAAAGCCAAGAGGCCTTGTTTGCGACGTTTGGATGAACATCTCCTGCAAGACGCCAACCCCGGTCCCGGGTACTGTCATCGACTCGATTTATTCCGACATCAACAACCACTGCCCCTTCCTTCACCCAATCAGCAGTGACCATTTCCGGTCGACCTACTGCTGCGATGAGAATGTCAGCACTGGCGCACAACGCAGAAGTATCTTTGGTACGGGAATGTGCTACAGTCACTGTTGAATCAATGCCTTTCGAACCGAGCAAAAGTGATTGGGGCATTCCGACAATTCGTGAACGTCCAAGAATTACTGCTGTTTTTCCTTCGGTTTCAATACCAGCCCATGCCAACATTCGCATGACTCCACTTGGAGTGCACGGCAGCATTCCGTCCAAGCGTCCTTGAACCAATCGACCAAGGTTTTGTGGATGGAATCCATCGACGTCCTTTGCTGGGTCGATCAAATCTGTGAGTGCTTCTTCGTCCATATGGCTTGGCAAAGGTGATTGAACCAGAATTCCATGGAGGTCGTTTTGCTGATTCAAAGTGTGAATCACATCACGAACTTTCTCTTCTGTTGAATCGGCAGGCAATTCGATGTGAGTGCTTTTGATACCAAGGCGTTCACAAGCTCTGACTTTAGAGCCAACATAGACATGACTTGCCGGGTCATCACCGACGATGACGACTGCTAGATGAGGCGTGATACCCTTTTCTTTGCAAGCCGCAATCCGCAGATGAAGTTCTTCCTCCACTTGCGCAGCACAGGCTTTGCCATCCAATCGCTGGGCCACCATGACATTCCCACTGAATGCTTGACTTTGAGGATTCGCTTTGCAGTATTCTTCCACCAGCAGAAGATTCTGAATCCTTTACCGTTGCAAAGAAGCGTTCTTCACCTTTGATTCGAGGCTGAGATGGACTGGTAACTCGAAGAGTCCTTCTACACGGAAGTCATCGGACTTGTCGTTTGAAAACGACTCTGGTATGGAGCCTGCGGAGGGACTCGAACCCCCGACCTTCGGATTACAAATCCGA
>MDSW01055193.1_pt1 | contig 18071 bp, 19 predicted proteins | sample 811171 | NCBI WGS metagenome assembly MDSW01 (sample SAMN05326641, study PRJNA326480) | marine metagenome | isolation source: seawater | place: Atlantic Ocean: North West | collected 2012
CACTTTGAAAAAAATTAGCTCCTGTCGTGCTTGTACTTAATGCATCTCCAAGAAAATGTTCGGTAGTATCGTTAAAGAATTTTTCGTCAAGAACTGTTACCGACGTTCCAACTGTTGATAAAGATTGAGGTTTCTTGCTTGGTGCTTGAATTACAATTACAGGAATATCATCAGAATAAACTTTTATTGGAAAAATTAATAAAAAAATTAATATGTATACTCTTAACAGCATAATTGGCTCCATTTATACACTAAGCATTTTTGCTTAGAGGTTAATATATGCCGCTGTCAATTTTACATTGCAGAATTAGACTTTTCCTGGCCATCATTCAACACCGGACTTGCTGGGTGGCGCTCGGACTTTTACCGTTGCAGGAACAGCCAATGAATTTCACACTGATTTCCCACCATGCATTTCAGCTAATTCGTTAAGTATCAAAATTTAAAACAAAGTCAATAACTTTATTTATGAAAAATCAGAGAAAAATTTCTGTGTCGGTATATTCCAAAAAGATTTTTTCAGAATTATCTTTATGAATTTTTTATCACTATTACCATATCCAAAATAAATTTTTTTGGTAGCTTCATATGATCTTAAAAAATTATTCATTTTTTTTTCACTCAGTTCATCTACTTCAAGATTTTTGATTACTTTTGTATTTAATCTTTTGTGTTGACGATTACCAATATTTATTGCGGGAACTTTAAGTATAGGAGCCTCATAAATAGCTGAGCTTGAATTTCCAATTATAAATTGAGAATTTTTTAATAAAGTCAAAAAAAATTCAAATCTTAAACTTTTAATAATCTTAAAATTTTTACTCTTAATTTTTTTATAACAATCTAAAATTAATTTGTTGCCTGGATCGTTATTAGGATAAATAATGATGATTTTTCTTTTAAGCTTTTGTAAAAACTTCAATAGTTTAGTTGTTTCCTTTTTTAAAAATTTAATACTGGAAGTAACTGGATGCCAAACTAAAATGCCATAATCATTAAATCTTATTGAATATCTTTTTCTCACTTGATCAAATGAAGGCAATTTATCATCTAAGATCACATCAATATCTGGAGAACCAATATTATAAATTTGATTTTTAATTTCACCCATTTTTTTTACTCTTTTTTTTGCATCCTCGGATCCAACAAAATGTACATGACTCAATTTAGTAACAGCATGTCTGATAGTATCATCAATAGTACCTGATAATTCTCCTCCCTCAACATGTGCTGTAAGTATATGGTTTAGTGATCCCACTAATGCACAAGCTAAAGTTTCTACTCTATCACCATGCAAAACTATCAAATCAGGTTTAATTTTTTTTACATAACTTGAAAATTTTTCTGTTGTTTTAGTAAGAATTATTTCCAGCCTGTCTCCTAATTTTTGATTTTCGAACTTATAAATATTTGACTTAAAAAATTTATCTATCTCTAAGTGAGTGTTACCAAAATTTTTAATAATATGCATTCCAGTAACAACAATAAATACCTCAAATTCTTTTCGAGATTTAGTTATCTTAATTAATGATTTCAACTTTCCAAAATCTGCTCGAGTAGCTGTTACAAATATAATTTTTTTTTTATACATCATTTTTTTTTATCTGAGAATTTTTAAGAATATTTCTTTTAGCTTTTTTACCTAGAATCTTGTTTAATTCATTAGAATTAAAAAATCCAGTTCCAGGTCTTTTAACCCACAAATTTTTAAGTGAAAACTTTTCTCCTTTTTTAATTTCCTTAATACTTACAACAGAACTAAACGCAAAATTTCTTGTTACTTGCTCCTCTTTTAATAAATTTTTTTCACCTTTAATTTGATTAAAAATGATTTTACTATCTCCAATTAATGTCTTTAGTTGTGTTTCATCCATTGACGAACTTATATCGGGTCCTAATCGACTTTTTTTATCGACAAAGTGTTTCTCAATAATTGTTGCACCCAAACTAATAGCTCCAATTGCAGAGATATTAGATTGAGTATGATCCGACAAGCCAATTTGAATATTTGGAAATTTTTTTTTTAACTGAGTTATACTGTTCAACCTTACCAAGTGATCAGGTGTTGGGTATAAATTGGTTGTATGAAGAAGAGCAAAATTTACTTTTTTTCTTCTCAAAAAATTCACAGTTTTTGAAACATTTTTTAATGAATGCATACCAGTACTAATTATCATAGGTTTTTTATATTTTGAAATATGATTAATTAATGGGAAGTTATTCATTTCACCAGATCCAATCTTAAAAGCTCTTACACCAAATTTAATTAATCTGTCTGATGCCTCTCTACTAAATGGAGTACTTAAAAAAATCATTCCTTTTTTTTTTACATATTTAAATAACTTATATTCATCTTCTTCATTTAAAGTTGATTTTGAGATTATCTCATAAATATTTTTTCTTGAATTACCTGGTTTTATTTTTTTTGCTTCTTTTGACATTTCAAAATCAGGCATGTGTGTTTGGTGTTTAATAATTTCTGCCCCAGCTCTTTTAGCGGCATCAACAATTTTTACAGCTATTTCTAAGGAACCGTTATGATTAATACCTATTTCTGGAATAATTAATGGTTTATGTTTTGAACTTATAATTCTATTCTCTATCTTAAATTCTCTCATTACTTATTTATTTAAACAAAATTTCATTTTTTTTTTATTATAAACTCCTAATGGTTTTTCATTTAATTCAAAAAAATGAATATCTCCTTTTTCGTCATGAATATACTTCCATTTTCTTTTAAAATGATGTTTTAAAAAACGAGCATTTGATGTTCTACCATCAATTATTATTACAGTTCCCGGCTCAAAGAAATACTCTAACATCAATAAATCTGCTGACATCGGAAACCTTGCAATAGAATTAAAATTGAATCCTTCAAAATTTTTTTTTTGAAAATATTGAGATGGGCCATCTAAATATACAAAATCAGGAGAGATATTTGGCACATTTAAACATTTACTTGCATACTTTCCTTTATAATAAATTATTTTATGTTTAGCTAAAATCAAAGAGACGTATTTACTACAATTTTTTGGAATTCTTTTCTTTGTAATATTGAGAAATTTTTTACTTTCCTCCAATGAATAAACATGAAATTTTTTTTCTAACCTGAGCTCTTGACTCTTTTTAAAATAGCTTGAAAGAATATCACAAGCATCTGCAAAAATAACAGTTGAGTATCCTGAGCCTATTTCTAAAATATTTAAAGCTTTTCTTGATAAAACAAGCCAGTGGAGTCTTGATAAATCGTTAAAATTGTAGGAAATAATAGCTGAGTTTTTCTTTACGTCTTTTAAATAATCAGGCAGTTTAGATTTTTTATCTTTTTCGTTTTTAAATTGAAAAATAATCTTATCTAATTCAAAAAAATTAACGTATTTTTTAACTTTATTCTTATTATTAAAACTTTTTAAACTGTATAATTTTAAAAAATTGTTGATTAATCTATAATTCTTATACTTAAAGATTTTACGATCTGAATTCATTTATTAATTTGTCAACCGGTTAAATCCCATTTCTTTGATTGGTCCATTTAATTTGTCAATTATCTTACCTTTCTTTTCAAAAAAAGAAATCTTATTGAAAACTTCTTCACACGAACTTTTATATCTTTTGATGTCACTAGCGCTGTGCATATAATTAGCATAACACTTATCTTGAGCTAAAATTTTATTTTTTAACATTTCTTGTATAAAAAAAGTCAATGTAGCTGGCCAATTTTTTGTATTAAGTTTAAATGAGGCAAGTGGATCGATTCCGCTAATATTTATATCTAAGTTACTTTGTTTTGCTGCATCAGACCAAATTTTCTTAATTTTTTTTCCTGTTAAAATTAATTTTTTACTTACTTTATTTTTTTTGTGTTTTTTAATAAAAGTTATGGCACATGCTGGACCAAGTTTTTCTGTCCAAAAAACACTGCTGATAAAGGTTTTAAGAGAATTATTCATGATTTTTTTTCTACCAACAATCGCACCCATTGGTATCCCATTAGCTATTGTTTTTCCATATACTACAATATCAGGAATAACTTTTGTCTGTTTATAAGCGCCGCTAGAATTCAATCTAAAACCTGAAGTGATTTCATCAAAAATTAAAACACAATTATTTTTAACTGAAATTTTTTTAATTTCTTCAAGAAATTCTTTATTTGGTAAAGACTCTCTACAAGGCTCCATTACAATTGCAGCGCATTTTGGTGCATACTTTTTAACTTTTTTTTCTAAATCTTCCCAGTTATTAAACCTAAAGGGTATTAAAGTTCCAGTTAATCCTTTTGGAACACCTAAAGGATTAAGACCAGGTAATAAATGAGTATCTAAGTTTTTTTTTGATGTTAAATTTGTTGAAAGGTACCAATCATGCCAACCATGATATCCACAAAAAAGTATTTTTTCCCTTTTCGTAAATGCCCTTGCCAGTCTTACAGCTATTGACATCGACTCACCGCCTGTTCTTGCAAATTTAACACTATCAGCCCATGAATTATCTTTTATTAACAATTCTGCTAACTCAACATCCTCGGGAGGATTTAATGTAGATATAGAACCAGTCTGTATAACTTTTAATGCTGTTTTGTTTATATCAGGGTCGGCATAACCCAAAGCGCAAGTTCCAGCACTCATCATACTAAAATCATAATATTTTGTATTGTTTAAATCCCAAATATTTATACCTTTAGCTTTTTTATAAAAAGTTGGCCATGTATCATCCTTAAGAAACATGTCTGGTCTCTTTCCTAATAGCCCAGAAATACCAGGAATATTTTTTTTTGCTGAACTAAGAGTTGATTTAAATTTTAATTTCTTTTTCATTTTTTATTCTAAAAAATTAAAAGGTTAGATTTCAACTTTATATTTTTTTAAAATTTCTATTCCTTTTTGAAATGAACTAAAATCTACAATATCATCTGTATCAAATGATATTTTATACTGCTCTTCAAGTGCGGAAATCAATGTCATATGACCTATAGAGTCCCATTCTGGAACTTCGTTGTATTTGATATCCTCTTTAAAATTTTTTTTATCAATCGACAAGGCGTTGATAAAAGTATCAATGTATTTTTCTTTATTAGACGACATCTTTGTTATAATTTAATTGGATGGTTTCTACAATTTTTTCTGAAGATAGTCCATGTTTTTCTTTTAAAAAGGCATACTCTCCTCCTTTATCATAAATATCATTCACACCTATAAATATCTGTTTTGGAGAATTTTTTATTTTAGATTTACATTCTGCGACAGCGCTACTAAGCCCTCCAAAAATATTATGTTCTTCAACAGTCACAATTAATTTTTTTTTTGTAGCCTCTAGCACTGCTTTCTCATCAATAGGTTTTATTGTGTGCATGTTTATAACTTCACAGCTTAATCCTTTTTTTTCTAAAATTTCAGATGCTTTCAAACACTCACTTACTATTGCACCTGAACAAATAATTGATATATCCTTTCCATCTTTTAATTTGATAGATTTGCCAATTTGAAATTTGTAGTCCTTTTCATAAATAATAGGATTGTTAGCTGAACCAGTAAGTCTTATATAACAACTATTTTCATGATTTATCGCTGCCTCAATTGCTTTTACAGTTTCTAGACTATCTGCTGGAGAAATTATTGAAATTGATGGAATTGACCTTAAGATCCCTATATCCTCAATTGAACAATGCGTATAACCAAGTGTTCCGAGTACGAGTCCGCTAGCTAAACCCACCATACAAACTTTGTGTTTCATATAACCTAAATTGACTTTTATCTGTTCACAGCATCTAGCGGTTTGAAAAGGAGAAAAAGTTGTAGTGATTACTCTGAACCCTTCACTAGATAATCCTGCAGCTATACCAATCATATTTTGCTCTGCAATTCCAACATCAAGATATTTTTCAGGATAAGTTTTTCTAAATCTATCTAGCCCTGCAGATGTTGAAACATCTGAGGTAAGAATAACTAGATCTTCATATTTCTTTGAAAAATCAAGAGCCGCCATACCAAAGGTTGCTCTTGGACCTATGGTTGACCACACTTTAATAAGTTTTTCGTTTATTTCCATACGTTATTTTTTTTTGTAAAGTTCATTTAAAGCATTTTCATAAACAGACTTGGTTAAAATTCCATGATGCCAATTATTATCGTTCTCAGAAAAAGAAAAACCTTTGCCCTTGACTGTATTAGCAATTATTGCCTTTGGTTTTTTAATATCGTCGCTTTTAGAAAAATAATTTAAGAGCTCTTCAAAATTATGGCCATCCAATTCAACAGTTTCCCATCCAAAACTTGTCCATTTTTTTTTTAAATCACCTAAATCCATTATTTCCTGATTAGTACCTGTTTGCTGGAAATTATTTTTATCTATAATTACATAAAGATTATCCAATTGAAAATTAGGTGCAGCCATTGCTGCTTCCCAAACTGATCCCTCATTACATTCTCCATCTCCTAAAACAACAAAAACATTAATTTTATTTTTTTTCTTTTTAGAAGCTATAGCCACACCTATTCCTAGAGAGAGACCCATCCCCAGTGATCCATTTGAAAATTCTATTCCTAATTTTCGATTAATAACTGGATGACCTAATAAATTACTGTTATTTTTTTCAAATGTTTTAAGCTCATCTTTAGATATAAATCCAAGCTCAGATAATCCAGCATAGTATGCAAGACATGCATGTCCTTTACTCAAAATAAATCTATCTCTATTTTCGTCTAAAGGATTTTTACTAATAATTTTCATTTTGTGTACAAATAATAATGAAACAATATCTGCAATAGATAATGCTCCTCCAATATGGGCACTACTTGATCCAGCTGAATAAGCCATGTTAAGTATATTTTTTCTAATCTTTTTTGAAAAATCCTCAATTTTTTTTAAAGAATTTATTCTAGTAGCTTCTTGCATTTATTACATGCCTCCATCTACTCTTATTACTTGACCAGTAATATATTCGGATAAATGTGAGGATAAAAATAAAGCAACATTTGCAATTTCTTTTGGATCAGCAACTCTTCTTAAGGATAATTGTGAAACAACATCATCAATGGCCTTTTCAGAGGTATTTTTTTTCATCATTTCAGTATTGGTTAGCCCTGGAGCAATTGTATTTACTTTTATGTTATATCTGCCAAGTTCTCTTGAAAGAACTTTTGCTTGTCCTATGATTGCTGCTTTTGAGGATACATAAGCGCTTCTTCCCTCATTGCCATCGATTCCAGAGCTAGAAGATATAAATACAATATTTCCACTTTTTTTCTTTATCATGGACTTCAAAATAATTTGCGTAAACAAAATTTGTGAATAAAAATTAATTTCAAATAATTCTTTATATTTATCAATTGGTGTCATTTGAAATAAGGAAGTAGTAATAGAACCAGCATTATTTATAAGAACATCCACATTTTTTTCATAGGAAAGGATTTTTTTTCCAGCTTCTTTCACTTTTGTTCCATCACTTAAATCTAATTCAATTGGAATTATTTCATTCTTATTTATTGAGGAAATTTGTTTTATCATTGATTTAAATTCATCATCAATTTTTCTTACACATGCAAAAATAATTGCACCATTTTTCGAAAATTCCTCCAAAACTGATTTTCCAATTCCTTTATTACAGCCTGTTATTACAGCTATTTTCCTTGCTAGTAGCATTATTTAATGAAATCTTCTTTTGAAAATATTTCACTGGCAAGAGCTGGCTTAAAGATCGATTGACCAGATTTAGTCATGAATTTGCTTATAAACTCTTTATCTTCTCCTGCTAAACATAGATCACTATGATTTCTAAAATATTTAATACTAAATCCGTGATCAATAATTTCTTTAAGTGATTGTTCAAATATATTTCCAATTTTTATATGAACATAAGGACATACTAAAACGTCTCCAATTGGTGTCACATAAACTCTATTAACTGTTGTGCAGCCTAAAATTTTTTCGTGATTTTTATCAAAAGGGTTCCAAATATTTCTTACAAGATTTTTATATTCTTTTCTTATTTTTCTTAAATATTCTCTGTCTTTATCATCACAAATTATGCTCTCAACGTTCTGCCACATACCAGACGGAACAGCGACATTCAAAAGGGTTTTATATTTTTTGTCTTTTGAATAATCTAACAATTGTTTAAAATGTTCTGTATTTGCATTGTAATGACCGACGGTTATGTTCAAATAAGGATCCATGCCAGCGTCTTTTACATGCTCTAAAGCTTCAATTGCTCTTTTCCAAGACTCTTTTCTTCCCCTTATCTCATCATGAATTTTTTCATCCATACTATCTATACTTACTGATACTCTGCTTACTTTGTAATCAGCTAATTTTTTTGCCATTTTTTTATCTAGGTAAAAACCATTAGTAGTTAAATACATATAAAATCTTTCTGGTCTTATTGCCTCTAAAACTTCAAATAATTTGTCAGGCTGTAAAAGAAGTTCTCCTCCTTGAAGATCAAATTCAAAATACCCTAAATCGTCTGCCTCATCAGCTAATCTTCGAATTGCTCCAATATCTAAATACTCTTTTACATGATCCCCTTTTGGAGAATTAGTGAAACAATATTTACATCTTAGGTTACAAGCATTGTTAAAATTTAGGTCAATACCTCTTGTTTTTTGCCCTACTTTGCCATCATTTTTATTAACATATTCATAAAATTTTTTTAACTTTTCAACTAATCTAGGTTTATTTAATAAAGATGAAGCAATTGGCATAATTATTTTGTTTTGATTGTGGGTATCGGTTTAAGTTTATTAATTTCATCAGGTAAAATCAAGTTAAAATCAGCTTTACAAACAATGTCACTATTTACTATACCCTCACCATAACAAGTGGCAAGTCCTCTTTTGTAATTAATTATTTTTGTATCTATATATAGTCTACTATTAGGAATTACTTTTTTGATAAATTTTAAATTAGTAGCAGATGTTAAATACATAACTTTACCTTTATTACCAGGCAAACATAGAATAGCTAAAGCGCACATTTGAACTAAGGACTCTATTTGTAACATGCCTGGCATATTTGGGTCATTTTCCCAATGAACTTTAAAAAACCATTCATCAACAGTTAAATCTTTGTATCCTTTTGCAGATTTTCCAGGGATTATTTCCTCTGCATAATCAATCATTAGGTATGGATCTCTATTTTTTTGATAAGCTAAAATACTTTTTTTATCTAACTCAATTTTTTTCATAATTCACTACCCTTAATAAATTTGAAATAATATCATATCCATCCCAAAATTGATTTATACTAAAACTATTTCCAATAGGCACTATTCTATCAATTCCTCTAACATCATTTTTTAAAATAAATTCTTTGAAATCTTTTTCACTGTAACCAAAATAAGTCACCGTTTGGCATTTTTTTGATATATATGAACTAAGTTGATCAAGTTTATCCAAATTTAATTGAAAAAATGTTCCTGCAAACCCTCTTAAATTTTCAATGTTTTCTATTTTTTTTAAATCTACTACATAAAGAAAATTATCAAATCTTTTAATATTACCAAAATTTTTGTAATCAATAATATTTTTTATAATATTGTTATATTTATTAATTGATATCTTTTCTTTTACATCAAAGTGTTCTTTTGAAAATTTATACAATTCATTCCAAAAAGAATTGATTATTTTTGTATTTTTTTTTCCAATCCAAAAAATAAAATGGGGTGAATTGCATGCTAATTGATTCATTATATAGGTATCATAAAAAAAATTTCTTATGATTTTTCTTTTTTCAATTGATTTAAGCTTACCAAATTTTTTAATGTTAATTATAGATAGCGAGTATCTATCAGGAAATGTTAATTCAACGGCGCGTTGAGGTATCCAATTTTTTCTTATTTCATCAATGGTTTTATCACCACCCCATATAACTCTTGCATCACAAATTGAAGAAATCTGTTTAATCCTATTATCATCTCTTTTTAAATCTATAAAAAAATTTGAATTTTTTAGATTAAAATACTTCTTTTTTTTAAAAAGATTATTAATTGTTCGTAATATAACTTTTTTTTCGTGGAAATTTGTTGATGGAATTTTTATAATATTAGAGTTTCCACTCAATAAACCAAAAAAAAATGAATAAATAAAATTTGTTGGTACATTAGAAGGACATATGTGAAAAACTAAACCTCTGCCTAATTTAATCTTTTCAAAATAATAATCTTTTTTTAACTCATTTATTTTTGTTCTTGAACTCCATAAACTCAAGTACATTAAATCGTAATTTTTTTTAGTGGAAAATTTTCTTATTTCATTTGAAAATTCAGATATGAAATCAATTGTATTTTCATCAAAAGGTTTTTTTACATTTATAAAAAAATTTTTATTATTTGTAATCTTTTTCAATATTTGACTTTTAAGTAACATCGCTACAACCTCTCAATTCAGCCTCCTTAAGTCTTCCATAAACTTTAAAATATTTACCTTTTAAACCACACTCACAATCATCTTCTCCAATTATCTCACCAATATCTTCGGTTAAAATGTTGTGTCCTGGGTAACTTGAGGGTAAAAGAGACAAAAGTTGTATCATCCCTTTTTGCCCCTTATTTAAAATATTGAAATTTTTATCTCTTATAAAAATATCAGAAAAAATTGAAGAATGTAAATAATTACAATTAAATCCCTCTATAAAAATAGATCCTGTTTGCTCTACTAATCCATAATAATTAAAAATTGATTTCAAATTATATTTTTCAAATAATTTTTTTTTAAATAGATCATTATTAATTTTATTTTTTTCTAATTTTTTCCATCCACCTCCATGAATTAAAATTCCATTTCTTAAGTCTATCCTTTTTTTTTTTCTTAAATCATTTGCCAAAAGAGCATTATAAATAAAACTCGTAAACCCAAAAATTAAAAACTTTTGACTTCCAAAAGTTTTTACAAAATTATTAAATTTTTCAAAAAGTAATTTATCTTTTTCATCTAAAATATAACAATAATTCTTTCCAAGTAATGAAAACCCATGAATAGCTGCGGCTCGAGCATTAAACTTTATTATAGAATTTTTTCTAGGATCCTGATCAACAATAATCATAGGTAATCTTTCTGAACCAATAAAAGTTTCTAATAACTTCGTCAAAACTTTCATTTGATTTAAAGCGTTCGTTTTATCAAGATTTATTTTAGATAATGAGTTTCCAGAGGTGCCTGAAGATAAAACTTTTTTTACTATTTTTTCCTTTTTAGAACTAATCAAGTCATAGTCTTTGAATATACTAATGGGTAACATGGGATATTGTTCCAAATTTTTGTATTTTTTTTTAGAAAATTTGAAGTTATCCAAAATGATCTTAAATTCTTTACAATTATTATAATGATGATGATTTAACTTTTCAAAATATGTTTTAAATATACGATTTTTTTCCTCTTTTAAAATCTGGTATGGATTGGAACCAAGTAAACTATTAATAAAATCGTTCATATTTTAATTAGGTAAATTTGTATAATTTATTTTTCCATTAAAATTTCTTGGAATCTTTTTAATTTTTTGGAATATTATTTTGTTGTTTCTTATTTTAAAAGATTTAAATAAAAAGTTATTTATTTTAGACTGAAAATTAAAAACATTCTGGGTAAAAAAAATATTTAGCTTTTCCTCTGAACCTTTTATAGCACAATTAAATCCATTATCATTTAATTCTTTTTCTATTTCATCCAGACTGTATCTCAAACCATTCATTTTAATAATTCTGTTTTTTCTTCCAGAGATGAAATAAAAACCATCTTTATCTTTGTAGGCTAAATCTCCTGTGAATAATAATTTTATTTTTTTTGATTTTTTTAAATCTTGAAATTTAGAGGCATAACCCATCATTATATTTTTTCCTTGATAAACTAACTCTCCAACTTTATTTGCCTCGTTGATTATCTTATTTTTACTATCATAAATTTTAAATTTTCCCCCTGCTAATGGTTTTCCAATACTTCCAAGTTTTTTTTCACTATCTTTAAAATTTAGATATGACATTCTAGGTGATGCTTCAGTTTGACCATACATTGAATAAAATTTAATATTTTTTTTTCTAAAAAATTTTACAAATTTTAATAAAATTTTTTTTTTTAACTTACCTCCGGCTTGCGTAACTGTTTTGAGATTAGGTAATTTTTTATCATAAAAATTTATCTTATCTAATATTTCAAAAGTAAAAGGAACACCTCCAAAATTTGTTACTTTCATCTTTTTCATTAGAACCCAAAATTCTTTATCAAAAAAATTTTTCTTAGTTAAAACAATAGATGCACCACAGTAAAGATGGGTATTTATGATAGACATTCCATAAGAATAATTACATTCCATAGTTGTAATAGACCTATCCTTTTTTTTGATATTTAAATAATTAGAAATTTTTTTAGTATTATCTTTAATATTTGAAAATGATAATTTAACAAACTTTGGGCTCCCTGTGCTTCCAGATGTACTTAATAAAATTGAGATATCTTTTTGGAAATTTAAAGTTAAACTAAAGTTAGTTCTTGTTATTAAATAATTACTATCAATTTTCTTATAATTATCTAAATCAATATTTTGTAAAAAATCTTTAGGAAAAAAAATATATTTTGGTTTATGAACATTATAAAGAATCTTAAATTTATTTTTATCAATTGTTCTATCAATTAAATAGATAATATTTTTGTTTCTTACTAGTCCTATATAAATACATAAAAAACTAAAATTATTTTCACAGACAAGAAATACGTTATCTCTAGTTGAAACCAATTTATTTATAATAGACGATCGTTTTAAAAGATCATCATATTTATAAACAGTTAAGTCATTATCGATTGCAACAACTTTGTTACTAAATTTATTTAGATTATCAAAAATGGTCATGAATTATTAGTTAGAAATTTTTTTATCTTTATCAGACTCAATCTCTTTTTTTAATTCGTCATATTCTTTCATTTTTAATTTCATAAAATTGATAGCTAATTTAGTCTTATGATAAATACCTTTTGGTGTCAGAATATAAAGATATCTCTCTTTATGAGGATTTTTTTCAAAATTTTTAATTTTAATCAGCCCCTTTTTCCTTAAAGCCTTGACGCAATAATTTAACTTACCAAGACTAAAGCCTAGCTTGGATGCTAATTGTCTTTGAGTTATATTTTTAGTCTTACCTATAGTTCTTAAAACATTAAAATGATCTTGATTATCTTCCATAACTTGTTCAATTATTGAACAAACTAAGTTAGATTAAAAATATATCAAGTAAAAAATTTAAGTAAAATGCTTTTAATTTTATATTATTTTTTGTTCATAAATTAATAATTCAGATAAATAGTGAATAAATTAGCAAATTGTTTATATCTAAAATAAATGAAAAACTTTCCAAAATTATTTTTATTTTCACTGATTTTGTTTTCTATTTTTTTATTAGCTTATGTTTTTTATCGATCGGAAATTTATCATTCTGGTGATAAAATAGATTACTACCTCAAATACTACATCTTATCTATATCAATCTTTTTATCTTCAATTATAATTATTTTTTTAAGTGATAATTTTAAATTAATAGTATCTATTATTTTAATTTCTACTCTTAGTTCTTTTTATTTAATTGAGACATATCTTTTTATTAATTCTAAACAATTTAAAATTTTTATTTCTGATGTTAATTATGATTATAGAACACAATTTGAAGCATATGAAGATTTAAAGACTAAAGAGAAAAATGCAGTTTCTACAATAGGGCCTGTACACTCTTTAAAACTTCAAAACCAAGAAATTTTTCCATTATCTGGGATAAGTAAAAGAAAAACTCTTTTGTGTAATGAAAATGGATATTTTGCTTACTATGAAAGTGATAGATTTGGATTTAATAATCCAGATCATGAGTGGGACAAAAAAAAAATTAAATTTTTAATAACTGGTGACTCATTTGCACAAGGTTGGTGTGTAAAAAGAGAAGATTCAATTGCAGGTATTTTAAGAAACAGATATGAAAAGGAAGGAGTGATAACTCTAGGACATGTTGGAAATGGCCCACTTATTAACTATGCTGCATTGAGAGAATATTTATTTTTAGTCAAACCAGAAAAAGTTTTATGGATGCATTTTGAAGCGGACGATTTGTCAGGAAATTATTTTCAAGGTTTAAAACAAGAAATTAAAAATGAAATACTTAAGAAATACTTATCTGATTTAGAATTCGACCAAAAACTCAACAAAAAACAAAAACAAGTAGATATAGCTGTTCATAATGTTTTAGATACAATGGTAGAGGAATATAAGACCGCAGGTAAAAGTTACAAAGATTTTAGATATTCATTTTTAAAATTTATAAAATTATTTAATTTTAGAATTTTTTTAAATTCAAAAATAAATCAATTACAAAATAAAAATAAAGATGATATTCAAAAAATTACACCTGAATTTGAACAGATAATGAAATTAGTAAAAAAAATTGTTTATGAAAATAATGCTGAACTTTATTTTATTTTTTTACCAGAACTAAAAAGATATAAATATAATTATAATAATGACGAAAGTTTTAATGATTACAAGAATGTTATAGAATTTATTAAAAGCCTCAATATTCCAGTAATTGATTTACACAAAGAAATATTTGTCAAACATAAAAAACCTTCAATACTCTTTCCGTGGGAGACTGATATTCATTATACGGTTGAAGGTTATGAACTTGTTACAAAAGCTATAATTAATAATTTAAATCAAAAATAATGAGAAAAATTTTCTCACATTCAATATCTGTCTTATCACTAATTTTTTCAATTCTTATTTTAATTTATGTCTTTTATCGATCTGAATTTTTTCATAATGGACTTAAATCTGATTATTATTTTAAATATTATTTATTATCTTTTTCATTAATTTTTTTTTCAATAATTTTATTTTTTATAAGTGATGGTCTTAAATATAAAATCATAGCAATTATATTATCAGTTATATTCAGTTTATACATTGTTGAGATTCTTATATATCTTAATAAAAAAGATATAAGCAATTTTGAAATATTTGAGAAATTGAATAAAGAAAATAAAGATATTACAGTAAGAGTTCCACCTAACTATTTTTTAAAAATTGAAAATAATAAAATTTTTCCTTTATCTGGAATATCGAATGTTGAAACAATTATGTGTACAGAATATGGTTTCACTGCAAAATATCAAAGTGACAGGTATGGGTTCAATAATTTAGATACTGTTTGGGATGAAGATGAAATTGAATATCTAATTATTGGGGACTCATACGCTCATGGAGATTGCGTTAAAAGACAAGATAATATTGCTGGAAATTTAGAAAAATTATCAAATAAAAATGTTCTTAACCTAGGATATGGGGGTAATGGCCCTTTATTAGATTTTGCAAGTTTAAGAGAATATTTACCATTAGTTAAAGTAAAAAAATTATTATGGATTTATACAGAAAGGAATGACTTGAGCGAGTCTAATTTTGGATCTGAACTCAAAAACGATATATTAATTAATTACTTAAATAATTTAAATTTTACTCAAAATTTATTTTTAAAACAAGATCAAGTGAATGATATTTTAAGAAAAGCCCAGAATTTTGAATATAAATCTTATCAAAAAGATTTAAACATAAAAAAATATCAAATTATCAAATTATTTAATGTCAGAAATTTTTTAAAAAATATTAATTTACAAAAAAAAAATATCGAGCTTAGAATTAGTTCTGATTTTAAAAAATTAATTTTATTAACAAAAAAACTTACTGATCAAAACAATATTGATTTATATTTTGTATATTTGCCAGATAGTAATAGATACAAAAATAATAATTTTTCAAAAAATACTTTTTCTTATGATTATGAAAAGATTTTAAACTATCTAAACTTACTAAATATCAAAGTAATAGATCTTCATAAAGATTTGCTAGTGAATAACAAAGATCCAAAATTAAGAAGATCAACAGGGGATCATTTTACTAAGGAGGGCTATGGAGTTGTTTCTAAATTTATTTTTAAGTCTATTTCTGATAATAAAGATAATAATTAATTCGTTAATCACTATTAGAATTTATAAAACCTAAATATCCGTCTCCCTCATCCATTGAAAAAACGAATGTCTTTAAATTATCTAAATAGACAATATCTCTAATTCGTTTTCCAATAAATATTTTTTCAAAATATATTATTCTAGAAAAATTATCATCAAATTTAATTCTAAATAAACTCGATCCATTTAATGATGAAACTAAAAAATTATTATTCCAATACTTTGAAAAATTTTCTGGAACTTGAATTAATTGTGAAATTCCAACTGATTGTAAAAAAGTAAAGATCGGTTCAATGAAATTATTGTCCAAATGTGATTTTTTGTAAAAAAAATTTTCTTTATTTGGTTCTTGATTTGGGTATAGCTCTCCATATGATGATATTGGCCAACCATAGTTTCCCTTATATTTAATAAGATTTATTTCATCACCCCCTCGAGGACCATGTTCTGTAGATAAAATAAAATCATCATTTGTCACAAAAAGTCCTTGTGGTGTTCTATGGCCTTTAGAAAAAACCTCATACTCACCCTCGTAGTTTACAAATAAAATTTTACCAAAAGAAGATTTATCATCTTGGGCTTTCATATTGCTTAAATATCTTTTTTCCTCATCTTTTAAAGTGACACCCCAAACATCAACGGAAACTAATACACCGTCTTTATTTTTGTGATTATATCTAAATAATCTACCTGCAAAAAATTTTGGTTGGCAGTCGGGTGTTTCAAAAATTTTTTTAAATTCTAGCTCATTTGTATTAATTGCTGCTTTATAAATGTTCAAAGAAAAACATTTTTCTGAAACAAATTTTGAGAATGAAACTATTAAATCGTTCTCAACTTTTAAAATATCTAAAACCTGGATTTTTAAATCATCAAGATTTGACTTAATCTTATTAATTTCAAGAATATCATTAGAAAAAACAAATCTACTATTAACTGTGAAAATTGAGCCAGACTCTGAGGATACTATTATGTCATCTCCAAAACTTTCTAAAAAAAAATTTGACTTCGAATGATAACTGCCATCATAATTTCTTAAAATATCATTATCTTTTATTTTATCTTGAAAAGATATTTCATTATATTTTAGTTTTACAAATTGTGTCTGAGGAAATTCCAATTCATTATAGTGTTTTTTAAAATGATTTTTTGTGTCATGCTTGTCTAGCTTATCTAATTTAATTAAAACATCTTCAGATAAAAGATTATTCTTAATAATTGTTTTCAATCCTTGCGGCAAATAATTACGAATAGCATTATCGAAAAAAACAATATTTACTACTATAAGTATAGATAAAGTTGATATTAAAATTATTAAAAATTTATTTTTCATCAAAAAATTTTCTATTATACAAACTTAATTACTTATACATTTTTTGTTCTGAACACAAAAAATATTTAATACATAAAAAATTAAATTTATTGTTTTAAGCTTTAAAATCATCTAAACATGTTTAGATTAATATTCAACTATGCAAATTAAAACAGGTTCAAATAGAAGTTTTGGGATTGTTTTTGCTATAATTTTTCTAATAATCTTCCTTTGGCCATTGACAAATGAAAACGATCTCAATTTCTGGTTTTTATTTATTTCATTAATTTTTTTTATACTAGGACTTTTTAAGGCTAAAATTTTAACCCCATTGAATAAATTATGGATAAAATTTGGAATCTTATTAGGAAAATTTATAGCTCCAATAATAATGGCTATTATATTTTTTGGGGTAGTAACACCAATATCTATTATAATGAAATTGTTTAAAAAAGATCCACTATCTTTAAAAAAAAATAATGATAAAACCTACTGGATTAAAAAAGATAATAAAAGTAAAAGTAGTATGAAAAATCAATATTGATAAGTATGAATTATCTATCCTTTATTAAAGAGTTTTGGAACTTTTTAAAAGTAAGAAAAAAGTATTGGCTATTACCAATAATTATAGTTTTATTTATTTTTGGTTCTTTGATTGCACTTACACAAGGAACGGCTGTTGCTCCTTTCATATATACCATTTTCTAAATGACTTCAATTTTAGGAATTTCAGCATTTTATCATGATAGTGCCGCAGCAATTATAATTGATGGAAA
>MDSW01016658.1_pt1 | contig 18055 bp, 8 predicted proteins | sample 811171 | NCBI WGS metagenome assembly MDSW01 (sample SAMN05326641, study PRJNA326480) | marine metagenome | isolation source: seawater | place: Atlantic Ocean: North West | collected 2012
CCCGCCCTCGCGCCGCCGCCGCCGCCGCCGCCGCCGCGCGCGTCCCCCGAGGGGGCGTCCCTTCGCGCGTCCAGAACGCGCCGCCGCGCGACGTACGCCGCGTCCACGTCCGCGGGCGTCGGCGCGCGCGAGGTGCCGAACGCGCGCAGGAACGACGACAGCCTCGGCGGGGCGCCGACGGAGCCCCCCGCGCCCCGCGACGAGGTCGCGCCGGCGCCGGAGGGACCGGCGACGCCGCCGTCATCCCCGCGGCCCATCGCGCGCGTCCAGACTACGCGCGCCCGCGCGACGAGCGCCCGCGCGCGACGGCGAGCGACGAGATCCGACGAGGTCTTCCAGCAGCGGTGAGGCGGCGGAATAAAGGGTTTGTTTGCTCGTCGATACGTCGCCGACACTGCTCTCAGTGCTCAGCGTGTCCGCCTCATCGATCGACCATTTGGGCTCCTGTGCTCCCGACTACAACTTCAGAGCCTCACCCCCCCCCCGGTCGGGTCTCTCCCCTCCCCCCCCTCATCACCGCCCCGTTTCCTCGCTCGCTCTCAGGAGTCGCTCTGGAACGCGTTGCACTCCCCCTCCCCGTTGTACCCCACGGTACACAGCAGCTGCTTCACCTTGGGCATGAGCGGCCTCCGCTCCCAGTCCATCGGATTCTGCTTGAAGTAATCCGCGACGCCCAACCCCCGCTCTCCGTCGCTCTGCGAGGACAGCCCCGACTTGTGCGGGTCGAAGCTTCCGCCCGCCCGCGGCAGGAACGCCTCCAGCTGCTTGATCGTCTCCGGCAGCCGCTCCGCCAGGTCCTCGTACCGGATCTGCAGCTTATCGATCGTGTCGTCGTGGAGGAGCTTCTGCACGTGCCGCATCATGTCGTAGTAATCCTCCTGGTTGAACGGGTGCGTCTTGGAGGTCCAGCTGAACGGATGCCGCGTCAGGATGACGAACTTCACCGGCACCCCCAGCATGTCCGCGGCGGCCTTCACGCGCTCGTACCGCATGATCAGGTTCGGGGTCTTGTCCATCAGCAAAGTCTTGCTCATGTCCCACCACTTGATGGCGAAGTCCTTGAACGCGTACGCGTACTGTTCCGCGGTGATGATGCCCGGGTCGAAGCGCCGCTCCGAGGGCTCCTTGAACCCGTACTGCTCCATCAGCAGCGTGTCCTCGCACTGCCACATCCCCGCCGCGCACAGGTCCGTGACGTGCGGGGCGGTGGAGATGAGCCCCTCCAGCGCGCTCGTGCCGCTGTAGGGCAGGCCCGAGACGATCAGGATGGCCTTGCCCGTGAAGTCCACCGCCTCGAGTCTGTGCCGGTCGGGGTGCTCGATCGTGCCGTGCACGTCCACGGGCTCCAGGTTGTGCGAGGGCATCTCGCGGCTCAGCGCGCGCTCGACGATCACGGTCGGGAGGCGAACGCCGAGCGCGTTCGCGCCGAGCGCGACCAAAAGGCCCGCGGACGCGACGATCAGGGCGCCGGAGACGACGCGCTTCGCGCGGACGCTCCACGTCACCGGGAGGGTGTCCTCGACGCCCCCGCGACGGGTGTTGAAAAAAAACCCGCCGAATCCGCCCGAGCCCGGGGACCCGCGCGGGGTGCGGGAGGAGGAGGAGAACCACGCGCCGCCTCGCTCGGGCGCGGGCTCGAGGAGGGGCGCGCGCTCCGAGGGACCCGGGGCGTCGGCGGACATCGCGGAACGACGCGCGCGGAACCACCCGAGGCGAAGCCTCGAACGCACACCGCGCGGCGGCCAGTGACGCACCCGACGCGAACGATCCCGCGGGGGCGGTGTGCAGGGCGTAGTACGGCAAAAAGCGCGAGCCGGTGGGTGTTGAGCCGTTCGATTTTCACACGGCGTCCAGTCTTGGTTTTGTGGCGCGACCTCGTCGATCGTTCGTGAACGCATCGATCGAACGCGTCCCGGTCGAGTCGATCGATCCGTGGGCGCGAACCCGTCAAACGACATCGTCGAAACTGAAAACGTCCCGCTCGAATCGAACACGGGGAACGCACTGTCTATCTACTTTCGAAAGTAGTAGCGGGAAAAAATGGTAGTCTAGTAGTAGCGGGCAAAATAGTCTAGTTAAACCAGGACGCGAGGGTCTAAAACACGCACAGGGTGAAACAGGCAGGGTCTAATAGACCCTCGCGCGACGCGGAGAAACGGAGGAATCTGTTCCCCTTCACGTGCTGAGTTGGCTGATCAGGCGATCAGGCGGTCAGCGGGCCTAACGAACGCCGCGTTCGCCCCGTGCGTCTTCGTCATCGTCGTCAACAACCGTCGCGCGGTCCGACACACGTCCCCGCGCACGCCCACGCGCCCCGGGTGTGGCCCTTTCGTCGGCGCGAACGCTTCGATCGAGGCGCGTTTCCAACCCCCCTCCCTCCTCGGCTCCGCGACGCGTCCGCGCTCGACGCCCGGCGGTCGGTCGGTCGCTCGCATCCCGCGAGACGGAAAATTCCGTCCCGCGGCCGGCGATTCGACAATTCCCGCGATCCATCCCTTCGTCGCGTCCCCCCGGGGATCGCGATCGTGACCTCTCGCTGACATCCACCCCGCCCCCGCTCGCCGCCGTGCCACACTCCCCCCCCCAACCCCCGTCCAGCAGGCCCGGCGCGCTTTCTTCCACGATGGGGAAGAACAAGAACAAGAAGGGCGCGGAGAAGTACAAGGAGGAGGCGCCGGATCCCGAGGCGGCGGAGGCGGAGGCGGAGGCCTCGAAGCCCGCCGAGAAGAAGAAGGGCTTCCTCGAGAGCGCCAAGGACGCGGCCAAGTCCGTGGCGCGCGATGCGCTCATGATCGACCCCGCCGCGGATAAGAAGGCGGCCGAGAAGGCCGAGAAGGCCGAGAAGGCCGAGAAGGCCGCCGAGGGCGCCTCGGGCTCCGACTCCCCCAAGTCCCCCACCGGCGACGCGGCGGATCTCCGGCCCTCCGCGTCCGCGAAGATGTCCGCGGAGGTGCCCGAGATCCTCAGCCAATCCGCGTACGAGGAGGCCATGAGCGAGAACCTCCCCGAGATCCACCGCGAGCTCGATTACGACGAGGCCAAGGCGGGCTGGAAGGAGGCTGCCGTGACGGACAGGAACGGTCAGTACATCCCGGTGTGCGCGTCCACGCTGAACGACCTCGAGCCGCTCGGCCCTGGGATCGGCCTCTGGTTCCGCACCCTTAAATCCCTGGGCCTTTACTTCCTCCTCATGTCCCTCCCGATCGGTCTGATGCTCGCGCACTACCTCTACCTCTACTACAACGACGACTCCGACATGGACGAGGACACGATGGAGGTTCTCGCGCGCCTCACCACCGGCGTCGCGGCGACGACGACGCAGGAGGATACCATCAACGGGTGGGACGTGCGCACCGTCATGCTCGCCATCGCGTGCCTGGACTGCTTCGCGGTCCTGTGCTTCCTGATCATGGTCGCTCACCTGAAGCGCATGCAGACCGCGTACGTGGACGCGAACGACGACGCGGTGACGAGCCTTCCCGACTACTCCATCATGGTCTGGAACATCCCGGGAGAGCAGAAGCGGGACACCAAGAAGCTGGAGAAGGAGCTCGCGGCGCACTTTGAGATCGTCGGCGGTCCCGTCGCGGACGTCGTCGTGACCGAGGACCAGGGCAAGGTGATGGCGGCGCGGCTCAAGCGCGCCGAGCAGCTCGACGTGCTGATCGACAAGAAGATCGGCGCGGCGCGCGCGAAGCTCGCCGGCAAGAACATCGACAAGCAGCTCGCCGCGATCGAGAAGCAGAAGGAGAAGATTCGCAAGACGAACGATCTCATCGAGGAGAAGAAGAACGAGGGCTTCGTCCCCGTGTGCGCGTTCATCACCTTCAACGAGCCCGAGTCCAGGGGGAGGTGCGTGGACCGCTACCAGAAGCAGTGGGCGCTGTGCTACGACGACGACCTGCTCTTCCGCCCCTCCAAGCTGGAGGACGAGTCCCTCGACCCCAAGCCGCTCAAGCTCAAGGTGAAGCCGGCGCCGGAGGCGTCCGACATCATGTGGGAGAACGTGCTCAGGATCACCACCGTCGTGCGGTGGACGCGCAAGCTCATCTCGTTCCTGTGCATCTTCATCCTGTGCATGGGCGCCATCGGCGTCCTCGTGTACGCCAAGGACACCGTCGAGAACGCCCCGCCGAGCGTCGGGTGCCCCAACACGCAGGTGTCCGACCTGAACCCGACGCCGAATCTCAACTGCGCCGCCATCTGGGACCTCGAGGGGGAGATGGCGGCGACCAACGCAACCTCCGGCGCGCGCCTCGCGGTGACCAAGTTCGTCGATAACGTCGACGTCAAGGAGTGCCGCCAGTTCATCAGCGGCTCCGATTGGATCCGGCCCATGACGTCGTACGCCGCGGACGGGTACAGCGTCGCGCAGATCGCGAACCTCCCCGCGGACGGCGAGGCGTGGACGGGGGGGTTCATCGCCGGGTCGCAGGCGGACGAGTGCGCGGCGCTGACGTGCAAGAAGTGCTACTGCACCTCCTCGGCGGACATCTCGAGCATGCTCATGGACTACATGGCGGGGACGGAGACGGACTCCGGGAACTTCTGCAAGGACATCTACGACCAGATGTTCCTCGAGACCTCCGTCATGCTCGGCACGATCGTCATGACCACGGCGACGAACATGATCCTCATGGCGAGCGCGGGGTTGTTTTCGCAGTTTGAGCGCCACAAGACCATCAGCGCCACCGAGGCCAACTGCGCGAAATACACCTTCGCGGCGCTGTTCGTGAACCAGGCCATGGTGCCCGTGATCATCTACTCCTTCATCGAGATCCTGGAGGGGTTCCCCGTCCTGTTCCAGGGCCAGTTCACCGATTTCGAGACTGGTTGGTACAACAAGGTGATGGTGACGATCATGTCCACCGCCTTCGTCAACGTCGTCGCCTTCCCCGTCGGCGCCGCCGTGCCCAACATCATCGCCGCCGTGCTCAGACAATTCACCGGGTGCTGCGCGAACTCCCAGAAGGCCCTGAACAAGATGTACCTGCCCGCGGAGTTCTCGCTCAGCAAACGCTACGGCCAGATGCTCTGCGCGACCTTCTACACCATCATCTTCCTCGCCGCCGCGCCGCCGATGATCCCCGCGGCGAGCCTCTTGTTCTTCACCCTCTACATCACGGACAAGTGGATCCTCCTCAAGTTCTCCAAGCGCCCGCCGATGTACGACGGCAAACTGAACGGCCTGTTCCTCTACTTCGCGCCGTACGCCGCGTGGGTGCACCTCGCCCTGGCCTCCTGGGCGTTCGGGTACTACGAGATCCCGTCGTACATCGTCGACCCGGGGTCCGTCGCGGGCGACGTCGGCGTCGACGCGGGCGCCGCGGCGAGCCTGACGGAGGATCAGCTCGACTCGACGGACCTCAGCAACAAACCCGCGCAGTTCGACATCATCGCGCGCCTGGTCCGCGCCAACGCCCTCATCCCCTTCCTCATGTTCATCGTCGTCACCGTCGCGCTGTTCTTCACCAAGCTCGTGGACGGCCTACTCGCGCCGGTGATCAAGGTGATCTGCGGCGAGAAGGAGGAGAAGGTGGACGCCGTGCCGCCGTTCAACGAGCTCATCTTCCCGGGCGACGCGAGGTACGAGGAGGAATCCAGCACGAGGCGATCGGACGACCTGAACGATAAACTCTCGGGTCTGAGGTCGTACAGGCTCGAGGATAACCCGGACTACATGAAGCTCTTCCCGGAGGTGCTGTCCGCGGACAACGCCGGGCCGGGGCTCATGAGCTCGGGGAAGAAGACCCCGAACAAGGGCAAGAAGCCGGACGAAGCCCCCGCCAAGCAAAACATGGCGTGAGGTCGAGGACGAAAAAAGTCGAACGACTCCTTTACGCGAAAAAAGTGAAGAAGAAGAAAACGTACGTGACGCGCGCCGACGGCGCGCGGGTTCGAGGAGAGTATCACGCGTAGCGCGCGTGTTTTTTGTGATATGATTGATGTACACGTCCAGAAAATCCACCCCCCCACTTTGTTTGAGGTCGGGCGGGCCGGGCCCCCTCGCGTTTCGTCCCATTTCGTCGATTCCTTTTCGTATCTGTCGCGCCGTGCTTTTTTTCTTCACTCGAAGGGTTCCGCGAGGACTTCTTTGAAACTGAACGGCTCGAACTTGTACCCGTCACCTCGGTAGAACTTGTTCTGGTACTCCACCCAGTGCAGCCTGAGCGCGTGCAGGAACGCGCTGAGGCTCTCCATGAGCATCAGCACGCCGATCGTCGCCGCCGCCCACACCGCGAAGCCGACGACCATCGCGACGGGGCTTCCCGTCGCCACCGCGCCCATGAACACCCGGTCCCAAAAAACCGCCGAGAGCTGCGCGTGCGCGAGCGACAGCGCCCAGAGGCGAAGGTACGACGCAGTGTTACTCACCGCCCCGAGCACGAACTCGATCGTGTGGATCATCTGGTGCACGAGCACCTCGCCGTAATCGAAGTCGCCGCCGCCGCCTCCCGCGTCCTCCGCCTCCTCGGACTCCTCCCCGTCTCCGACCAGGGCGGCGTACGCGCGGCCCTGGTTCCTCGCCTCGTGGCGCTTTTTGAGGTAATACGGCTTCGGGAAGAGCATCACGGGCACGGCGAAGAGCGCGATCAGGACCAGGAACACCTGCAGGCCGCCCTGGCCGTAGAAGAGGACGTTCTCGGGGCATCCAGGACCGCCGTCGGCGCCCTCCCCCACGCAATCCGCGTTCCCGGGGCTCAGGAACATGTAGATCATGACGTGGTACAGGTCCGCGGTCGCGCCCGGGGTGACCCACTTGAGGATGATCAGGATGACCAGGTACCCGAACAGCGAGCCCAGGAAGAGGACCTGCGGGACGAACTCGCACCAGATGCTGAGCCAGTCCCGGGTGTGGAGAAAATTCAGGAGGGACATGAAGATGCCGAGCATCATCTGCGTCACGCCCATGACGATGCTCATCTTCATCTTGAGCGAGTTCAGGAACGGGAGCTCCGTCTTCGTGCCGTGCCAGATGGGGTCCACGCCGAACGCGTACGGCGCGCCGGGCTGGACGAGGCCCGCGGTGTACGCGCTCGCGCACGCCGACGACGCGTTCGCCGCGGTGGGATCCTCCGGGTCGCATCGCCACGCCGAGCCGCCGAAGAGATTCATCGGCACGGAGAAGCACTCGTTATACAGCAAACCGGTGTAGATGCTGAACACCGCCATGAGCAGGATGACGTACCGCCCCTCGAACCCCATCTGCACGATCTCGTTGAGCTGGGATTTCTTGAGCTCCTTCTCCTTCGCGACCATGTAGACGGCGGCGAGGAGCATCAGGACGCCGTGCCCGAAATCGCCGAACATGACGGCGAACAAAAACGGAAACGTGACGATGGTGAACACCGCCGGGTTCACCTCCCTGTACCTCCCGACGCCGTACGCCTCCACGATGCCCTGAAACACCTCGGTGATCTTGTTCGTGGTGAAGTGCGTCGGGGGCTGCTCCTTGGTCGCCAGGGGCTGAAACACCGTGCCCATCTGCGCGGAGCTCGCGCGGTTGGACGCGAACAGCGCCTCGCGAATCGTCGCCGACGCCCTCGCGGGGCACCACCCCTCCGCCACCAGCGCCTTCCGCGTCACGTCCACCGAGAACATGTTCAGCGTGTGGTACGTCGCCTTCTCCCTGCGCACGCACGCGATCCAGCGATCGAGATCGTCGCCGATCGCGCTCAGGGCCTGGTTGCGCCGCCGGACGCTCGCGTCCAGCGTCGACTGAAGTTCCTGAAGGCGCGCGTTCACCTCGCTGCACATCTGCCGCTGCCGCGCGAAGTCCTCCGGGAACGGGTACCGGTTCGCGCCGAACGCCTCGCAGATTTTCAAAATCTTCGTCCGCGCCCGCTCGCCCGCGAAGAACACCACGAACACGGTCTTCTCCGCCTCCTCGCCCGTCGCGGGGTCCTCCACCTTGCCGTCGACGGCGGATTGTTTCAGAAACATGTTCCCGCGCGTGGCGCGAAACGCGACGCGCTCGAACCCGCGCGTCTTGTGCGTGGGCAAGACGCCGGTGATGAAGCCCAGCCTGACCGCCTTGGGGTCCGCGTACATCTCGATGTGCGACCCGGACGGGGAGTGGTGCGCGCGCTCGCCGCGGAGCAGGGACTCGCCCACGCCGCCGGACTCGAGATCCGCCGCGCGCGACGGGCCGACGGCGCCGCCGAGGAGACCGACGCCGCCCGTGAACCCGATGCGATCGGCGGCGCCCGACGCGCCGAAGCCGTCGCCACCGAAGCCGTCGCCGCTTCTCCTCGCGTCGTTCGCGTCCGCGCGGGCCTCGTCGAAGAACCCGCCGGCTTTCTCGAGGACGAGCTGGAGCTCCACGAGCTCGGCGCGCGATCGGCGGAGCTTGTCCGTGTTGGCGGTGATCTGGCGGAGCTCCTGCTCGAGCGCCTCGAGCCGCGACTCGAGCTCGTCGAGCCTCCGCGCGCCCGGGCCCTGGGAGGCGTCCGCGCCGCCCGCGCGGGGGACGGGGATCAGCCCCGCTTTCTGGATCTGCTCGGAGAAGTACCGGAGCTTGCGGAGCATCTCGTCCGTGCGCTTCACCTGGTTCGCGTACGTGCGCTGGAACGCGCCGCGGTCGGGGTTCAGATCGCGAAACTGCACGAGGCCGAGATCGCCGAGCTGCGCGACCGTGTCCCGCGCAGCCTCCGCGGGGACGATCAGCTGCACCAGCTGCATCGTCTCGGAGCGAAAGAGCTCCATCGCGGCGAGCCGCGGAGAGCGACCTCCTCGCGCCCGGGGCAGGAATGGCGAAGGGGGCAGCCGAAGCCAACCCTAAAGAATAACCTGCGAACCGACAAACGTGCGAGAGGGAGGGTGCCCAGAAAACGACGGCGGCAGTCGACGAGAAAATCTCGGTCGGGTCCGACGCAGCTGTTTGAAACTCGAACACTTTTTCAAACCAACGGGCGAAGGCTGTCGCGGGCGGACCATTCGTCGGGCGCGCGCACCCATCGCCGTGAGCGTAACCCTCATCCCGAGATCACCATGCCCGCGAGCAAGGTGACCATCACGCGGCCTTCCAATTACCACGAGTACCTCGAAGAGTATGAGAGCGGTACCATCAAGGCGCTCTCGCCCGCCGCGTTGCGGACCAAGATCCGCAAGTTCCTCGAGACCTACAACGTGTCCGCCTCCTCTTTCCAGCAGGTCATCGGCGTTAACCCCGGCTCGTACTCCACCTTCATGACGGGCCACTACAAGGACAAGTGGTCGGCGCTGCAGAACGGGACCTACGACGGCGCCACGTACTTCTTCTGGGTGCAGAGCAAGCTCGGCGCCGATTCCATCGTGTGAACAAGTTGAAGGCGGCCTCGGATGCCTCCGACGCCGCGGCAGGCGGCGCCGAGCCCGCGGCGGGCGCCAAGCCCGCGCCCTCGGGCAAGAAGCCCCCGCTCCCGACGCTGGAGGGCTACGACGAGCACGAGATGGCCCACGTGTACCTGACCCCCAAGGAAGTTCGCGCGGAGATCTCGAAGCTGAAGACGAAGTTCAAAATGTCCAACGCCGACCTGGCCAGGGCGGTGTGGCCGGAGAAGGCGGGGAGCCAGACCAATCCCGCCACCGCCGTCGGAAACTTCCTGAGCAAGGTCGGCGAGTTCGGCGGGGACAAAATGGAGTTCTACAAGCCCTGCGCGAGGTGGCTCGAGGCGATGAGGGTGCACCTGGGCATCCCCAAGACGAAGAAGCGCAAGCGGCTCGACGAGGAGACCAAGCCCGGCCGCGAACCCTTCCTCGGCATCAACCCCAACAAGAAGTACAAAATGTGCCCCGGCATGTCCTTCGCGAAGGACGACCTGGGCAGGGACTTCATCGACGTGAGGAGTTCGAGCGAACGGATGCACGGCTGGTTCGTCATGTAAAAAGTTTTTGAGCGAGAAGACGAAGCGACGGGCGCGACGCGAGAGACGCGCGCGCGTGGACGAACGCGCCACGAATGTAAAAACGCGAATGTAAGTAAGTGCGCCAAACTCATGGGTCGCGCCCTCGTTCGCCCCGCCCGGTACTCGGACCGCCGCCGTCGCTCCTACGCGGAGGCGTCGGCGTCGGCGTCCGGGAGCTCCACGAGGACGGGTCTCCCCGCCACCCTCGCCGCCTCGTCCGCGCGTCGGAGCTCGGCTCGCTTCGCCTGGTCCTTCGCGATCTCGGACGCCACCGCGGTGCCCACCTTGAGCATCCCGCCCAGCAAGCCCCCCACGAGGTGGCCGACGCCCGAGACGGCGTCCCGCACGTCTCTCTCTCGCTTCTCGCGCTTCGACAGATCGGACGCGGGGGGACGACCCGGCGCCGCCCCGCCGGAAGCCCCGGCCGCCGCCGACGCGCCTCCCGGAGCCAGATCGCGCCCCGCGCTCGAGCCCTCGCCTCCGCCGCGCGTCTCCCCCCTCGCGTCCCCGTCGGCGCCCTCGTCGGCGCCGCTGCGGTGCTCCCCCTTGACGCCCTTGAGCACCGACGTCAGGAAATTCCCGACGTGCCCGCCCAAGTTCCCGTCGCTGTCCACCGAGAAGAGCTCCACCCCCGATCGATTCTTCCCACCTCTCCCCGCGTTCTCCCGCTCCTCCTCGCCCCCCTCGTCGTCTTCGATCACCACCGCCCCGCGAGGGCGGTGCTCCGTGCCGTTCGCGCGCGCCGCCTTCTCCGACTCGAGTTTCAACTCGTCATCCTCGACGTGCGTCACCAGACAGTCCACGACCCAATCGATCTCCTCGTCGTCGTCTTCCGCCGGAAAGAAGTGCGACTCCTTCTCGTGCACCTCCCGCCTCCTCCGCGCGTAGTTTTCCTTCATGAGCTTCCCGACCTCGCTGTAGGCGAACATGCCGGCCGGGACGCCGGCGACGGCGCCGAGGGACAACGCGGCTAAGCCGGAGATGCCGTACTGGAGCGCGTTTCCGATCTGCGCGGATCGATTCAGGCCGTACCTCGCCCACGTGCAGAAGTGCTCGCAGTTGTTCGCGCCGACGTGGTACCCGCCGAACCGGTTCTCGTACAGCTTGTGCGCGAGCGCGTGGAGGACGCGGTCCAGGATTTGGTCCGGTCGTCGCGGCGTGTGCTCGGCGTCGTACTCGAGACTGCCGTCGTACGGCGTGCCGCCCACCTCCGCGAGGGGGGTGTGGACGACCACCGCGTCCGTGCTCATGTCTCGCGAGGCGGAGTCCGGGGCGCCCCACAGGTGCACGACCGCCTCGGGGAGGGGCTCGCCCGTTCGCTCGCACGCGTCCGTCATCCACCGCTCGCCGTCCGGCGCCAGCGCGCGGCGGCCGACGTACACCGCCCAGTGCGTGAAGCGCACGATCTTGTCCTGGCGGGGCCAGAAGAGGATGTCCCCGGGCGTGCGCGGCTTGCCGAACGCGGGCCACACGTGCTTCGCGAGGAGGGGCTCCTCGGGCCGGCGCTCGAACCGCGGCAGGGGGGCGGCGGGGGGGGACATGGTGGCGCCGGGCCCGAAACCCGCGCGGCCGCGGCGCGTGAAGATCTCTCCGCCGCGAGCGACCGCACAGCTGGCGAATTTCGGGAACGGGCATTTCATCTGTGATCCAAGCCGCGGCCTCGAGAGTTTGCGAAGACACACACGACGACTTCGGTGTTGTTGGTTCGCGAGACGGCCGTTTCGGCGTTTCACCCTGGCCGTTCGACGAACCCCGTCGGTCGACGGGCACGTGCCGAAAGGCTCCCAGAAAGCGTTTAACCTAGGAGGCCTCCACGCGACCCCGCCGAGTCCTCGTCGGATCTCGCACACCCCCGCGCCCCCGCGGCGCGTCGTCCTCGGAGGTTCGCGCGCGCCCCCTCGCGTCACCGAGCGCGCGCTCGCCCCCCCTGCGCGCGCCGTCGCCGCGGTCGCGCGCCCTCGCGTCCCCGCCCTCGCGCGTTCGCGATGCCCGGCGCCCCCGCGCTCCGCTCGCGAAAGAAAGGGCACCACCGGCGCGGTCCCGCGAACGAGTCGTTCGACTCGGGCGACGACGAGCCCGCGCCGCCGGGGGACGCGGACGCGCCCTCCTCCGAGCTCGACACGGACGCGATGGACCCCGCCGCCGCCGCCGCCGCCGCCGCGGGAGGACCGGCGGGCGACGGCACCGGGCGCCGCGCGCGCGGTCGGCGCGGTCGGCTCCTCCAGCTGTACGCGCCCAAGCTCCCCGTCGTCTCCTCCGCGGTCGTGTTCGCGGTGTTCGCCGTCCTCGCCCCCGTCGCCGACCGAGCGTACCACGCCCTCGCGACGGAAGGCACGCTCGCGTCCGACGTGGACACCGTCGCGCACGACCTCGGCCGGTTCCGGATCGAGTGGGACATCGACGCCCTCGCGCTCACGGTGTCGCACAGGCCCGCGTCATGCGCCGCCGACGACGCCGATTCCGATTCCGATGCTTCGTCGGCGTCTGACTCTTCCACCCCGACGCCGACGACGCCGACGACGCCGACGACTCCGAGGACGAACCGCTCCTCGTCGTCCTCCGCGTGCGCGTTCGTCCCCGTGTGGTCGACGATCCCGGGGCGCCCGTTCCTGTACGCGGCGAACGGCCCGATCCGCGTCCACCAGCTCATGTCCGGCCACTTCAAGGTGGACATGAAGCGGCGCCTCCAGACGAGCGTCCAAACCGTGGACGCGATCGCGTTCGACGACCCCTCCTCCTCCTCGAGCGGCGGCGAACGAAAAGGAGGCGATGTAAACCTCGGCTCGGTGACCGTCTCGGGCGTCTTGATCAAGGAGGACGCCAGGATGGACGCCCTGATGGCCTCGTTCGGGGACGTCCGCGCGGCTTGGAACGAGCGCACGCCGCAGAGGCTTCTGTTCAAGGCGGAGTCCAAGCTTAGGGCGAGCTACCGGCTCACGTTCACCGTCGCGAGCGATCGGCGGTTGGCGTTTGAGTGCGCGTGGGACGAGTCCGTGCCCGGGGTGATGCGCTCGCCCGGGGGTCGGCGGCGGGAGGTGGGCCTGAACCAGATGACGCTCAAGTACGCGACGAACGCGAGGGACGAGCGGTTCTACGGCCTCGGGGAGCAGTTCTCGAGCAACGAGCACAACGGCAAGCGCGTCCCGATCATCACCGCCGAGCAGGGGATCGGGCGCGGGAGGCAGCCGCTCACGTTCACGTTCAACAGGCTGTTCATGGGCTCGGGCGGGAGCTGGCACACCACCTACACCGCCATCCCGCACTACGTCACGAGCGAGGCCAGGAGCGTCTTCCTCACCGATTTCGCGTACGGAGAGTTCGACTTCACGGACCCGGACGCCGTGAGCATCCTCTGCGTCTCCCCGGGAGGCGAAAAGAGGCGGCGAAGTCGAGAAGACGCCTCCCGGGGAGACTCCGACGCCGATTCCTCAGATTCCTCAGATTCGCCTCGTCACGCGTTGACTGGTCAGATCATCGGCGCGTCCTCCGTCCCGGAGGCGACGGAGGCGTACACGGAATACAGCGGGCGCCAGGCCCCGCTCCCCGCGTGGGCCCAGGGCGGGGTGATTCTCGGGATGACGGGCGGGAGCGCGAAGGTTCGGCGGGTGCTTGATGATATGCGTCGCCACGACGTCCCCGTCGCGGGGCTCTGGCTCCAGGACTGGGGGGGCATCCGGAACACGAGCATCGGGATCGAGCGCGTGTGGTGGAACTGGGTTCTCGACGAGACCCACTACCCGGACTGGCACGAGCTGCGCGAGGAGGTCTTGGCGACGCACGGCGCGCGAATGCTGACGTACGTGAACCCGTTTTTGATGAAGACGCGGGGGGCGAAGGGGGAGCTGTATCGCGTCGCCGAGGCGCGAGGGTACATGGTGAAAACCGTCGCGGGCCGCGCGCCGTATCGACTCGGCACCGAGCCCGGCGTGAGCTACGGGCTGATCGACCTCACCAACCCCGACGCGCGGCGGTGGATCGAGGACGTGATCGTGGACATGGCGGTCACCACCGGCGCGAGCGGGTGGATGGCGGATTTCGGGGAGTACCTGCCGTTCGACTGCGCGCTCCACTCGGGGGAGATGCCCGTCGCCGCGCACAACAGGTACCCGGAGGACTGGGCGAGGCTCAACCGAAGGGCCATGGCGCGAGCGGGGCTCATGCCGAAGCTTCCGAGGTCGTTCGCGGGGGAGGAGGAGGAGGAGGAGGAGTGGGACGATGATGATGCTCCTCGGGACGATGACGCTCTTCCTCGCCGCGATCTTCCCGCGTCCGGGGACGAGTCCGATCGCCGCGAGGACTCCGACTCGTCGGACGAAAAACCCAAACCCTCATTCTCGGGCGTCTTTTGGTCTCGTTCGGCGAGCGCCAGGAGCCCGCGGTACTCCCCGCTGACGTGGCTCGGTGACCAGCTCGTGACCTGGGACCAGCACGACGGTATGAAGTCCGCGCTGATGGGGATGCTCCAGGGCGGCCTGAGCGGCCTCGCGCTGTCCCACAGCGACATCGGCGGGTACACCGCCACGCCCGGGACGTCTCGCACGAAGGAGCTCCTGATGCGGTGGATGGAACTCAGCGCGTTGTCCGACGCGATATTCCGAACGCACCAGGGCAACCGCCCCGCGCACAACGCCCAGCCGTGGGACGACGACGAGACCCTCGCGCACCTCGCCGCGTTCGCGAAGCTCCACGTGATCCTCGCGCGGTATAAGCTGGAGCTGATGCGCGAGAGCGAGCGGAGGGGGTTGCCGATGGCGAGGCCGCTCGCGATGCATTACGCGCGAGACCCGGTGGCGCGAAGGCGGACGCAGCAGTTTCTGCTCGGGAGACACCTGCTCGTCGCGCCCGTGATGGACCGAGGGACGAACCGCGTGCACGCGTACCTCCCGCCGGGGGACGTGTGGGTGGACGTGTGGACGACGCAGCAGACGCCGAGGACGCCGGGCGGAAGGGGCGAGGCGAATGTTGAGGGCGTCGAGCGAGACTTCGGGGATCCCGGGGACCAGGACCCGGGGGGGATCGGCGGGGGACGTGGGTGACCGTGGACGCGCCGCTGGGGTGGCCCGCGGTGTTCATCCGGCGGGGGGCGTCCGGGGAGGCGCGGAACGCCGCGGCGGCGATGAGGGAGTGGGCCGCGGCGAGGGGGGGGGTCCCGAGCGGGCGCAAGGTGGCGCTCATGGACCCCGTCGAGAAGCTCGTGCTCGGGCTCTACTGACGGGTCCCATGAGATTAGGAAAAGGGAGCGACGGGTTTATTAGAGGGGCGGGATCGAAGGCGTTACGAAGTTTGGATTCCGTGGAGATCTCTGCTGCGTTTTTTTGATGCAGCAAACAGTCTGACTATTTGTACGCTTCGCCGAAGAGGTGCGGTGCGGGCAATTCCACTCATCCCCGCTCGCGGATCCGAAGAACCGTTGACTCGACCACGGACGCGTCGTGCCCCGCTCCCGCCACTCGGCGCCGACCCCGCCGCGCGCGATGTCCGGGGCGTCGGCGGGGAGGGCGAATGTGGAGATCTACCTCCGCGTCAAGCCGACGCCTCGGGCGTCGCCGAACATGTCCCTGGACGAGGTGCGCCCCGCGCGCGCCCCGAGACGCCGCGCGCGACCGCCGCGAGATCCGTCGCCCGAAGAAACCAACCAACGACGACGGCCCTCCACCGCCCCCCACCACACCTCCCCCGTCCGTTCGCTCTCTCCGCGCGCGGACCCGCGCCTGACCTCCTCCCCACGCCCCCCGTCCGTCCGTCCTCGCGTCCCGCGACGCGCGCAGAGCGAGAACGTGTGCCACTTCGACGTCCCGAGGGACGACGCCGCCGGGTACGTCAACAATCAGCGCGAGAAGTACGCGTTCCGCTTCGACGGCGTCCTGGGCCCCGACGCGAAGCAGGACGAGGTGTTCGAGCGGTGCGCGGCGCGCCCGGTCCTCGGCGCGCTCGACGGCCTCAACGGCACGGTCTTCGCGTACGGCCAGACCGGGAGCGGGAAGACCTTCACCGTCACGGGCGGCGCCGAGCGATACGTCGACCGCGGCATCATCCCGCGCGCCGTGCAGCGCCTCTACGCGGAGATCGCCAAGAGGAACGACGCGCAATACTCCGTCCACGTCTCCTACGTCGAGGTGTACATGGACCACTGCTACGACCTCCTCGGCGACGCGTCCAAGACCGCCGCGGACGGTTTACACGGTTCGTCGTCGAGAGTGCCTTTCTCGGGTTCTTCGTCTTCCTTGACGCTTGAGGATCTGCCGCGGGTGACGCTTCAGGAGGACGACGACGGTCAGATTCGCGTCAAGAATTGCTCCTCTCACCGCGCGGAGAGCGAGGAGGACGCGCTGAACCTCCTCTTCATCGGGGACACGAACCGCGCGGTGACGGAGACCCCCATGAACCTCGCCTCCACGCGGTCGCACTGCGTGTTCACGATCACGGTGGAGCGCCGCGAGCCCGGGAGCGACGCGGTGCGTCGCGCGAAGGTTTCCCTCGTCGACCTGGCGGGGTCGGAGCGCGTGGGGAAAACCGGCGCGCACGGGCAGACGCTCGCCGAGGCCAAGTACATCAACCTCTCCCTCCACGCGCTCGAGAAGGTGGTCATCGCGCTCCAGGAGAAGCGGGCGCACGTGCCGTACCGGGACTCGACGATGACGATGCTCTTGAAGGACGCGCTGGGGGGCAACTGTAAGACGGTGATGGTGGCGACGGCGAGCCCCGAGAGCGAGCACCTCGGCGAGGGCATCAGCACGTGTCGCTTCGCGCAGAGGATCGCGATGGTCGCCAACGAGGTGGTCGTGAACGAGGAGGTGGACCCGTGGTCGATCGTGCGGAGGCTCAGGGCGGAGAACAAGGACCTGAGGGACGAGCTCAGGCTCGTGAAGGGGGAAAACGACGACAGGGAGGCGCTGACGGCGTCGGAGCTCGAGAGGCTCGCGCGCGACGTCGACGCGTTCGTCGCCAGGGGGAAGGCGCTCCGCGCCGAAGAGAAGCGGCGGAGGATGGAGGAGGAAAAAAACGACCAAGCGAAACCCGAAGGCGGCGGCGAAAACGGCGAAGGGAAGGGCGAGGCGCGCGACGCGGGCGGGGAGGGGGACGCGCCCGTCGAAGAACGCCTCGAAAACCGCCGTTTCGAGGCGTCGGACGCCGACCCGGACCTCGACCTCGGCGCGTCGATGCTGAAGGTTCGCGCGGCGACGCGCATCTTCCGCGACCTCTGCGTCGACGCGGCGGACTCGGCGAGCGCCGCGGCGACGAGCGCCGAGGCGCTCGCTCGCGCCGCCGAGCTCGCGGCGACGGTGCGACGCCGCGAGGACGAGATCGCCGTCCTCGTCGCGACGCTCCGAGACAGAGGCGTCGTCCCGCCCACCTTCGACCCACCTTCGAACGAACGACAACGTCCCGGCGCGACGCGTCCCGGAACGTCCGCGTCGTCGGCGTCGTCCGGGGGGGGCGTCCGCGCGCCGGGGACGCCCCCGGAGTCGGTCGCGGGCTTCCCCCCGGGCGGCGGGCTTTCCTCCCGACCGGCGTCTCGCTTCTCCTCCGATTCGTGGAGCGGCGACCTCGTCGGCGACGATCCTCGCGACGATCGCTCTCCAAGCGTCGGTTCCGGTGAGACGTCCTCCTTGATAGGCGGCGGCGCCTTTGACAAACGGTCCGCTTCCGATCGGTTCGACGCTTTCCGGCGCGCGCACCCCGAGGCGCGGGCCGTCGAGGACGCCAAGGCGACGCTTCGGCGTCTGTACAAGCGCGCGAAGGCGCTCGGCGAGGCGGTGAACGCGAGCCGCGAGCGCATCGTCGCGGGGAAAGCCGCGATCGAGCGAAGGCGCGTCGCGCGCATGATGACGGAGACGACGACGGGAGCAGTAGTAGATGACGGAGACGACGCCGAGGAGGCGGCGCTTCGGCGGGCGACGGACGCCGAGAAGGCGGCGTACCGCGCGCGCTTCGAGGACCTCCGCGCGGCGAAGCGCGAGATCGACCACCTCCAGGCGCGCCTCGAGCGGAGCAAGGCGCGGCTCAGGGCGGACTTCGAACGCGCCGAGGGGATGATGAACGCGGTCGAGGGCGTAGGGTCGAAGGCGGTGCATTCGTCGGCGCCGGCGGACCACCCGTTTATTACCCGTCGCGCCGCCGCCGCCGCCGCCGCCGCCGCGTCGTCGTCGCCGCCGCCGCCGCCGCCC
>MDSW01069249.1_pt1 | contig 18055 bp, 17 predicted proteins | sample 811171 | NCBI WGS metagenome assembly MDSW01 (sample SAMN05326641, study PRJNA326480) | marine metagenome | isolation source: seawater | place: Atlantic Ocean: North West | collected 2012
AAACTATGAAGACAAAGTTAAGAATAAGTGCTCTGCATTATTAAAATTAATTCGTGGTATTCAAGAATTTTATTTTTTAGCAAATTCTGAACAGAAAAGATTTAGTATGTTATAAACTCTATAAATATATAGGGGGAATTATGGGTTTTCAAGAATCAATTACAAAATGTATGGGTCAATACGCAACCTTTGAAGGAAGAGCTTCAAGAAGTGAATTTTGGTGGTTTTATTTATTCGCCATTCTTATTCAATGGTTTGCTCAAATTGTATTTACAGTAACTTCGGGGCCAGAACTAGGAGCGATCTTGGCCGGAATTGTTAATTTAATTTTTATTGTTCCACTACTAGCTGCATCAGCTAGAAGACTTCATGATTTAAATAAAAGTGGTTGGAACTATCTTTGGTGTATGACAATCATTGGAATAATCCCTGTGGTTTATTGGTGGGCATCAGAAGGCTCAAAAGAAAGCAATCAATATGGAGAGCCAATAACTTTAGATGCATAAAGATTTTTAGGATTTCATACCCTAATAGGAGTTGTTGAGGGGGAGTGGAACGATTGACTATAATAAAGGAGTGATTATGAAAAATATTATTTTAGCCATCACGGCCTTGGTTCTATCAGCTTGTGGAAGTTCAGTAATGGAGTGTAATGATGAAGATGTAACGTCATTAGTTTCAGAGCTTGCTATTGATATTTATAATGAAGAAAACAATCCAAAAGGAGTTTCAGCACTGTGCAATCAATTTAATACCAGTATGCTCTTCATCCAAGGTGTAGATTGTTCTGTTTTATACAGTAAAGTGTACTCTGATATTTTTTATGCCGATCAAGTTAAAGTGACATCAGTTCGAACCACCTCTTCAAGTAAAAGTGGTATCCAATACTGTGCTGCAGATTTAGAATATATTTTTAATGATAGAGATATGGTTTCCTTGGTAAAGAACTATTTTATTAATGCCTCTATTAGCGAAGAACTAAGAAAAGATCTTACAGATTCACTTACAACCGCATGGAAAGAGGCTTTTGAAGCAACTACTGTTATGACACATGGCGTCTATGATGTTCAGATAACTGATGATGGCGAGTCTTTTTATGTAAATCTTGAAATAGATGAGATACCAATCCTGTAGTACAAACTAAATTTTCATACCCTTTATCCTCTTTTTTATAAGGACTTCAAATTATGCAACTATTGAGTGGGAGTAGTCTTTTAGAAACAGTTATGATACTTATTTAAGAGGAGAATTTATGAATCCAATTTATGAATTGAATATTACTTGGGAAGTCACTTGGACACCTGATGATTCTGATGAAGAAAGAAAAGAATATACAGGCACCACTGAGTATTTTTATGAAGATGATGATGTAAATTCAGTTGATGACTTTTTCGAAAAAGCCGATGAGATGCTTGGAGATAATCGTTTTGAACCAGAAGCTGGTATAGATCAATATTTAGAAGAGGGTGGCGATGTAAATATTGAATATGTGAAGATTAGTGACTCTAATTATAATGAACTATGGAGAGATCCAAGCTATACCGGATAATGAATTTAACTTGTAAATTACTTATAAACTCTAAAAAGTTGCTCTCAAACCCCTATAAACAAAGGGTTTATTTTGATTCAACTAATGAGTGGGAGTAATTTATATAATTATAAGTTATTGATTTTATTCAATATTTTAAGAAAAAAGTTACAACAAACTAACTACAAGCTAATAGTAAGCATAGATCGCAGCAAGTAACCCTAAGAAAGGTTGAATTATTTAACTATTAGTATCTTCAATACTTAAAGTAATTCCTCTTTCTTTTTATTGAATTCTTCTTCAGAAATAATTCCTTTTTCTTTAAGCTCTGCAAATTTTTCTAATTCTTCAGCAATTCCAGTATTATTTGCCTGCTCATTCACTATAACTCTTTGGTATTTAACCACCCTCCCTTCTATGTCTCTAAATGAGCCAATGCATATCAAAATAAAATCCACTAAAACCCAAATTCCTAATCCACCTAAAGTGAATATCATTGCCACACCTGTCCCTATTTTACCTACATAAAATCTATGTACTCCTAGCATTCCAACAAATAAACATAAAAGCAGAGTTGGAAGAAATTCCTTATCGCTTAATTCATCTGTAGGTTTATAAGATTTATTGTTTGCTTCAATAATTTCTACTTCTTGTCCCAGTTTATCTTTTAGTAAGAAATAGGTTCCATAAAAAATTAAACCTAAATAGACAAGAGAAGAGACAAGATAAGAAAAGTACAACGAAAAGTTTCCAGGAACTAGAAACATCCACCAAGGGAAATAGAAATAAGTTAAGAGAATTAAGAATGGAATTAATGCAATCTCTATTCTATTAATCTTGTTGGTTGCGCTTAAGCAAATTATTGCTATGCCCAACAAAGGGAGAAAAAGCCCAGAATCACCCATAGGTAAGATGTAAAAAATAAAATTAGGTATCCAAGTCAGATAAATTACATTTCGTAAGACAAATGCAATAAGCATTAAGAGTAAAGGAAATAATATTAATTTATGATTTGTATTTAATTGATTCATGTATACATCTTACAACAAACCTTGTATCTAAGAGTAATACAGAACCTTTATTTATAAGGTAAACTTAAGAGATGAGGACAAGCAACCTTACTAAGCCACAACAAACCCGCAAAAAACCAAATTTTGAGCTCCTCAAACTCATTGCTGCAAGGGTTGCTTTAAGGGTTGGTTAGTACTGGGAATAAATTATGATAACTATAATTACAATTTGCTTAGTTCTAATAACGATTGCATTAATATTTGGCAGTGATGCTGCAGAAGGTTTGCTGGGATGCTTACTTTACTTAATACTTTGGGGTTTTGTAATTACTGTTTTGGGTTTTATTTTACTCTTCTTAATTGCCTTTTTTTAGGTACCTTAATATCACAGGTTTCAGGCCATCGTTTTGCTGAGTGGCAGCAGATGAAAAACATCAAATTTATTTATATGACATTAAATAAGGTAAAGATATAATAGAAAATAAATAAAGAAAAAAATTTTATGAAATTTTTGTATGTACTTCTAATTTTGCCTCAATTATTGAATGGTGCAGATTTAGTAAACAAGACTTGTATTTCACCCTCAGGAAAATCTATTTATGATATTTCCTTGTCAAATGAAATAAATTCTATCGGTCAAATTATATTGAGATATAACAATCAAATTACTCATTACTCTGCGATAGTCAAGAGAAATAATAATGATAAATTGGTAGGAGTATCAAAATTTGTAAAAAGCGAGACAGGCCAAATACAAGCAGATCCATGGGTTTTTACATACGATTACAAAAAAAATATACTAATTGATGACGGCAGGTTAATATCCTCTTGTGATTAATTATCTTGAGAATTAGGCAATATTCTTGTTTAGTCTGAGTTAAATACATCTCTTGAGTAAACTTTATTTTTTACATCCAAGAGTTCTTTCGTCATCCTATTAGCAATAATAATATCAGAAATTGCTTTAAACTCTTTTAAGTTGCTCATTACTCTAGAATTTTTATACTTCTCCTCTAAAATTGTCGGTTCAAAGATAATTACATCAATTTTATTTTGTTTGAGTATCTCAATAACTCCTTGAATTGAAGATTCTCTAAAATTATCTGAGTTTTTTTTCATGATTAGTCTGTAAACACCAACAATCCTAGGATTTTTTCTTATTACAGAATTAGCAATAAATTTCTTTCTTGTTTCGTTTGAGTTAATAATTGCAGTAATTAGCTTATTCTCAATGTTTTTAAAGTCTGATTGAAGCTGTTTTGTATCTTTAGGTAAGCAATATCCACCGTAGCCAAATGAGGGGTTATTATAAATTTGGCCAATTCTAGGGTCTAAAGAGACCCCTTCTATTATCTTCTTAGAATTTAATTGATTGGTTTCTGCAAATGAATCAAGCTCATTAAAATACCCAATTCTCATTGCTAAATAAGCATTTGAAAATAACTTAATGGCTTCCGCTTCAGCTGAAGAAGTTATAAGAACCTGAATACCCTTTTTATCAGCACCATTTTTAAGTAAATTTGCAAAATTTGAAGCTATTTTTTCTTCACCACCAGCAATAATTCTTGAGGGGTGAAGATTATCAAATAAAGCGTAGCCTTCCCTTAAGAACTCAGGTGAAAATATTATTCTTTCATGTTGCAAATCACTTTTTAAAGATTCAGTAAATCCAATTGGAACTGTAGATTTAATTACAATCACAGCATTCGGATTTATTTTAATAATATCTTTTATAACTACTTTAATAGGATGAGTGTCAAAAGATTTTTTCCTATCATCAAAATTAGTTGGAATAGATATAACTGCATAATCTGCATCAGCATAGGCTTCCTCTGCATTATCTGTAAAGTGTATGTTTAGATTTTTATCTCTGAGATATTCTTGAATTTCTTGGTCATTAAAGTGTGTTTCTTGTGCTTGAAGGTTTTTTATTAGGTTGGTTGAAGAATCATAAGCAACAACTTCATTATTTTTTGCTAATAGCAATGCATTCGACAAACCGACATAACCAAGACCTGTGATAGAAATTTTCATTAAATGTACTTTATTATATCAAAGAGGCTATCTTGGATAAAAGAAATATATTTCTATCAAATCTTAGCTTTATTGGTTGACAATAATAGCTATTTTTTTTACCCGCTTTAATGACTCTTTAAAAACAACCTTTATAATACTGAATTAAGTTCAGTTAAAAAATAATATGGAAATTGCTTCAGATAATTTACCTTCAAATAAAAAATTTGGATATTTTTTTTCAGCAGTATTTTTTCTTATTGCGATATATTTTGTTTATCAAGATGAACGAATAATAGGCTCGCTATTATGCTCACTTAGTTTAAGTTTTATTCTTATAACCAAATTTAAAGATTATTTACTATTACCTTTAAATAAGCTTTGGATGCGCTTTGGAATCCTGTTGGGGAAAATAATAAGTCCAATTATCTTAGCTATTTTATTTTTTGTTATGTTTGCTCCAATAGCATTGGGAATGCGTCTTTTTCAAAGAGATGAATTGCAACTTAAATCATTAGATTTTGAATCATTTTGGAAGCCTCGTGATAAAGATATGTTTCATAAGAGTTCTTTCACTCAGCAATTTTAATAAATGAGTCGTAACCAATGGAATTACTAAAAGAGCTTTTTGCCTTCTTGCGCTTTCGAAGAAAACTTTGGTTGACACCAATTATTTTGATAATGCTATTACTGGGAACTTTATTGATTATTGCTCAAAGCTCTGTTGTCGCACCATTTATATATACAATCTTTTAAATCTTTTTAAATGAATTTACTAACAGAAATCTATAATTTTTGAAAAATAAGAAAAAACTCTCAGATGGTATCAATTACTTTCAATTTATTGGTGCTTTGAGTTATTTCTTTGTTGCACTAGGTTCAGTCTTAGCCCCATTTCCTTATGCTCTTTTTTAATTTAATTCTATGTACATTCTAGGAATTTCAGCTTATTACCATGACAGTGCAGCATGTTTAATACGTGATGGAAAGGTTATAGCAGCAGCACAGGAAGAGCGTTTTTCTAGAGTAAAACATGACTCTCGATTTCCTTATAAGGCAATACAGTATTGTGCTCAGGAGGCAGGAATAGATCCATCAAAAATTGATAGAGTTGTATTTTATGAAAAACCATTTTTAAAATTTGAAAGGTTGCTAGAAACATACTTTGCTTTTGCGCCTAAAGGATTTCGCAGTTTTGCTGCTGCAATGCCAATATGGATAAAAGAAAAGTTATTTCAAAAATACAACCTTATCAAATCATTAGAATCTATCTTTGATGCTGAGATTAATTGGTCGGAAAAATTATTATTTTCTGAGCATCACCTTTCTCATGCTGCTAGTGCTTTTTATCCATCTCCATTTCAAAAAGCTGCAGTTCTTACTCTAGATGGAGTGGGGGAATGGACAACAACCTCATTAGCAGTCGGAAATGGAAAAAATTTAACAGTAATCAAGGAAATTCATTTTCCACATTCCCTAGGATTACTATATTCAGCTTTTACTTACTACACTGGTTTTAGAGTTAACTCTGGTGAGTATAAGGTCATGGGCTTAGCGCCATATGGGGAACCTAGATATGTAGACTTAATCAAAAGTCATTTAATTGATATAAAAGAAGATGGAAGTTTTCATCTAGATATGAGTTATTTTGACTATTGCGTAGGCCTAACAATGACTAATGAAAAATTTCATAATTTATTTGGAGGTCCGCCTCGACAAGCAGAGACTGAATTGTCCCAACGTGAAATGGATTTAGCAGCTTCAATTCAAAAAATTACTGAAGAAGTTGTTATTAAACTTGCCAAAGCCATTGCGAAAGAAACTGGTGAGAAGAATTTATGTTTAGCAGGAGGTGTTGCTCTAAATTGTGTGGTGAATGGCATACTCTCAAGAGAAAATATTTTTGACAATATATGGATTCAGCCTGCAGCTGGAGATGCTGGGGGGTCACTTGGTGCTGCTCTTGCTGCGTGGCATATTTCATATAATAAGGACCGTGTTCTTTCTGATGAGCGAGATGAGATGAGTGGTTCTTATCTTGGCCCATCTTTTAGCAATGAAGACATTGAAGATTTTCTTAGCGATTGCGGAGCTAAATTTCACAAGTTTGATGAACAAAATTTAATAAAAAAAGTAGTTATATCTCTTTCAGAAGAAAAGGCTGTTGGCTGGTTCCAAGGTCGAATGGAATTTGGTCCTCGCGCATTAGGTAACAGAAGCATTATTGCTGATCCTCGATCGAAGTTTATGCAAAAACAACTCAATTTAAAGGTTAAGTATAGAGAAAGTTTTAGACCATTTGCTCCGAGTATCTTAAGTGAATATGTATCTGAATGGTTTGAGCATAATGGTATAAGTCCATATATGCTTTTTGTTGCTAATGTTAAAAAGATAAAACGACTTGAAATGACCGATCAACAAAAAAATTTATTCGGTATAGAGAAATTAAATATAGCAAGATCAGCAGTTCCAGCAATAACACATGTTGACTATTCAGCAAGAATTCAAACAGTTCATAAAGATACAAATCCAATATACCATTCTCTTATTAGTCAATTTAATGAACTTACTGGATGCCCTATAGTTGTTAATACATCATTTAATATCAGAGGAGAGCCAATTGTTTGCACCCCTGCTGATGCTTTTAGATGTTTTATGGGAACTGAGTTAGATGTTTTGGCAATAGGAGATTATTTACTTTATAAAACTGAGCAGGATTCAGGACTAAGAGATAATTATGAGGAAAAATATGAGCTTGATTAAGAAAATTTTAATAGTTATTTTAATTTCTGTTGCAACAATAAAAATTGCAGATGTTAGCTTTGGTTTTTTTCAATCACAATCATTAAGTTCCAGCCTAACAAAAGGAACAGATCGATCAATTGTTCTGAGAGAGTTTAACCCAAATCAGCATGCCTCTATTCGCCCAAATAATAATTATATAAAAGATGTAGAAAATTTAGCGCAGACTTATTATGAAATTAATATTGATAAGAATGGTTTTATTAGCACTGGTAATCAGGTGGAATTTAATCCTGAAATTAAAATTCTTTTTTTGGGAGGAAGTACTACTGAGACACTTTTTGTCTCTGAAAAGAACAGGTTTCCAAGTGTTGTTGAACGAAACTTGCGATCTCAGTTAACACAGACCATCAATGTTTTTAATGGAGGTGTTTCAGGAAATAGTTCTATGCATTCCATTTTCGCTTTAATGGCTAAAGGGATTCCACTTAAACCTGATTATGTTGTTTTAATGCATAATATGAACGATCTTGCATTGCTTTCAAAAACTGAGAGCTACTGGATTGCACCAAAAAGTAGAGCAGTGTTACTTAGCAATAACTATCTAAAACCTTCAAAAATAGAAGACTTATCCAGAAGCATTTTTTTTAATTTAATTAAAACTGCAAAGGATATACTCGCTCCAAATTTATACGCTTATTTGAGACCTCGCCTTTTTCAAAATGTTAGATTACATCGTGATGAGTTTGAGGGCTTTTCTAAAAACTATATTGATCTTGATCTCGATTTGATAGAGCAACTTTTTAGATCTTCAATAACTTCTTTTGTAAAAATATCAAGGGCTTGGAAAATTAAACCGATATTGATGACTCAAGGAAATAGAATTGATCATAATCTTGAATACTTCCGAAAGTGGGCAATTAGATACCAAAGAGGTGACATGACTCCAAGAGATTTTTCAGATCTGTATAAAAGAATGAATGAGATAATAAGAGAGGTTGCAATTCAAGAAAATGTTACATTGATAGACTTAGATTCTCAAATTCCTAAAACTAATGAGTTTCTTTACGACGTTGTCCATCCTAATGAAGCTGGAAGTATTTTAATGGGAGAGTTAGTAAGTAAAAAATTAGTAGAAGTAATTCAATCTCAATAAATGGGCTAATCTTTTCTAGCTTTTTTGCCAATCATAATAAATAAACCTCCTTCACTCCCCAGTCTTCCAAAGATCATTTTGATTTGAGAGAACACTCTAGAAGCTAAATTCCCCCGCCCAAGACTGTTCTTATTAAAATATAAATTATTTTTATCTCCGCCAATAGATGGGATGGAGTTAATAAATTCAATATCATGAATATCAAACCATTTGATGACCTCATCAAATGAGTGAGATTGCTCTACTGGATGCTCGTATTGATCTCTTATCCAAGAATTAATTTTTCGTTGAGAAGTGCTTTTATCTAAAGTTCTAAGATAAGGATCCATGAACATAATTAACTTTCTTCCAAAAATTTTGTATAAAATTTGCCTTAAAAACGTCCTAAATCTGCCATATTTATTGTATAGGCCAATTAAAATATACCCATTAGGCTTTAAGTATTTTTGAATTATTTTAAATCCCAAATATGGATCTTTTGTATGATGCAAAACTCCAGAACACCATACAAAATCAAATGTTTGATCTTCAAATATATCGTCAAAGATATCTGCATTTACGAAAATAACATTATTAATATTATTTTCTGATGCAAAATTGTAACCCAATCTTAAGGCTGGCTCTGTTGGATCAAAAGCATAGATTTTATTATTAGTTCCAGCCGCAAGATAGTTTGATAATTGTGAGGTCCCTGATCCAATCTCAATAAAAGTCTTATTAAAACCAATAAATTCTTTTAATTTCCTTGAAAGATCATTGCTATCTCCCTTGTCAAGAAGAGTTCTCTTATCTTCATTTGACGAATAGTTTGGAAATGGCTCAATTTCATAAAATTCAGTTACTGATTTTGTAATCTGGTCATTCACATCAAAGGTGATTAGCCCATCTTTTATTTTTGGTTGAAATTTAAACATCTTTTGTTCCTGCATTTTAAATGAATTAAAATATTATTACTAAATTTTTATCACTTACTTCCTCCCAGTACATAAATCTCAATGGTTGCAAATTTATTTTCAGTGGGTATGGGCTCTGCAATTTGATAGAATGTAACTTAAATGAACATTAGCGTAATTATTCCTACTCTGGATAACCCAGATGATGTTTTTGATGTAATCAAGTCATTAAATCAACAATTCCTATTACCCTCAGAGATTGTCATAGTAGATTCTAGCTCTAAAGACGATATTGAAAAATTATTAGAAAGCATTGATTCAGTAATTCCAATTACTTATGAAAGATTTGGAAGAGCATATAGAAATGATAGATTGCTTATGATTCTAAAAACTTTGCCAATTATTGAATATCTTTTTCAATCCAATCCAAAAGGAAGAGCTTATCCTTATGAAGCAACTAATCATGGCTCACTGATCGCTAAGAATGAGTGGCTTGCTTTTTTAGATGCAACAACTTTACCCTCCAAGAATTGGATTAAGGACTACGTTGAAATAATTGAAAGCAATAAAGTTGAAGTAGTATTTGGGAATACTCAGTATTTGGCTAAAACATTTTTTCAAAAAATTTTACGTGCATCTACATATGGAGCTTATGGAATTGAAACCGCACCAGGATCGTTTATGAGAAGAAAAGATTTTCTAAATGGTTTTCAAATTACTGAAGGAGTGCGCTCAGGAGGTGACGTTGATTGGAAAAATAGAGTTCGATCTAACTTTACATCTATTACTCCAAAAGACACGTACTTAGTTTACCCAAATTTACATAAGAACCTTTTGAGCTGCACCAAAAAGTTCTTTATTTATCAAATGCATACAGCTGTCCAGGACATTGCTCACTCTATTAAAGATCTTTATTTTTTATTAACTCTTATGTTTGGCCTTGTTTTAATACCGAAATGGAATGCAATTGTTGGATGGGAATCTAGCCCTTATTATATGCCTCACATTACCAAAATATATCTTCTTTCAGTAATATTAATTTTGCTTTTTTCCCTTGTCTTTAATCGGTTATTTGTGAAGAGATCTTCTAAACCTTTTTTGCAAAATGCATATAAAATCTCTTTTTTTATTATTATTTCTTTTGCAGTATATAACTGGAATAGCTGGCTTGCAGGATGGGTAGAAGAATCTGTTTGGTATATTCCACATATTACAAAAGCATTTATTATTTTTTTATGTTTTGCTTCTTTCATATATCGAGGACTCTATTTTCCAATAAAGAATAATATTACTTTTGATTTTCTGTTTCCTATTAATTGGATTTGGGTTGGTTCGTTGGGATTATTTTTAGATATCGTGAAAGCACCTGGCTATTTAATTGGTGCAATAATCTCGCCATTCATAAAAGTAATTAGAAGTCCTGCTAATTAATTTAGAAATCAAGCAATATATATAGTTGCTATCTAAACAGTTTAATTGATTTATAACTAGGAGATAATTTCTAAATACTGTTTTGTAATGGTTTCTATGGAAAATTTTTCTCTTGCAAATTCTGCAGACTCTTTGCCCATTATCGTAATCAAGTCTGTATCGTCTACAAAACATTTCATTGCGCCATACAAATCATTTTCATCCATATAATTAACTAGCTTTCCTGACTTATTATCAACTACGCAATCTACGCATCCAGGTACATCTGAAAGAATAAGCGGCATCCCTGTAGTTGCAGCCTCTGTAACTGCCTTTGGTAAACCCTCTCTTTCTGAGGGCAATACAAAAATATTATTTTTATGTAGACATTCTTCCATATGATCATGAGATATTTCACCCAAAAATGTTATATCAACATCAGCTTTTATTTCTTCAAATAATTGCAAAGAGATTGATTCAGGATTATCTATATCAAATATTCCTGCTATAGAAAATTCTACATGTGGGTATTTGGCCTTAATTCTTTTGGCTGCAGCTATATAACACTCTATTCCCTTTGATTTAATTAATCGTGAAGCAAGCAAAAACTTAGGAACAGAGATATCTCTTTGAATATTTCTGAATTCTAGCTCATTTATTCCTTCTCCATGAATTAAGCTGTAGTAAGAGCTATTAATCTTGTATGCAGAAGACAAAAGCTCTTTATCAGCAGAATTCAAAAATATAAAATGAAAATTATTTTTTAAAAAACCTAATAGCCTAAACCCATACCTCTGCAACATATTAAAAAACCTATACTTAAATTCTTTTTTAAAAAAGAATGGGCCTAAACCTGTAATTACAAATATAGATTTTTTAATTTTGATAAAGTATGAAATCAATGATCCAAAAAAAGACATCTCTAGAGTAATATAAAAAACATAATCTGGCTTTATGTTACGCAGCAACAATAAGAGTGAAAATACAAATGAAAGGTATGAAAAAAGATTGTTTGTATTCTTTTTTCTATTAAAAACATGTAATTTAATACCCATTTTTTCTACCAAGTCTAAATCCTTTGTAGAGCTTTTTGAAGTATCAGCAATTACTTCAATTTTATGTGTTTGGTTTATATTGCTTGCAAGGTTAATGTGAGCTCTCAGAAAGAAATCTAACTCATTAACAACAAATAAAATTTTCATAAGGAGTGTTTGCTTAGTTTGGAGTAATTGCTTGTCAAAAGATTGATATTTTCAAGGCATAAAATTGCATTATTATGAATTATACTCATAATCATGATTAAAAAAGGCACTAAAGTCAGACCCTTTAATTAAAAACTTATCAATGCTGGCATTTATTAAATCAATACATTCCATAATAACAAAAAAAGATACATCTTTAATTATAAGAATGTCTGTGATCTTGGTAATGATCTCATTTATTGAATTTTTTGGTCTTGCTATGATTTCATTCTTGATTATTAACATTGGCTCAATGGATACTCTTGTTTCCAGGTTTCCCATATTAAATTCTTTAGGTGTCAACTCTGATTTACTGCCATTAGTGCTTTCACTTTTTGTATGTGCATATGCATTAATATCTATTAGCATTTCTATTTCCTTTCTAAAGTTTGTCAGCTTAAACAGTCAACTAATCGCTGGCCGAATAAAGCTTAAGCTAATAGATTATTATTTATCATTGGGATGGATAGAGCATATTCAAAATTCAAACGCTGAGAAAATATCAAGAATTCAAAATGATGCTACGTATGTTGGTCAGCAAATATTATTTGCAATGCATCTTTTTAGTCGTTTTGCTTTGGCTTTTATTATTACGGCCGCATTACTTTTTTATAACTTAGCTGTAACTGGAATTTTGGTTATCTCACTAACCTTAAGTTATCTAATAATATTTAAGTATTTTAAACCTAGAATTTCAAGAAACAGTGCAATCGTTGCCAAGGAAAGGGATCTTACTCTGCGAACACTTACCAACATGTTTGGGTCTATAAAAGAAATAATTTTCTATAATTCTAGAAGCAAAGTTTTATCTAGTTTTGATGGAATGAACACAAAAGTGGCCTCTTCAGAGGGGGTGAATATGTATCTTGCTCAGATCCCAAGATTTATTATCGATTCTTTGTTATTAATAGCTTTAGTATTGTTTGCAGCTTTTTATAGTACCCAAGAAATATCTGCAAATAGTTTTCTGGTGACAGTATCAATCTATGGTGTTGCAGGCTTAAAACTTTTACCAGCGTTTCAAAATATTTTTTATTTCGCAAGTGAAATTCAAGCAAGATCTAAGTATTTAAATAATATAACACCACTAATTAATAAAATTATTACTCAAGAAAGCTTTAAATTTTCAGAACACGATTATCCATTTAAAAAATTAGTTGAATTTTCAAATGTCAGTTTTTCTTATGAAACTGGATTAAAAGAAGCTATTAGAGATCTTAGCTTAAAAATTGAAGCAGGAAAGAAGGTAGCAATCATAGGCCCCAGTGGATCAGGAAAATCAACTTTTATAGATATTTTATTAGGATTTATCAAACCCAGCAGTGGTGAAATTACAATTGATGGCAAGCCTTTAAATAAAACTAACCATATTAAATACAGGGAAAATTTTTCTTATGTTCCACAAAAGCTCTTTTTATTAGAAGCTAGTTTAAGGGAAAATATAATCTTTGGTTCAAGCGAATCAATGAACTCTGAAGATAAACTGACTAAAGCTTTATTGGCTTCTCAGGCTAATACTTTTATTGATAATTTATCTAATGGTATTGATACCTTGGTCTCAGATTCAAACCTTTCATTATCAGGGGGTCAGAAGCAGGCAATAGGAGTTGCTAGAGCTATTTATCATGGAGGAAAGATTCTTGTTTTAGATGAAGCGACAAGCGCAATGGATACTGGGCTTGAAGAAAGAATTATGGACGAGATAGCTCAATCTAATTTCAAAACTATCATTGCTATTACCCATAAACCCTCAATGTTAAAATATTTTGACGAGATATATATTTTTAATGAGGGCACAATAGAAGCTAATGGAACATACGAAGATCTTAAGAGTACCAATCAATTTTTATCTGAAATGATCAATGTTTCTAAGAGCGGAGTGAATTAAAGTATGAAAGTATCAGATGCAGTAGCGCAAAGAAAATCTATTAGAGAGTTTTTAGATACCCCTATTTCAAGTGAATTAGTAAAAAGCTTGCTTATCAAAGCTTCTCGGGCTGCCTCTGGTGGTAATCTTCAACCCTGGAAGATATATGTTCTAAATGGAAAATCAATGGATGATTTTCTGATATTTCAACAAGCTTGGGATGAGCCAGAACAACCTGCTTATGACATTTATCCCCCCAAATTAAAAGAACCATATCGAACTTCACGATTTGAGCTTGGCGAACAAATGTATTCTTTATTGGGTATTCCTCGTGAGGATAAAGACGCACGTATTGCTCAAGTTATGAAAAACTTTGAATTCTTTGGTGCTCCTTGCGCATTTTTTTGCTTTGTCGATAGGCAAATGGGACCCCCCCAGTGGTCAGATTTAGGGATGTTTTTACAAACTTTTATGTTGCTTGCTCAAGAGGCGGGTTTGAATACATGCGCGCAAGAAGCTTGGTCAATGAAGCATGATAGCGTATCAAAATTTTTACAATCTGGTGATGAAGATATTTTATTTTGTGGTATGTGTATTGGTAAAAAAAATGAGAATGCTGTGGTGAATTCGCTTAATTCAGAGAGACGCCCATTGGATACTTGGGCCACATTCGTCTAAAAATAATTATTTCTTAAATTTTGATGAGTATTGAGAATTTTATGATGCATGCTATAAATTTAGCAAAAATAGCCTTTAATAAGAATGAGGTTCCAGTAGGCGCCATAATAGTTAAAGATGGCAAAGTTATTGGAAAGGGCTTTAATCAAGTTATAAGCACAAACTCTGTAGCATCACATGCTGAAATTAATGCGATCAATCACGCAAGTGAAACTTTAGAAAATTATAGATTAAACGACTGTGATATGTTCGTAACACTTGAGCCTTGTCATATGTGCGCTAAAGCCATAGTTGATGCAAGAATGAACCATGTATATTTTGCCGCTAGGGAACCAAAAACTGGTGCCTTGGAATCCGTAGATAGATTTTTTAACAAAGACCATCTTAATCATCATGTAAATTTTAGTGGCGGTCATATGGAAGAAGAATCTTCAAAATTACTTAAAGAATTTTTTCACTCTAAAAGAAATTAAAACCTACTTTAATTTAAGCCAAACAGGGCAGTGATCAGATGGTTTGTCCATTGCCCTTGCAACATAATCTATTCCTGTGTCTACCATAGAAGCTTCTAGATTTAATGATATTAGAATATGGTCTATTCTGAGTCCTCGCTTTGGTGAGTCATCAAACATCCTAGAGCGATAATCAAACCATGAATATGTTAAACCCTCATCAGGATTTTGTTTTCTCCATGAATCTACAAAACCCAAGTCTCTAATTTTATTCCACATTTCAATTTCTTCTGGCAGAAATGCAGTTTTGCCATCACGTAGCCATCTTTTTGCATTTAGTTCACCAATTCCAATATCTAGATCTGTTGGAGCCACATTAAAATCTCCCATAATTATAAGATTCTTTTCTTTTTTCTTAAGTTTTGTTATGTGATTTTCAAGATCAGCATAAAATTTAATTTTTTTTGGAAATTTTGTTTCATGAGATCTATTTTCACCCTGGGGAAAGTATCCGTTCATGATTGTAATTTCTTTTCTTTTCCATTTAAAAGTAGCTTGAATAAATCTTTTTTGATCATCTTTTGTATCTCCAGCAAAACCCTTTTGCACATTTAAAGGTTTTTTCTTGCTTAGAATAGCCACTCCATAGTGGCCTTTTTGGCCCCAAAATTCTGGGTGGTATCCAATTTCTTTAATTTCTTCAATTGGAAACTCCGGATCATTTACTTTTGTCTCTTGAATTCCAATAACATCTGGATCAAAAGTATCTCTTAGGTGAATCAGTTGATGGGGACGAGCTCGAATACTATTAATGTTAAAGGATACTATTTTCATATTTTATGCAGTTTGAGATAAATAGGTACTTTGATCAAATAAAATATAGTCTGAAAGAATTTGCACGCCCTCATTTAAAAGATAGTCATCATCAATGTCTATCTCAAAATCTTTTTTATCGTCTCCAGCCTCCTTGGCATCATTATAATCTTCCATAGCCTTGTAAGAGTCAAAAATTTCTAAATTCAGCAAGGAACGTCGCTTGTTTTCAATATCTAAAGCCCATAATTGCCTTTCCTCTTTTTCAATTCTTCTATTTGTTAACTTCAGAGAAATCACCTCTTTGTTTTTTTGAATTTCATATCTTTTCTTTATATCAAGAATGTATTGCAAATTAGGGCTCTGACTGACTCTTATCAAATGCTCATCATTTAACTGGGAGATCAAAGAATCTTCCATGGAAAATTTCTGGAAACGAATTGGTTTAATTTCATCCCATGGGAGGGCTGTTTCATATGAACTTTCACCAATTTCTTCTATATCCCAAGTACTTGGTAAGGTTATATCAGGATGTATTCCTTTGCTTTGCATCCCAGCCCCAGTAATTCTATAAAACTTAGATTCTGTAATTTTTATTTGTCCAGAGCTCAAACTATCTAATTTTTGAACGGTACCTTTCCCAAATGTTTTTTGTCCAATGATTATTCCTCTTTGATAATCCTGAATAGCTCCAGCAAAAATTTCTGATGCTGAAGCAGAATATCTGTCGACCATTACCCCCAATGGTTTTTTCCAAATTTGTTTAGCTCTAGCTTCACCCCAAGCCCTAATAGTGCCATTGCTTTCTTTTACTTGTAGCGTTGCTCCAGAAGAAACAAACAATCCAGTTAATTTATTTGCTTCAACAAGTGAGCCACCAGAATTACCACGAAGATCAATTAAGACGGCATCAACACTTTGATCATTAAATTTTTTAAGTATGTTTTCTACGTCTTTTGAGCTACTTCTAAAATTCGGATCTCTATTTCTCCATGCATTGAAATCTATATAAAAAGTAGGTAAGTCAATTATACCAATTTTTATTATTTGCATATTTCTTTTCATTTCAATTACCCTGGATTTTGCTGCTTGCTCCTCTAGTTTTACCTCTTCACGTGTAATTGTTACAAATTTCCTCTCGCTGAAATCCTCTGTTTTTCCAGGAATGAGCTCCAGCTCGACTTTGGTGCCTGCTTTACCTCGAATTAATTGAACCACTTCATCTATCCTCCATCCCACTACATCAGTTGGAGTTGAATTAGGTTCTTCAACTTGAGATATTTTTACTATTTTGTCATCTGGACTAATTTTGCCTGTTTTTTCAGCTGGACCTCCGGGTACAACACTTACTATGGTTGGATAATCATCCTCTGTTGTAAGCAAAGCTCCAATTCCTTCAAGCTTTAAACTCATTGACATTTCAAAATCTTCGGCTGATTTTGGGGAGAAGTATGAAGAATGCGGATCAAAATGAGATGTCAAATTATTCATTGAAATTGAAAATACATCTTCCTCATTTCTTTGAGAGATTCTTCTGAGCCTATTTTTATATCTTTTTTCAATCGTTTCTGTTGCTTCATCTAACTCCTTTTCGGCAAGCATGGAGGTTAATACATCGTTTTTTGCCAGTCTTCTCCATACTTTTCTAAGCTCAAATTTGCTCTTTTGCCATTTTTTTTGATCATCATCAATTAAGATGTTCTCTTCTTTTGTAAAATCAAAATTCTTTTGGGTAACTTCTTTGAGCTGATAGTTAGTTGCCTCAATTAACCGGTTAAAGTATAGATTTATAAACGCAAAATTAGACTTTAAGTCTATAGAGCAAAGGGAGGATTTTGAGTATTTTTTTTGATAGCCAGCAGGATTATCAAATTGAGAAAATTTTCTTTTATATGATTTCATTTCATTTTCTGTGAAATATATTTTCTGTGAATCTAGCTGATCCACTAATTCATCAAATATTTCAGAATTAATGGAGCTCAAGTCTTTATCATTAAAAAAATGTTCGTTGGCCATCTTTTCATAAATTTCCTGACACAGCTCTTGTTTTTCAGCTGATGCAGGTATATTGATCTTTGCCCCAATGCCAATGCTAAGGAACAGTATTGCTATTAAGCTCAAAGCTTTTTTCTGTTTATACAAGATAATTAATTTACAATATTTATTAACGATGAAAGCTAACTATATAGAATTTTACTTTGACTGTTCAAGCCCTTGGACATATTTAGCATTTGCCGAAATTGTATCATTAT
>MDSW01112157.1_pt1 | contig 18053 bp, 16 predicted proteins | sample 811171 | NCBI WGS metagenome assembly MDSW01 (sample SAMN05326641, study PRJNA326480) | marine metagenome | isolation source: seawater | place: Atlantic Ocean: North West | collected 2012
AGTGCCGGAACGGGCCCTTGCCGGCGAGGCCGATGCAGCCCCGGTGGTTGACGCCGCACAGGCTGAGGGGGGAACGGGATGAACATGCAAACCGATACCCACCCCCGGGGGCCGTTCCAGTACCGTCTGTTACGAATTGCCGGGGAGCGCTTTGGCACCAGTCCCGACAACATGAATCAGCAACAAACCCGGGAGGCGGAGGATATTGCCAAACGGGAAATCCTCATGGAGCAGGCGATCCTGCAACAACCGGAAGCCCGTCAGGTGGCGGTGCCCCCGTCGGAACTAAACTCTGCCATTGCCATGATCCGCGACCGTTACGAGGACCCAGACGCCTATGAGCAGGCCCTGGCCGCCAATGGCCTGGACGACGTGTCACTGCGGGCGTCGGTGGAGCGGGAGCTGCGGGTGGAGGCGGTGCTCAATTATGTGAGCAGCCGGGTGCCGGAAGTGAGTGAAACCGAGGCCCGGCTTTATTACTACCTGCACCCTGAAGCCTTCCAGAAACCGGAAACCCGGGTGGCACGCCATATTCTGATCACGGTCAATGACCAGTTTCCGGAGAATACGGCGGCCGCCGCCCGCGAACGCATGGCCACTATTCTGGCGCGATTGCGCAAACACCCCCATCGCTTCGAGCAGCAGGCCCTGCAGAATTCCGAGTGTCCCTCGGCCTTACACGGTGGCCTGATAGGCGAGGTAAAGCAGGGCACCCTGTATCCGGAACTGGACCGGGTGCTGTTTCAACTGCGGGCCGGTGAGATCAGCGATCTGATTGAGTCTGACAACGGCTGGCACATTATAAAGTGTGATGCTATCAATCCGGCGCAGCCGGCGGTGTTGGGGGATGTGCTGGGCCCGCTGCGGCAACAACTGACCCAGCGCCAGCGGGAGCGGGAACAACGGCGCTGGCTCAAACAGATACTCACGGCAACTTCAAAATAGACTGACCCTGACCGGGAGAAGCAACCATGGCGGAACGGACCGACACCATTTCCAGCAGCGTGCCCACATGTTCATTTTGCGGTATCGAAAAAAGCACGGAAGTCCCCTTGATCGCCGGCAATGAAGGACATATCTGCGAACAGTGCGTCAAGCTGGCCTATCAGGTGGTGAGCAGCTGGGGGCGCAAATCCACCGCGGTGGAGCCGGAGCTCAAAACACCGGCCGCCATCAAGGCCTTCCTGGATGAATACATCATCGGCCAGGATGAGGCCAAGAAAACCCTGTCGGTGGCGGTGTTTAATCACTATTTGCGATTGATGAATCAGGGTGCCAGCGCCAGTCTGGCGCAACTGGATGCCGAGCAGGTGGAACTGGAGAAATCCAATGTATTGATGGCGGGCCCCTCCGGCACCGGCAAGACCCTGCTGGTGAAAACCCTGGCCCGGATTATCGGCGTGCCCTTCGTAGTGGGCGATGCCACCTCCCTGACCCAGGCCGGTTATGTGGGGGATGACGTGGAAAGCCTGCTCAAGCGTCTGCTGGAAGCGGCTCAGGGGGATGTGCAACAGGCCCAGTGGGGCATCGTGTATATCGATGAGATTGACAAGCTGGCCAAGCGCGGCAGTGGCGGCGGCGCGGTACGGGATATTTCCGGTGAGGGCGTGCAGCAGGCCCTGCTGAAAATGGTGGAGGGGGCCGAGGTGCAGTTACCCAAGTCCGGCCGCCGGGATGGCGCCAGTGATGAAGTGAAACTCAACACCCAGAATATTCTGTTCATCGTCGGCGGTGCCTTCCCCGGTCTTACCGAGGTGGTCAGCAAGCGGTTGCGGCCCGCCAATACCGGCATTGGCTTTAACGCTCCGATTCAACAAGGAACGCCGTTGTCCAACGATGAGCTATTGGCCGGGTTGCAGCCGGACGATCTGCAGCAGTTTGGCCTGATCCCGGAATTTATCGGCCGCTTCCCCATAGTCACCTTTCTCCATGAACTGGATGTGGCCAGCCTCAAGCGGATTCTGCTGGAGCCCCGCAACGCCCTCACCAAGCAGTACCGGCAACTGTTCCAGTTCCAGGGGGTGGAGCTGGAATTTTCCCCGGAGGCACTGGATCATATCGCCTCCCAGGCGGTGAAGCGGGGCACCGGTGCCCGGGGGCTGCGCTCCATTCTGGAAACGCTGTTGCGGGCCACCATGTTCGATCTGCCGTCCAAGGTGGGATTGAGCAAGTGCGTGATTGAGGTGCAGTCCGACACCGACCAGCCGGAGCTGGTGGTGGCGGAGGAGTTTGCCCTGGAGAATACCTCTGCCGTTGCCGGGCGGGGGGCCGCTTTATAGCGGCCGGTGTTGATGGCAGGGACAGATTGGCGTGCCAGTGACAGGTTCACACTGGCGCGTCAGCTTCACTTTACAATGGCAGATTAAAGTCCGGCGCGATCTGATTCAGCCAGGCATCCAGGCGGGCTTCGGTTTGTGGCGTCTGGTTGTCCAGGTCCAGGGCCAGGCCCACGAACTGGCCGTCCACCACCGCTTCGGAATGGGTAAACTCATAACCGTCCGTGGGCCAGGCACCCACTACCTTGGCACCCCGTTCGGTCATGAATTCATAGATTTCCAGCATGGCGTCCAGGAACTCGTCGGGGTAACCCACCTGATCCCCCAGTCCGTAAATGGCCACGGTCTTGCCGCTGAAATCAGCGTCCTCCAGCTTGGGCAAAAACTCTTCCCAACTCTCATCATCACAGTCGGACGACAGCCCCGGCAGCTCGCCTTCACCCAGGGTGGGGGTACCCAGGATCAGATAGTCGTAACTGAGGAATTCATCCACGTTGGTGCGATTGACGTTGAGCGGCTTTGCCATTACCTCGTCGTCGAACTTTTTCTTGATCATCTTCGCGACTTTGCGGGTTTTACCGGTGTTGGTACCAAAAAATATTCCGACCTGGGCCATGATGCGACTCCTAAGACAAACAGTGACTGACAACGCCCCGGCCCAGTGGGCCTGGTGTCGGGCGTGTACCGGAATTCACTGGTGCAGGCCCTATGCCACCGGCGAATGTTCCTTGCCTGAGACATAAACCTGTATAAAAACAAGCATCTATAAAAGCAGCGTCGGTTTCGCGCCGGTACCTTGTCGCAAACCCGACAGCAGCGCTCAGGGCCAATTCAGCCCTTTGTCGCAAACCCGACAGGGCCGGGGTAGGAGCCGGCATGGTTCCAGTGACTGTGCCAAATCCGACAACCCATCCCCGCGCAGGAACTGATATACTGCGCGCCCATGGAATCCCCACTGCACATACTTGAACACGTATTCGGCTACACGGAATTCCGGGGCCAGCAGCAGGCCATCATTGAGACCCTGGTGGCTGGTGGTGACGCCCTGGTGATTATGCCCACCGGCGGTGGCAAATCCCTGTGTTACCAGATTCCGGCCCTGGCCCGGCCCGGCTGTGGTGTGGTGATCTCACCCCTTATCGCTCTGATGCAGGATCAGGTGGAGGCGCTCAAGGCCGCCGGAGTCCGCGCCGGCTACCTCAATTCCACCCTGGCCCCGCAGCAGGCGGCGGAGATTGAAAGCGCCCTGCTGCAGGGGGAGCTGGACCTGTTGTATATCGCCCCCGAGCGCCTGATCCAGCCCCGCTGCCTGAATCTGCTGCAACGGGCCCAACTGGCCCTGTTCGCCATCGACGAGGCCCACTGCGTGTCCCAGTGGGGGCACGACTTCCGCGCCGACTACCTGGAGCTGAACCTGCTGGCGGAAAACTTCCCCCAGGTGCCCCGGGTGGCCCTCACCGCCACCGCCGACGAGCGCACCCGCCAGGAGATTGCCCAGCGTCTGGCCCTGGGGTCGGCGGCACACTTTATCAGTGGCTTCGACCGCCCCAACATTCAGTACCGGATCCAGCTCAAGGACAAGCCCCGGGCCCAGTTACTGGAATTTCTGCGCCGGGAACACCCTGGCCAGGCCGGGGTTATCTATTGTCTGTCCCGCAACAAGGTGGAAAAGACCGCCCAGTGGCTGGCGGAGGAAGGCTTTAACGCGTTGCCCTATCATGCGGGGTTGCCGGCGGCGTTGCGCCAGCAGCACCAGCGCCGTTTCCTGCGGGAGGACGGCATTATTATGGTGGCCACCATCGCCTTCGGCATGGGCATCGACAAACCCGATGTGCGGTTTGTGGCCCATCTGGATCTGCCCAAAAGTATCGAGGCCTACTACCAGGAAACCGGCCGCGCCGGCCGCGATGGCGAACCGGCCACGGCACTGCTGTTGTACGGGCTGGAGGACGTGGTGAAGCTGGGTCAGATGGCGGCGTCCTCCGAGGGCAGTGAACAGTTCAAGCGTCTGGAGCGGCAACGGCTGGATGCCATGCTGGGGCTGTGTGAAATCACCAGCTGCCGGCGCCAGGCCCTGTTGCGTTATTTTGGCGAGACCCTGCCACAGCCCTGCGGCAATTGCGATACCTGCCTGCAGCCGCCCCAGACCTGGGATGCCACCGAGCCCGCCCGTAAACTGCTGTCCTGTGTGTTCCGCAGCGGGCAACGCTTCGGCGCCAACCATGTGGTGGATATTCTCCGGGGCAGCAACAATGAGCGCATCAAGCAGTTTGGCCATGATCAGCTGTCCACCTATGGCATCGGCCGGGATCTCAGCAGTAATGAATGGCGGGCCATGGTGCGACAGCTGGTGGCCCGGGGTTATCTGCAGGTGGATGCCGACCGCTTCGGCGCCCTTTGCCTCACCGAGCGTTGCCGCCCCTTGCTGCGGGGGGAGGAGACTCTGGAGCTGCGCAAAACCCTGACCCGCCCCGGCCTGTCCCAGACCCGGTCCCGGGGGGAGGACATGCAGGAACAGGACCTGCCCCTGTGGCATGCCCTGCGGGCCTGCCGCAAGCAGCTCGCGGAGGAGAACGGGGTGCCCCCCTACGTGGTGTTCCACGACGCCACCCTGCGGGAAATGGTGCAGCAGCGGCCCATCTCCGAAGCGGCGTTGATGAAGATTTCCGGGGTGGGGGATTCCAAACTGGCGCGCTTTGGCGAGGCGTTTCTGGACGTGATCCGCAACCACGAATACCCAGCCGCCACCACGGAGGAGCCCTGATTCCCCCGGCTGGAACCGGCGGCGTGCGAAGCCGCCAATTGGGGGTGTTTTCGGTTTGCCGGGGGGGCTGCTTTAGGCGACAATAGCGCCCCCAAATCGGTACCGTGAACTAAGTTAATTAGGAGCATGCCCAATGCCCACCCGCAGTGACCTCGCCAATGCCATCCGTGCCCTCGCCATGGACGCCGTCCAGAAAGCCAATTCCGGCCATCCCGGGGCCCCCATGGGGATGGCGGATATCGCCCAGGTGCTGTGGTGTGATTATCTAAAGCACAACCCGGCCAACCCCCACTGGTATGACCGGGATCGTTTCGTACTGTCCAACGGTCACGGCTCCATGTTGCTGTATTCGCTGCTGCATCTCACCGGTTATGATCTCAGCATTGAGGATCTGCAAAACTTCCGGCAACTGCATTCCAAGACCCCGGGGCACCCGGAATACGGCTATACCCCCGGAGTGGAAACCACCACCGGCCCCCTGGGCCAGGGGCTGGCCAACGCCGTGGGCATGGCCATTGCCGAACAGGCGCTGGCGGCGCAGTTCAATCGGGGTGCATTCAATATCGTCGATCACTATACCTACGTTTTTCTGGGGGATGGCTGCCTGATGGAGGGGATTTCCCACGAAGTCTGCTCCCTGGCGGGTACCCTGGGGCTGGGCAAACTGATCGCCTTCTATGACGACAACGGTATCTCCATCGATGGCGAGGTGGAGGGCTGGTTCAGCGACGACACCCCCAAACGGTTCGAGGCCTACGGCTGGCATGTGATCCCCAATGTCAACGGTCACAACCCGGAAGAGATCACCGCCGCGGTGGAAATGGCCCGGGCCAATCCCGACCGCCCCACCCTGATCTGCTGCAAAACCACCATCGGCTTCGGCGCCCCCAACAAGCAGGGCACCGAATCCTGCCATGGCGCGCCACTGGGCGAAGATGAAATTGCCCTCACCCGCCAGGCCCTGGGCTGGAACCACCCGCCCTTCGACGTGCCCCAGGACATCTACAGTGGTTGGGACGCCCGCGACCAAGGCGCCAAAGCGGAGGCGGACTGGGAACGGTTGCTGGCAGGCTATCGCCAGGAATACCCGGAACTGGCGGCGGAATACGAGCGCCGCATGCAAGGCGACCTGCCGGCGGAGTGGGACGCCCATGTCAGCCACTATATTAAGGAAGTGCAGAAAGCCGGAGAGAAGATCGCCACCCGCAAGGCATCGCAACACTGCCTCAACGCCTTCGGCCCGGTGCTGCCGGAGCTGCTGGGTGGGTCGGCGGACCTGGCGGGTTCCAACCTCACCCTGTGGAAGGGCTCCCAGCCCATCAGTGCCCGGGAGCCGGGGGGCAATTACCTGTATTGGGGGGTGCGGGAATTCGGGATGACCGCCGCCATCAACGGCATCGCCCTCCATGGTGGCTTTATTACTTACGGCGCCACCTTCCTGATCTTTATGGAATACGCCCGCAACGCCCTGCGCATGGCGGCCCTCACCAAACAGCAGAACATACAGGTCTATACCCACGACTCCATCGGCCTGGGGGAGGATGGTCCCACCCACCAGCCGGTGGAGCAGCTCACCAATCTGCGCACCACCCCCAATCTGTCGGTGTGGCGACCCTGTGACGCCGCCGAAACCGCGGTGGCCTGGAAGTCAGCGGTGGAGCGCCGCGATGGCCCCACGGCGTTGGTATTGTCACGGCAGGGGCTGGCGCCCATGGAGCGTACGGATGAACAGCTGGCCAATGCCGCCCGCGGGGGTTATGTACTGCGGGCCGCCGGCGGCAAACCGGACGCCCTGATCATTGCCACCGGTTCGGAAGTGGCACTGGCCATGGGTGCCGCGGAAGCGCTGGCGCAGAAAGGCAAACAGGTGAGCGTGGTGTCCATGCCGTCGGTGGATGTGTTCCTGCGGCAGGATGCCCATTACCGGGAAGCGGTATTGCCGGCGGCGGTCCGCACCCGGGTGGCCATAGAAGCCGGCGCCCCGGACTACTGGTACAAGTTTGTCGGCCTGGACGGCGCCGTGGTGGGCATGGAATCCTTCGGTGAGTCGGCGCCGGCCGGTGATCTGTTCAAGCACTTTGGTTTCACCGTCGAGCATCTGTTGAGCACCGTGGAGTCACTGCTTGGGTAACCGGTCGCTCCGGGTTGCCATCAACGGTTACGGCCGTATCGGCCGTAACCTGCTGCGGGCCCTATACGAAAATCTGCAACAGGGCTGTAACCGCCAGGTGCAACTGGTGGCCATCAATGATCTGGGTTCCCCCGAATCCCTGCTCCATCTGACCCGTTACGATACCACCCACGGCCGCTTCAACACCACGGTCACACTGGCGGCGGATAATATCCTCCAGGTGAATGGCGACAGCATTCGCCTGCTGCAGATCGAGGATCCCGCCGCCTGCCCCTGGAAGGAACTGGACATTGACCTGGTACTGGAATGTACCGGGGTATTCCGGGCCCGGGATGACGCCGGCCGCCACCTGCAGGCCGGGGCCCGGCGGGTGATTATCGGAGCGGTGGCCTTCGACGAGGTGGACGCCACCCTGGTGTACGGGGTTAATCACCAGCAGTGGCGGCCGGAGCAACGGATCATTTCCAACGCCTCCTGCACCACCCACTGTATCGCGCCGCTGTTGCAGGCGATGGACGAGGCGTTTGGGGTGCGCCAGGCGTTTATGACCGAGATCCACTCCTACACCAGCGATCAGGTGCTGTTGGATCATGTGCATCGGGATCTGCGGCGGGCCCGGGCCGGGGCCCAGAACCTGATCCCCACCACCAGCAGCAGCATTAACGCCGTACAACAGGTGCTGCCGCGGTTGCAGGGCCGTATTGCCGGTTACTCCATGCGGGTGCCCACGCTGAACGTGGCGGCGGTGGACCTGACCCTGATCCTGGAACACCCGGTGACCGGGGCCGGCCCCATTCACCGGCTGCTGGAGCAGGCCAGCCGGGAACGGTATCTAGGTATCATCGGCTATTGCCGGGAACCGCTGGTGAGCGTGGATTTCCTCAATCGCACCGAATCCGCCATTTACGATGAGACCCAGACCATCGCCACCGAACAGATGGTGAAACTGGTGGCCTGGTATGATAACGAAACCGGCTATGCGCACCGTCTGCTGGATCTGGTGGAAGCTATCCGCTGACGGGGGAACCGTTTACAGAAACCGTTTACAGGAATCGTTTGCCAATCAATGGGAGAACTGCAATGTCTGTAATCAAGATGACCGATCTGGACCTGGCGGGGAAACGGGTACTGATCCGCGCCGATCTGAACGTGCCGGTGAAAAACGGTACTGTGACCAGTGACGTGCGCATCCGCGCCTCGCTGCCCTCCATCGAACTGGCACTGAAGCAGGGCGCTGCGGTGATTCTCATGTCCCACCTGGGGCGTCCGGTGGAAGGGGGCAGCGCCGAGGAAAATGCCGCCTTCACCATGGCCCCGGTGGCGCAGCGGTTGTCGGAACTGTTGGGCTTCGAGGTGCCGGTGGCCACCCACTGGCAGCAGGGGGTGGAGGTGCAGCCGGGCAAACTGGTGCTGCTGGAAAACGTGCGCTTCAACGCCGGCGAGAAAAAGGACGACGAGACCCTGGCCAAGGCCTATGCCGCTCTCTGTGATGTCTTTGTAATGGATGCCTTCGGTACCGCCCACCGGGCTCAGGCCTCCACCCATGGGGTGGGCAAATTCGTTCCCTTGGCCTGCGCCGGCATCTTGCTGGGGGATGAACTGGATGCACTGGAAAAGGCCCTGGCCAGTCCGGCACGCCCCATGTTGGCCATCGTTGCCGGCTCCAAGGTCTCCACCAAGCTGGATGTGCTCAACGCCCTGGCGGAAAAGTGCGACCAGCTTATCGTCGGCGGCGGCATTGCCAACACCTTTCTGGCGGCGGCGGGCCACAACGTGGGCAAGTCCCTCTGCGAACACGACCTGATCGACACTGCCAAGGCCATTGCCGCCAAGGTGGAGGTGCCGTTGCCCACGGATGTGGTGGTGGCGGACGCCAGCGGCCCCATGGACGACTTTATGGAATTTGTCAGTAATGCCAAAGCCGTGGTGAAACCGGTCAGCGAAGTGGGGGACAACGACATGATTCTGGATGTTGGCCCGGACACTGCAAAACGCTTTGCGGATATGGTGAAGGCGGCCAAAACCGTGCTCTGGAACGGGCCCGTGGGCGTGTTCGAAGTGGATCAGTTCGGTGAGGGTACCCGGGCGCTGGCCAATGCCGTGGCCGAGAGTGAGGCGTTTTCCATCGCCGGCGGGGGTGATACCCTGGCGGCAGTGGACAAATATGGGGTAGCCGATAAAGTATCCTACATTTCCACCGGCGGCGGTGCCTTCCTGGAATATGTGGAAGGCAAGGTGCTGCCGGCAGTGGCCATGCTGGAAGCGCGCGGCCAGTAGGGAACACCGGCCCCGGATCATATTGCAACATTCATAAACCAACGAGGCACAGGATCATGGCTCTTATCAGTATGCGACAACTGCTGGACCACGCCGCCGAGCATGGCTACGGCGTGCCGGCGTTCAACGTCAACAACCTGGAACAGATGCGCGCCATCATGGAAGCAGCGGACAAGACCGACAGCCCGGTGATCGTGCAGGCCTCCGCCGGCGCCCGCAAATACGCCGGTGCTCCATTTCTGCGCCATCTGATCCTGGCGGCCATTGAAGAGTTTCCCCATATCCCGGTGGTGATGCACCAGGATCACGGCACCAGCCCCTCGGTGTGCCAGCGTTCCATCCAGCTGGGCTTCAGCTCGGTGATGATGGACGGTTCCCTGGGTGAGGACGGCAAAACCCCCATGGATTACGACTACAATGTGCGGGTTACCAAAACCGTGGTGGACATGGCTCACGCCTGTGGCGTGTCGGTGGAAGGGGAAATCGGTTGTCTGGGCTCCCTGGAAACCGGCATGGCCGGCGAGGAAGACGGCATTGGCGCCGAAGGCAAGCTGGATCACTCCCAACTGCTGACCTCGGTGGAGGAAGCCGCCTCCTTCGTGGCGGACACCGGCGTGGACGCCCTGGCCATTGCCATCGGCACCTCCCACGGGGCCTACAAATTCACCCGGCCCCCCACCGGGGATATTCTGGCCATCGAGCGCATCAAGGAAATCAATGCGCGCCTGCCCAGCACCCATCTGGTGATGCATGGCTCGTCATCGGTGCCCCAGGAATGGCTCAAGATCATCAATGAATACGGTGGTGATATCGGCGAGACCTACGGGGTGCCGGTGGAGGAAATCGTCGAAGCCATCAAGTACGGGGTGCGCAAAGTGAACGTGGATACGGATCTGCGGCTGGCCTCCACTGGTGCGGTGCGCCGGTTTATGGCTCAGAATCCGGCGGAGTTTGATCCCCGCAAATATCTGAAGGAAACCGTGGCCGCCATGCGCGATATCTGCATGGCCCGCTATGAGGCCTTCGGTACCGCCGGTAACGCCAGCAAAATCAAGCCCGTCAGTCTGGAGAAGATGTACCAGCGTTACGAGCAGGGCGAGCTGGATCAGCAGGTCAAATAAATTCGGGCGCGCCGGGGCGGCAGGGGTGGGATCATCACCTGGCCCCGCCCCGGTACCGATCTTATACTCAAAGGTAAGACCCAGCAGCGTTCGCCGCAACGGAGTGGCCGTGAAACTGATCCCCGTGGAACTGCGTCAGGCCCTGCCTGACTTCAACCCGGCAAACCCCGGCGCCGTGCCCCCTTTGGCCCTGCGCTATCGGCGTTTTTACGGCCTGGATTTCGAGGCCCGCATGCCGGAGCTGCGGGTACATATGGGGAGTTTTAAAGCCGCCGGTTTCAAGCTGGTGGCCCAGAGTTACCTGCCTCCGCAACCCCGCGGTACCGTGTTTGTGGTGCACGGCTATTACGATCACGTGGGCCTTTATCAGCATCTGATCAAAGCCCTGCTTCGGCGGGGCTATGGGGTGGTGGCCTTTGATCTGCCCGGTCATGGGCTGTCCTCGGGCTCCCGTGCCGCTATTTCGTCATTCCGCCAGTACGGCACCGTTTTCAACCGGTTGTTGCAACTGGCCCGCCAACGGATGCCAGAGCCCTGGCATGTGGTGGCCCAGAGCACCGGCGGCGCGGTGGTGTCGGAGTACCTGCTGGCCTACGCCGGCCTTGAGGAACGCATCCCCTTCGCCGGGGTAGTGTTCTATGCCCCTTTGATCCGGCCGGTGCACTGGTTTTTCAACCGGCGGCTGCACTCCCTGGTAAGCCCCTTCCGGGACTTTGTAGCGCGCAAGTTTTCGGACAACTCCAACGACCCGGAATTCGCCCGTTTTCTGCGGGAACAGGACCCTTTGCAACCCCGTCATCTTTCCGCCAAATGGGTAGGTGCGCTGAAACAGTGGATACCCTACATCGAACATCATCAACCGGTGCAGTTTCCGCTCTATATTATCCAGGGCAAGTGCGATGAAACCGTGGACTGGCAACACAATATTCCTCAGTTCCAGCGGGTTTTCCCCGGCACTCAGGTGCAGTATCTGCCTAAAGTGCGGCATCACGTGGTGAACGAACTGGAACTGTACCGGCGGGATGTATTCTCCCGCACGCTCAAATATCTGGACGGATACCCCGGCCACCCTCAACTGGCAATTAAATAAAGGGCCTGTGGCTCCTCCACCGAATGCCGGCCGCGCCGGCTATGCAGCTGCTGCGCCAGGGTCCGTACCCCCATCAGGCTCCGCAGGGGGCTCTCCACAGGCTTGAATCCTGTTCCCGGGGCCGATTCCGGGGTATGTCCCAGCAGATACCTCACCGTGGTCAGGGAGTGGCCCTGTTCCAGCAGATGCAGGGCGAAACACCGGCGCAGGCTGTGGCTGGTGGCCGGAGTGCGAACCCCGGCCCGTTGCAGGCCCCGTCGCAACGCCTGTTCCACTGTGCTCTCACTAACATGCCGGCGGCGTAGGCGGCCCCGGGCAGCATGCGACTCCCTGGCGTCGGGGAACACATACTGCTGGTGCCAGCGGCGGGTGTATGCGACACCCGTGCCGCCGGGTGCGGCTCGTGGCACTGCGCCGCCGCCACGGTTCAGATCCTGCAGATGCTGCTGGCGGACATGGGCCAGGTGGATGCGCAGATGGGGGATCAATTGCGGGTCCAACCGCAGCTGGCGATTGCCCCGACCGGGATGGTGGCGGATGTGGAGCAGGCCCCGCTCCAGGTCCAGATCCTGTACCCGCAGCCGAACCGCCTCCCACAGGCGCAACCCCGAGCCGTACAGCAATGCCGCCAACAGCCAGTCGCGGCCCGCCAGCTGGTGAAACAGCGCCCGCAGTTCGGCGCGGGTCAGCACGCCGGTGGTGTTGTCTGGAGTTTCCTGGCTGGTCATAGTCACCCATCTCATCCCAATAAATACTGTATAAGAATACAGCTTGCTCCGTTGGGGTCAAGCGGGCGGGGGCGTCTTTACATCAGTTTTTGCTGTTTGGCCAGATAGTGTTTAAGGGAGGCGGGCAGGGCCGCCATCACCTGGGACAACCCCTGATTCAGGCGTCCGGTGACGTGCACCGGTTTGCCCTCCATCACCGCCTCGAAGCCCTCCCGGGCCACTTCCTCGGCGGTCATCCACAGAAACCGGGGCAGTTTGCTCACCGAGCCCCGGGTGCCCATCACATCGTGAAATTCACTAAAGGTGAAGCCCGGACACAGGGCGGTACAATGAATCCCGTGGGGGCGCAGTTCCAGATCCAGAGCCTGACTGAAATCCAGGACAAAGGATTTGGCGGCGCCGTAGAGGTTGCCCTTCAGTTGCGGGGACCAGGCGGCAATGGAGGCCAGATTGATAATGCGGCCGTAACCGCGGTCCTGCATGGCGGGGGCGAACAGGTGGCACAGATGCACCAGGCTGGTCATCATCACCTGAATAAAGTCCCGGTGGGTATTCCATTCGGTGGCCACAAAGTCGCTGTGCAGGGCGTAGCCGGCGTTATTCACCAGGGCATCAACGGTCAGGCCCTGTTGCCGGCACCAGTCATGGATGCGCTGGGGGCTGTCCGGATCCGCCAGGTCCTCCACCAGGGGGTAGGCCATCTGCCCGTACTGCTGTTTGATTTCCGCCTCCAGCTGCTGCAGCTTGTCGCCACGGCGGGCCACCAGCACCACATCGAATTCGTGGCAGGCAAACTCATGGGCCAGGGCTTTGCCGATGCCGGCGGAGGCACCGGTGATAAGGACGGTTCTGGGTAAATCAGCAGCCGGGTTCATAACAATTCCTTTACTTGGGGATGGGTCAGTCCAGGACTAACTATGCCACAGGTGAAGGTGAACTTTCACCGCTCACCGCCCTGATCGCAGATCCTTGCGGCGGCCCACCCATTCGCGCTAGCCTAAGCACCAACCTGCGGTGAGTCCGCGCCGCCCGGCGAAGACTCTGATTCGAACCGTTTCATTGGCGGTTCCAATAGCAGCTCCCATATTCAATTTCAGTTCCAGTAGAGGGGCCAACATGGCATACGACAAACAGAATATTTTTGCCAAAATCCTGCGCGGGGAGATGCCCTGTATCAAAGTGTATGAAGACAAATACACCCTGGCCTTTATGGATATCATGCCGCAGGCGGACGGCCACACCCTGGTGATCCCCAAGGTGGAGGCGGAGACTCTGTTTGAGCTGCCCAATAGCTATTATGGGCCCTGTTTCGAGACCCTGAAAAAAGTGGGTAATGCCCTCAAAAAGGCATTCAATACCGAAGGTGTGATGATGTTTCAGCTAAGTGGTGAGCAGGCGGGGCAAACCGTACCCCACCTGCATTTCCATCTGCTGCCCAGTTCCATCCAGACCCTGCGCAACACCCGTCACGCGGCGGAAATGGCGGATCAGGAGAAGCTGAAAGAAATTGCGCAGCGTATCGTGGACGCGCTGGAGGAATGAGCCAGCCCCGGATGGCGGGGCTGGCTCAGGTTCAGGCGGGAATCGTATGATCCGGCTGGCTTTCGCGCCGGGGCTGGTGCCGTTGCCATCGGTTCCACACCTGTTCATGAAAATAGTAGGCCACGGTATTGCAAAGCGGCTCCACCAGAGCCAGGGCGCCACCCACCGCCAGGTCACCGGTCATCAGGTAGCCCACTGAAAACGCCACGCCCATATGAATGGTGGCAAAGCTCATCGTCTTCTTCATTTCCAACCTCCCTCCCTGCGGGACTGAATTGGCGCTTTAGTCTCCTAATAATTGCAAGCGATTCTCATTTAGTAAAATAAATCCTTTTTGAGTTTTTGATAGGTTCTGATTATTAAGATCAGGATCAAGGCTCAGGTTTGGGGGTCGCTGGAATCAGGTTGCTGGCGCGGTGCCATTTCCAGGGGGCAGACCGGGGTGATGGCCTGGAACGTTTTCAGATAATGACGCTGGACCCGTTTCATATCCACCAGTGACAAGCCGTTGGAAAAGCCGAACCAGACATACAGGCCGCTCAGATCCCGGAACACCTCCGGCAGATAGCGCGGTGGTTCCACGATGCCCTCCAGATAGGCCTCGTACAATACCGGGATGTCTTCCAGTGTCACCTTGCCCAGAAACAGCATGGGAATCAGCTCCGGCAAACCGGCGCCGATGGCGCTGCGGATAAAATTCACATTCTCCACAAAGCCTTTCACGTAAGACAGATCCTTGGTAAACACCGAGCCGCCGGTAACCACCCCGCCGCGAAACACCCGCTGGGTGGTGGTGTAAGCTTCATTGTCCGGCAGCCCCCGGTTGCGCAGATGATGAAAGGTTTCCACAAAATCCGCCCCCTGTTCCGCCACATCAATGGCGCTGACCCGGTCCGCCACCCGCCGCGCGCGAAACGGGAAGCTGCTGAAGGTGAGGGTTTCCAGCAGCAATGCCAGCCCCTCCTGGATAGCGGCAATGCGGGGCGCGCCCACGCTGAGCCAGCTGGCATGGGGCTGACGCCGGCCGTTCAGAGTCGTCCCCACATGCACCCAGCCTTCGTGCACTTCCAGCACCCGCAGATCCCGCTCCGAGAACACTGAGCGGCTGTTAAGCTTGATACTGTCACCGCCGGCGGCGGCATCGGATACAATACCGTCCGCCAGGATCACCTTGAGTTCGCCCCGGGTGAAATACTTGTTCAGCCGCTGTTGCAGAATCCCCACGGCGGCTTCCGCCGGGTGCTGTTTGGGCTGGGCAAAGTCCACGTGCTGGGCCGCGGGCTGGGAAAAGATGGCACAGAGTTGCTCCCCCACCTCCAGCAGGGAACGCCGGTCGCCGAACAGATGGTCCCGGGCGGAGCCATACAGCGCCACACTGAGCCTGCCAAATTCGGGGGTGCCCCGGGCCTTCAGCAGCTCCACCACCTGGATATATTGATCGGCGGTGGCGCTCAGCAGCTGGCCCAATGGATCGCGGGGGTCCAGGGTGCGGCGAATCTGCCGTTTCAGGTCCCGAAACGCCTGTTGCTGGTGGTGGGGATCGAATCCCAGGGTATTACTGGTCTGATAAAAGTGGGCGTCCACTTTCGGTAACCGTTTCATGCCAGCATCAAAAAACTGCTGGCGCCAAAGGTGCGGCCACTTGATGCTGTCCAGAATGCGGATGGGGGCCTGAATGGCGATCAGCTGATCCGACAGCGATTTAAGGTTGGCAAGATACCGGCTGCGTGCGTTCATGGCTGGCTTACTGCAGGGTGAAGCCCCGACTGTAGGCTGCCACGGCCCCGCTGGCAATGATTTCCGTGACCATAGTGGGAGTGACAATGTCGTCCTTACCTGCATCACCCGACGTCAGTTTGCGGCAGGCCCTGGGCTACTGGTTCAAACTGGGATGCATCAGTTTCGGCGGGCCGGCGGGGCAGATCAGCATGATGCATCAGGAACTGGTGGAAAAGCGCCGCTGGATCTCCGAGCGTCGTTTTCTGCACGCATTGAATTACTGCATGGTGCTGCCGGGGCCGGAGGCCCAGCAGCTGGCCACCTATATTGGCTGGCTGCTGCACGGGGCCCGGGGCGGTCTGGTGGCCGGCGGTTTGTTTGTGTTGCCCTCGCTACAGTTGCTGCTGTTGTTGAGCTGGGCTTATCTCAGTTACGGCCATCTGCCACTGGTGGCGGGGATGCTCTACGCGGTGAAGCCGGCGGTAACTGCAATTGTATTGCTGGCGGCCTGGCGCATTGGCGCCCGGGTATTGCGGCACTGGTTCCTGTGGGGTATCGCCCTGGGGGCATTTCTGGCCATGGCCCTGTTGCAGGCACCGTATCCGGCGGTGCTACTGGGGGCGGCCCTGCTGGGCTGGATAGGCTGGCGCCGCTGGCCGGCTATTTTCACTCCGCAAGCTAAGGTACCCGGGCCCGGGGCCAGCCAGGCCCTGGCGCTGCTGGATGATCACAGCCCCACCCCCGCCCATGCCCGCTTTTCCCGGCCCCGCTGGCTGCTGGTGCTGGGGCTGGGTCTGGGTGGCTGGGGCCTGGCCATGGGGCTACTGGCCCTGGGCGGCTGGTGGGAGCTGCTGCAGATGGGCTGGTTCTTCACCAAGGCCGCGCTGCTCACCTTTGGTGGCGCTTATGCGGTGCTGCCCTACGTGGTGCAGGGCGGAGTGGAGCATTACGGCTGGCTCACCGCGGCCCAGATGATGGATGGCCTGGCCCTGGGGGAAACCACCCCGGGGCCATTGATTATGGTGGTGAGCTTCGTGGGCTTTGTGGGTGGCTGGTCCCAGCAAATCCTGGGGCCGGACTGGCCTGCCGCCGCCGGCGTTCTGGCGGCCTGCGTGGTGACCTTCTTTACCTTTTTGCCCTCATTTCTGTTTATTCTGCTGGGCGGCCCCCTGGTGGAAGCCAGCCGCAATCAGTTGCGGCTCACCGCGCCACTCACCGGCATTACCGCAGCGGTGGTGGGGGTGATCCTGAATCTGGCGCTGTTCTTCGGTCAGCATGTACTGTTCCCCGGGGGCTTGGGCCAGGGGTTGGACTGGCTGGCCCTGGGTTGGATGCTGGCGGCCCTGGGCATGCTCTATTGGTTGCAGTGGAGCATTCTGCGGGTGGTAGTATTGAGTGCAGTGCTGGGGCTGATATTGGGCGCCGCAGGCGTGGCTTGAGCTCTGAGTTGATGAGGAACGGAATATGGTCCAGTGGGCCGGTAAAATTCTTACAGAATTGTTTTCCAATGATTTTAGTCATTTTATAGGCAGTCACGCGGGCGTCAGGCCGGGTCTGCCGGTGAAGCCTGGCTTGCTGGTTTGTCTGCTCACCTTGTGCATGCTGGCGGGTTGTCAGACCGTCTATCAATGTAAAACCGACCAGGGCACGGTGGAGCAGGATAAACCCTGCCCCACCATTATGGGCTGACGCGCCGGCTTAATACAGAATCCGGCAGCGAATGGTGCCTTCCACTTCCCGCAGTTTTTCCAGGGCCAGGTCGCTGTCCGCCTTGTCGATATCAATCACCACGTAACCGATTTCCTCATTGGTCTGCAGGTACTGGCCGCAGATATTGATATTGTTATCGGAAAACAGGCGGTTGATATTGGACAGCACTCCGGGCACGTTCTCATGGATGTGCAGAATCCGGTGCACATTGTCATGCAGCGGCAATGCCACCTCCGGGAAGTTCACCGCGGAAATGGTGGAGCCGTTGTCGCTGTACTTGATGAACTTCTCCGACACTTCCGCGCCGATATTCACCTGGGCTTCCAGGGTACTGCCGCCGATGTGGGGCGTCAGGATCACGTTGTCGAATTCCCGCAGGGGGGAGACGAATTCCTCCTCGTTGCTGCGAGGCTCCACCGGGAACACGTCAATGGCGGCCCCCAGCAGTTTACGTTCACTGAGGGCGTTGGCCAGGGCATCGATATCCACCACGGTGCCGCGGGAGGCGTTGATCAGAATGCTCTGGGGCTTCATCTGCGCCAGTTGCTCGGCGCCGATCATATTCTGGGTGGCTGCGGTTTCCGGCACATGCAACGTAACGATGTCGGCCTTTTCCAGCAGCTCATCCAGGGTTCCCACCTGCATGGCGTTGCCCAGGGGCAGCTTGGTCACCACATCAAAGAACATCACCTTCA
>MDSW01011677.1_pt1 | contig 18043 bp, 12 predicted proteins | sample 811171 | NCBI WGS metagenome assembly MDSW01 (sample SAMN05326641, study PRJNA326480) | marine metagenome | isolation source: seawater | place: Atlantic Ocean: North West | collected 2012
GGGCGGTAGGTAATTTTTATCATTTTAAAGGTAGTGGTTATGGATTTGATTTTAAAGAAATTAATCAGTATCATGGCGGTAAGTTTCCTAAAAGATCAATAGGTCTTGATAAATCAAGAGCTAAGAAAGGACATAATCATAATTATATAGAAGATTTTATTGTTTTTGCTCAGAAAACTAATTCTAAAGCTGTGCTTGTTGCTAATTTATTTGTAGATAATGATGATATAATTTTAATGATAGAAAGATTACTGCAGGAAAAAATCGATATCGTAGGTATAGAATTAGGAAGCGAATTATCTAACAGAAGTTATTTCACAAAAGGTTATACTATTGATAATTATATTGTTGCTGCAAAAAAATGTAACGATAAGATTAAAGCAAGATTCCCAGATATCCCTACTTCTATTGTAGCAGCTCCACTTGGTAAGCCGCCAGGACATCGGCATAATATATGGAATAATAAATTAGCAAAATTAGATTTTTATGATGCTATTATTATTCATTCGTATGCTAAGGTAGTTGCAGGTAAGGATGAATATGGTCAAATGGTTGAGGAAAAATATGAATACAATAATAAAGAAGATAATTTTACACTATATAAAGAAAGAGCATTAACTTTCTTAAAAGATGAATTTCCAAATGAGATAAGAAAATATAATAAGATATTTAATAAACCTATTTGGATTACAGAATGGAATTTGCAAATGTCAAAGACAACAGGCAATACTACTTTACAATCATTATTTGTTGCGAATTATTTATTAGATTTATTAACTAATAAAACATTTAATAATATTAATTTAACAACATATCATAATTTGGGAGGCAGAGATTATAGTGGTTCTATATTTATGAGTAAAGGAGAAGAAGTAGAAAAACGGAATACATTTCACGTTTTTACTATGCTAGCAGAATTATTTGATGAAGTCAAAGAACTTGAAATCAAGAAGGTAGAAAAAAATGATTTATTTGAATATAGTATTCATATTAATAATAAATTAAAATATATTTATTATGTGAATTGGTCTTCAAAGAAATCTTCTGTTTTATATGAAATTAATGATTTTGCTTATGTTTCCTTATTTGGTCAGAGTTTGTATGATACTGATTTGGTTATTTTAAAAGAGACACATAATAGAAGAGATAAAGCTAGTTATTTAGAGATTAAACCCTATAGTATAACATTAATTTCTGCTTTAGATCATGAATAAATCAAATCAAATTTTTATTGTAGGAAGTAGTAGAAGCGGAACTACTATGATGGGAAGAATTCTGAATAATCATAAGGAAATCTTTACACTAAGAGAGTTGCACTTCTTCGATAGAATATGGACTAAATATGATAATAAAAAAATAGATTACAACCAATCAGTTTATATACTTAGTTTATTATTATGTATTCAAAGGGAAGGAATTTTTAAAATAAATAACTTTAAGAATTATGAGAAAAAAGCAATTAATATATTAGATAGATACAATGATGCTAATTCTTGTTTGGATATCTATCAAATATTCATTAATTATATTTCACAGAAAAAAGATAGTCAAATTATCTGTAATCAGACACCAAATAATATTTATTATATAAAAGATATTCTATCAAAATTTAGTGATGCTAAGGTTTTAGTAATGATAAGAGATCCTAGAGATGTATTATTATCTCAAAAAAATAAATGGAAAAGAAAATTTCTTGGAGCTTCTGCTATACCTTTAATAGAAGCAATAAGGTCTTATATAAATTACCATCCAATTATTATAGGAAAATTATGGAGTAGTTCTTTCAGTAAAACATTAGATTTTTTAAATGATGATCGTGTTAAGTTTGTTAAGTTTGAAGATTTAGTGATTAATCATAATACTGTTATGAAGGAAATTTGTCATTTTTTGAATATAGATTTTACACAGGAAATGTTAAGGGTTCCTGTTATAGGCTCTTCTCAAGAAGAAGATTCAGGTAAGTTTTATATTGATAGTTCTAAGGCGTACCAATTTAGAAATGGAGGAGTTTCAAGCTCAGAGATATACTTGTCTCAGTTATTTTCTTCAAAGATGATGAAGATTTTTTCCTATCAGGAAGATCAGTTTTTATTTCCTCCATTAGGTGTTTTATTCCATTTAATTAAATTTCCGGTAAGTGTTTTTTTAATATTTGTTTTTAATTTCAGAAGAATGGGTAATGTTTACAGAAATTTAAAAGTAAGAATTAATAGATCATGAAAGTTAATTTTTTTATAGTTGGCGCTCCAAAGGCAGGAACCACATCATTACATTATTATCTTGATGAGCATCCCAATATTAACATGAGTTCGATTAAAGAAACAAACTATTTTTCTCATCAAGAAATCAAAGAGCAAAATTTATATTACAAAGTTAGTAGTATAAACACTTTAGATGAGTACTATGCGTTGTTTCAAAAAAAATCGAAAGATATTTTATTTGGAGAAACAAGTCCTTCGTATTTGTTTTATAGAGATGTAGCTAGTAAGATTAAAGCATATAATTCTGAAGCTAAGATTATTATCATCTTAAGAAACCCTATTGACAGAGCATATTCTCATTATTTAATGGACTATCGATTAGGATTAGTAAAGAGTAGTTTTTCAGACATTATAAATCAAAGGTCTATACATAAAGATTCAAAATTATATTATCAGCAATATATTGAGCTTGGTAATTATTCTAGTCAGATAGATAGATATTATAATGAGTTTTCAGCTGATCAGATACTTATATTAGATTATGATGATTTTATAAATGATACTCATCAAGCTATTAGTAGAGTATTTAGCTTTTTGTCATTAGATAATTTTAAAATATCGAATATTAATAATAAATATAATAGCTCAATTCGACCTAAAAATAACTTTATTAAAAAGATTTATTCTTTTAGATATTTAAGAAAAGTATTTAATAGTATTCTTCCTAATAATATTAAGAATTTAATTCATAAAACCTTCTTTAATAAGGGGGGTAAAATATTATTAGCAGAAAAAACACGGGAAGAATTAAAGAATCTATTTAAGTTAGAAATAAACAAATTAGAAGTTTTACTTAAAAATGATTATTCTAAATGGCTAAAGTAGGATTAGTAACTATAACATATAATTCAGAATCTGTTCTTGTTGGGTTTTTAGATTCGTTTATTAAACAAACATATAAAGATGTTATTTTATATGTAGTAGATAACGATTCAAAGGATACAACCTTATTAATACTAGAAAAATATAAATATAATAATATTAAGATTGTTAAGAATAATAAAAATGCTGGTGTTGCTAGTGCTAATAATCAAGGCATCAAAGAAGCTTTAAAGGATAATTGTGATAAGGTATTAATTGTAAATAATGATATTGAATTTAATAAATCATTAGTTGCGGAGTTAATTCATTTTCAGAACACATATAATTGTAGTTTAGTAGCTCCTAAGATTATGTTTTATGATCATCCTAATAAAATTTGGTACGCGGGAGGACAGTTTGAAAAATATAAAGGTTATTTGCCAATACATAGAGGAATCAATAGTATAGATAAAGGTCAGTTTGATGTAGTTATGAAGGTAGAATATGCACCTACATGTTGCTTATTAATTAATAAGGAAGTGTTTTCCGATATTGGCTTTATGGATGAAAACTATTTTGTTTATTTTGATGACACAGATTTTTTATATAGAATTTGGCAAGACAAGAGACATTTTTTATATTATTTTCCTGGTGAAATAGTTTATCACAAAGTAGGTAGCTTAACCAAATCGTTATATAGAAAGAGTAATAAATTATATAGAGGAGATTTTTTTTTAAAGCAAATGACAAGAAATCATGTTTATTTTTTAAAAAAGAAAAACACTTTCTTTTCGTTTGTTTATATATTATGGTTATTTTTTAAGAATAACCTTAGATTTATTTTTAGTAGAAGAATAAAAAAGAATATTAGAACACTTATTTTAATAAACACAGCTTATTTTGAAGGTCTGAGAATGTAGTATGGGAAATGTAAAAAAAATAGCAATAATAGACCCCTTAGGAGCACATGAAGGTTCTTTCCATTTTTATACTTTTGGTCAAGCTAAAGGCCTTATTAATTGTGGTAATAAAGTTTCTATTTATACAAATAATAAAACAAATAAACCTAACATTAAGCAGTTAGAGTTATTTAATTTCTATAGAAATATTTTTTCAAGCAAGATAAATGTTATAAACGGAATTAGATGGATTATTGGTTCTTTTTTGTCTTTGATGCATGCAAAAATATCAGGTTGTTCTATTTTTCATTTCCACATATTTTACGTAAATATTTTGATACTTTTTGATTTGATTCTTGCAAAAATATTATTTGGAAAGATTGTCTTGACTATTCATGATGTGAGCTCTTTTGATAGAGGTCAGAGGTTCAATTCGTTGAATAATATAATTTATAAATTGGCAGATCTTATTTTAACACATAATCAATTTAGTAAGTCAGAGATTGAAAAAGTTTCAGATATTCAAGATTTTAAAATAGATGTTATCCCTCATGGAAATTATATTCCATTCATCTCTATTAATAAGGATCAATCTTTTTCTAGAAAAAGATTAAAGTTACCTATGTATAAAAATATACTTTTATTCTTTGGTTTAATTAAAGAAGTAAAAGGGTTAGATGTGCTATTAAAAGCATTTAAAGATGTTGTTGTAAAGCATCCTGAAACTATTTTATTAATTGCTGGTAAACCATGGAAGAAAGATTTTCTTTCTTATCAAAACATAATAGATAAGTATAATTTAAGAGATTATTGCGAATTACATATTAAATTTATACCACATGAAGATGTAGCTTATTATTATTCTGCTTGTGATTTAGTTGTGCTTCCATATAAGAAGATATATCAGAGTGGAGTTCTGATGATGGCCATGAGTTATGAAAAGCCTGTTTTAGTTTCTAATCTCCCACCATTACAAGAAGTTATTACAAATCGAAAAGATGGTTTTATTTTTGAATCTGAAAATATTCAGCAATTAGCATCAATAATTAATGAAATATTAACGGATTTAAGTATGTTAAATTCAGTTAAAGATGAAGGAAATAAACTTATTAGGAGTAAATATGATTGGAATGTTATAGGTAAAATGACATCAGAATCGTATAACAAGCTTTAAATTTGTATTTTAGCTAGTAAAATTAATTATATGAAAATGCCTATATCAGAAATTCTTGATAGATATACTATTACAAAATTAAAGTCCGAAAGGACTAAGGAAGATGTAGCGCAAGAATTAGCAACTTATTTAACGGAAATAGAATTATACAAAGAAGATCTTAGTGATTATATTCAAGAATTATACCTTGTTAATGGTAAGATTTGGGACACGGAAGCAGATATAAGAAAAGGAACCAACCTGCCTTTGGAAGAAATAGGTCGTCTTGCTTTAATAGTTAGAGATCTAAATTGCGAGAGAAATGGAGTTAAAGCTAGAATTGTAGATGAATTTTCAGAAGGGTTTAAAGAAATTAAAATAAACTACATTAAACATAATTACGGAACTAAAGATTAAATAACTCCTGTAAATCTTTTTGTTATTTATTATTACATAATTTAAAGTTAAATAATAATCAGTATTTTTACATAAAATAAGTTAGATGTTCTCTTTAGAATTAAATATACTCATTGCATCATTAGTATCTTTATTTGTTACTTTTATTATTGTTCCAAAATTTATTATGCTGGCAAATAAGTTAAGATTGTTTGATCTTCCTGGAGAGAGAGAAGAGTATGTTAGAAAGATCCCAATATCAGGAGGTGTAGCAATTTTAATTGGAATTATGTTTTCGTTATTGTTTTTTGCAGAACTAGGCAATATTCAGTATATTATAATTAGTCTTTTAATAGTTTTTTTTGTTGGCTTAATAGATGACTTGTTGGGACTTAGCCCCTTTAAGAAAATATTAGGTCAGCTTATAGCTATATTAATCTTAATTTATTTGCAAGATTTAAAGATTGATAATATGCATGGTGTACTTGGTATATATGAGTTGCCACATATTATAAGTACTTTATTTACCGTATTTGTAGTTATTGTTATTATAAATGCATTTAATTTAATAGATGGTGTAGATGGTCTTGCAGCTGGAATAGGGATTATTTCATCTTTATTTTTTGGTGTTATTGGATTGCTTATGAATCAAGAAGAAATAGCACTCTTAGCATTTTCTTTATTTGGAGCATTAATAGGATTTCTTCGTTATAACTTTTTTCCTGCCAAGATTTTTATGGGAGATACAGGATCATTAGTGGTTGGCATGGGGCTTGCAATATTAGCTCTTAACATTATTAGTAGTGGGATAATTGTTCCGGGTATGCATTATCCAAATAAAGGACCGTTATTAGCAATAGTATTTTTGGCACTCCCATTATTTGATTCTTTACGTGTATTTATTAATAGGTTAATTAAGAAAAAACATCCGCTAATGCCAGATAGAGATCATATACATCATGCTATACTTGATCTTGGGTATGGACATAAAAAGACAACTTTAATATTATATCTTTTTAGTCTATTGCTAATATTTGGAAGTTATTTTTTATTAGATGTTAATTTGAATATAGCTATAGCAATATTAGCTTTTATAAGCTATGTTTTATTATTTATTCCTTTCCTTGTAAAAAATAATGGGTAGATTTATTTTTTTTATAATTGGTTTGTTGTGCTTAGATGTCAATGCACAGCATTCAAATGTTTTTCTTGGAAATAGTAGTTTTAATATGATAGAAGAAACTATTTTTTTAGAAGAAAATAAACACACTTCTTTTAAACCTTTAATTAAGAGTGATTTACTTAACTACACAGATAATATATATTTTGATTCTTCTCAGAGTTTGCAATTTAGGAATCGTTATTTGGATAGGCTTTTTAATCAGCATGTTATATCTTTCTCAGATTCTGCTTTTAGAATAATAGCCTCTCCAATTGTTAATTTTTCTTTTGGAAATGAGTTGATGGAAGAAAAAAAATTGTTTAATAATACACGAGGTTATTTGATTCAAGGCGATCTTGGTAAAAAATTTTCATTTTCAACATCTTTTGCAGAAAATCAATCTATTTTTCCTAACTATCTTCATGATTATATTGAGGAAAACAGGATTGTTCCTGGTCAAGGTTATATGAGAATATTTAAAGAAAAAGGATTTGATTATGCTATGTCTTCAGGATATATATCATATCGTCCTTCAAATATGTTTGCGCTTCAGTTTGGTCATGGAAAACATTTTATAGGTGATGGCTATAGATCATTATTGCTTTCAGACAATAGTTTTAATTATCCATTTTTAAGGCTGCAAACTACATTCTGGAAGTTAAAATACACTAATTTATATACTGAATTTCAAGATATTCATTACTTTTCAAGTAATAACTTAGCAAATTATGATCAAATGGGCTTTGCTAAAAAATACATGTCAGCTCATTACCTTAGCTTGAGTGTTTCTAAAAAATTAAATATTTCGTTGTTTGAATCTGTGATTTGGAGAATGAATCATGCCCCAGGAAGTAATGGGTTTGATGTAAATTACTTAAATCCTATTGCTCTGTTAAGGCCATTAGAATTTTCAATTAATTCTCCTGATAATGTTTTAGTTGGTTTAAATGCAAAATATAGATTAACGAACAAATCATATATATATTCGCAAATTATATTAGATGAATTTAGTTTACCTAATTTGCGAGAAAATTTAGATTTTTGGGCTAATAAGTTTGGTTATCAAATGGGCTACAAGATATATTCTTTCTTAGGTGTAGAAAATTTAACCACCCAGATTGAATATAATTATGTAAGACCCTATACATATGCACATCATAATCCTCAGCAAAATTATGCTCATTATAACCAATCTTTAACACATCCTCTTGGAGCAAATTTCTCAGAGTCTTTGCTAATTACTAGATATCGCATAAAAAGATTTGAATTAGATGCGAAAATAATCTTTGCTAAAATTGGAATGGATTATGATACTACAGAAGTTTCATATGGTAATGATTTATATATGTCTACAGGTAATTACGGAGAAGAAGAAGGGCTTTCTGATTTAGGAACAGGAAGGCCTTCAGATTTTGGTATAGAGATGTATCAAGGGAATTTATCAGATTTAAAAAGTTATTCTTTTAATTTAGCGTATTTAATTAACCCATATACCAACACAAAAATTAATATAGGAATTTTATATAGAGAATTTATTAATGAAGAAAAACAGGATAAAACTCAATTTATAACTTTTGGTATTAAGAGTGATTTGTTTAATTATTATTATGATTTCTAAATGTCCTTAATTCTTTCTTTTGATACATCTACTAAAAATTGTTCTGTTGCATTATTTGAAAAAGAAAAGCTTTTATCAATAAAGCAAGAAAATGCAATTAATTATTCTCATTCTGAGCAGTTAACTGTATTTATTGAAGATGTTTTAAAAACTGCTAAAATCTCTAAAGAAGAATTAAATGCAGTAGCTATTGGTAGAGGTCCAGGGTCTTATACAGGCCTTAGGATAGGCACGTCTACAGCTAAAGGGTTATGTTATGCTTTGGATATACCTTTGATTAGTATTCCTACATTGCAGGCAATGGCTTTTGGTCTTTCAAAACAATATAATTCTGATCTTTTTTGCCCAATGATAGATGCTAGAAGGATGGAGGTTTTCGCTGCTTTATATGATCAAAATAACAATACGATACGTGAAGTTCGGGCAGATATTTTAGAAAATGAAACCTATCAAGAATATCTTAATAAGAAAATTGTTTTTTTTGGAGATGGCGCAGCAAAATATAAGAATGTTCTTAAGCATACTAATGCTATATTTATAGATGAATTTCTTGTTTCAGCAGAATATATTGGCTATTTAGCATATAATCGTTTTGTGTCTAATAAATTTGAAGATGTTGCTTATTTTGAGCCTTTCTATTTAAAAGATTTTGTTACTAACAGCAAAGCTGTTTAATTACAATTTTCTAAATTTTTCTTTAAAAGATTTTCCTTCTATTTTTGTTTTTCTTTTTTTGGATTTAATATTTTTTTTCTTTTTTGAAAACTGTCTTTGGTTTTGCTTGATTTTTTTGTTTTTTTGTTTTCCAGGAACTTCTGATTTCTCTACAATTAGATTGTTCTTATTCCATGTAGCTTTATTAAAACTTGTTAAGATAATTTTTTCAAAATCAGATGCAACTTCAAAGAAAGAAAACCTTTTCATAATATCAATTTTACCAACAGGAATATTGCGATTTTTTGTGTATTCATTTATTAAACCTATTAGATTATGTGTTTGTAGATTTCTATTACTTCCTATATTTATGTAGAATCTGGTATATCCTTTTTCAGCTCTTCCTTTTTTGTTTTTTGATTTAGAATTATCTTTTCTTTCTTTATTGTGATTTATATTCAGATCTTTTGCATTCCTGTAAAACAGTAGGAAACGATTAAATTCTACAGAAATAAAATGTTTGATTAGTTCTTCTTTATTTAAATGAGCCAATTTTTCTTGTATAGAAGGTAAATAATCTTCAATTTGGATATTTACTTGACTATTAACTACATTTTCAACCAGATTCATTAATTGTATTTGGCAAATTTCATTTCCATTTGGAACTTTTTTAGCTGTTATCTTTTTCTTAATCATCTTTTCAATCGCATTTATCTTGCGACCTTCTCTACTATGAGCAATTATGATTGAGATACCTTTATTTCCTGCTCTCCCTGTTCTTCCGGAACGATGAACATACACTTCATTATCATCTGGAAGATTATAATTAATTACATGTGTTAATTCATTTATGTCAATGCCTCTCGCTGCCACATCTGTTGCTATTAGCATTTGGATGTTCTTTTTTCTGAATTTCTGCATTACATGATCTCTTTGAGCTTGTGATAAATCACCATGTAATGCATCTGCATTATAACCATCGTGCATTAATTTGTCGGCCACATCTTTCGTTTCTCTTCGAGTTCGGCAAAAAACAATACCATAGATATTAGGATTTATATCACAAATTCTTCTTAATGCCTGGTATCTATCACGTGCATTTACCATATAATAAAAGTGCTCAATATTTTCTGCACCTTCATTTCTACTAGCAACCTTAAATTCTTCGGCTTTACTCATATAATTTTTACTTATTCTCATCACTTCTTTAGGCATTGTTGCAGAGAATAATAATGTTTGTTTTGTTGTAGGAGTTTCGGCTAATATGGTGTCAAGATCATCTTTAAAACCCATGTTTAACATTTCATCTGCCTCGTCTAGTATAAGACGCTGAATATTATTGAGTTTTAAAACCTTACGTTTAATTAAATCAATTACTCTTCCAGGAGTTCCAATGATAATATGAGAGCCTGCTTTTATGTCCTTTATTTGTGTTTGAATATTTGCTCCTCCATAAACAGAGGTTGTTTTTAGGTTCTTAGTATATTTAGCATATGCATTAATGTCTTTGGTAATTTGGAGGCATAATTCTCTAGTAGGGCATAAAACAATAGCTTGAGGAAACATTTTTTTTACATCAATTTTTTGAATCATAGGTATTCCAAAAGCTGCTGTTTTTCCTGTTCCTGTTTGTGCTAGGGCAATAATATCTTGTTCATTTTTAATTAAGTATGGTATTACTTTTTCTTGTATAGGTGTAGGGTGTACAAAGTTTAACTCGCTTATTGCTTTTTGGATATTAGCATTAATATTAATTTCAGAAAACTTCATAGAATGGATTAGTTTAGCTTGCTGCAAAAGTACTCTTCTAATTCTTTAAAACAGGCATAAATTAATTATTTATTTTAGATTAATAATTTAGATGTAAAAAAATTAAAATTTCATTTACTATATCAATGCTATCTGTTACTTTTGTGTCTAAATATTTAATATAATATGGAAGATAGTTTCTCTAGAAGACACATAGGGCCAAGAGATCATGATGTAGAACAAATGTTAAAGGTATCTAATGTAAATTCAGTAAAGGAATTAATAGACCAAACAGTGCCTTTACATATTCATTTAAAAGATGAGATGCACTTGCCTCCTGCATTAACTGAATCTAGATTCATGGAGCACATGAAAAAAATTGCTCAGAAAAACAAAAATTACAGATCATATATTGGGATGGGGTATTTTAATACGATTCTACCAGGTGTTATACAGAGAAATATTCTAGAAAATCCAGGGTGGTATACTGCTTACACACCATATCAAGCTGAAGTAGCTCAGGGAAGATTAGAAGCGTTATTAAATTTCCAAACTATGGTGGCAGATTTAACAGCAATGGAGATAGCAAATGCTTCTTTACTTGATGAAGGTACTGCTGCTGCTGAAGCTATGTTAATGTTGTTTAATAGTAGAAGTAGAGTGCAAAAGAAAGAAGGGATAAATAAATTTTTTGTTTCAGATTTATGTTATCCTCAAACAATAGAAATCTTAAAAACACGAGCTTTGCCTCTTGGTATAGATTTAGTAGTTTCATCTTCAGAACAAGATATAGACACAAGTTTTTTTGGAGCTATATTCCAGTATCCTGCAAAACATGGTAATGTTAAGGATTATACTCATCTTATTACACAATTAAAAGAAAAAAACATAGGGGTAGTTTTTGCTGCTGATTTATTAAGTTTAACAATGCTTACGCCTCCTGGAGAATGGGGTGTTGATATTGTAATTGGAACAACACAAAGATTTGGTGTTCCTATGGGTTATGGGGGTCCTCATGCAGGATACTTAGCAACTCGAGAAAAATATAAACGTTCTATTCCAGGTCGTATTATTGGGGTTTCTGAGGATGTTCAAGGGAATAGAGCACTTAGAATGGCATTACAAACCAGAGAACAGCACATTAAAAGAGAGAAGGCTACTTCAAATATATGTACAGCACAGGTTCTTTTAGCAGTTATGGCTGGAATGTATGCTGTTTATCATGGACCTAAAGGATTACGTAGAATTAGTAAGAGAATACATGCTTTAACAGCTGCATTAGAATCAGGACTCAAACAGTTGTCTTATAAACAATTAAATGAAACCTATTTTGATACACTAAAGATAAATATAGGTGATGTTTCAATGGATAATATTAGAACGTATGCTGAAGATGCAAAAATTAATTTCAATTATATTGATGATCAAACTTTATCTATTAGTATTGATGAGAAAGATGATCTAGCTACTATTAATGACATATTAAAAGTTTTTGCTAAAAGTTGTAATCATTCTGATTCATTAGAATTGATAGAAGGTGTTCTCGGTGGAGATTATACTGAGGCAACAGCAAGGATTCCAGATTCTTTATATAGAAAATCAGATTATATGCATCATGATGTTTTTAACAAGTATCATTCTGAGACAGAAATGATGAGGTATATTAAAATGCTGGAGAGTAGAGATTTATCTTTAATACATTCTATGATACCGTTAGGCTCATGTACAATGAAATTAAATGCAGCTTCAGAATTATTTGCTCTTAGTTGGGCGGAATTTAGCAATCTACATCCTTTTGCTCCATCACATCAAGCAAGAGGTTATCATATGATGTTTCATGAACTAGAAGAAATGCTTTGTGAAATTACTGGTTTTGCAGCAATAAGTTTGCAGCCAAATTCTGGTGCGCAAGGAGAGTATGCAGGTTTGATGGTGATTAGGGCTTATCATTTAGATAGAGGTGAAGGTCATCGAAATATTTGCATAATACCTGAATCTGCTCATGGAACTAATCCTGCTTCAGCTGTTATGGCCGGCATGCAAGTTGTAATAACTCCTTGTGATAAAGATGGAAATATTGATGTAGATTTATTAGCTGAGACAGTTAAAGAACATGCTGAAAATTTATCATCATTAATGATTACTTATCCATCTACTCATGGTGTTTACGAAGAAAAAATATTAGAGGTAACAAAAATAATTCATGAAAACGGAGGACAGGTTTATATGGATGGAGCAAATATGAATGCTCAGGTTGGAATAACTAATCCATATATAATAGGGGCAGATGTATGTCATTTAAATTTACATAAAACATTTGCAATTCCTCATGGTGGAGGAGGGCCAGGAGCAGGTCCAATTGGTGTTGTAGAACATTTAAAAAAGTACTTACCAAGTAATCCTATTATAAATGTTGGAGGTGATAAAGGAATGTCAATATCATCTGCTCCTTGGGGTAGTGGTTTAGTATATACTATCTCTTATGCATATGTTAAAATGCTTGGAGCGATAGGTTTACGAAGATCTACTGAAATAGCAATTTTAAATGCTAATTACATAAAGAATATTCTTGAAAAAGAATATGATATTTTATATAAGGGAAGTAATGATAGGGTAGCTCATGAAATGATTGTTGATTTTAGAGATTTTAAGCAATATGGTATTGAGGTTGTTGATGTAGCAAAACGATTAATGGATTATGGATTTCATGCTCCTACCGTTTCTTTTCCTGTTGCTGGAACTTTGATGATTGAACCAACTGAGAGTGAAAGCAAGCAAGAATTAGATCGTTTTTGTGAGGCAATGTTAAGTATTCGTTCAGAAATTCAAGAAATTATAGATGGAAAAGTAGACAGAGAAAATAATGTGTTAAAAAATGCACCTCATACTTTAGAATTAGCGGTTGCTCAGAACTGGGAATTTGATTATTCAAGAGAAAAAGCAATTTTTCCATTATCTTGGATTAGAAAAAATAAATTTTGGCCAACTGTTAGAAGAGTTCAAGATGCTTATGGAGATAGAAATTTAGTTTGTTCTTGTGCTCCTGTAAGTGATTATAAAGATTAATAAATTAAGCAAGAAGAACCCTCTTTTTCTCTTAGTTTCTTTATATATTTGTCATCCGATATTAATAAAATTATATAATTATGAAAAAAAACATACTATTTATCTGTGCAGTTTTCTTTTTAGGTTCGAGCTTTGCTCAATCTGGAATGCAAAAGGTGCCAGTAGAAAGAACAGCTGTTAATAATTCAGCAGCTATTACACCTAATATCACTCCCTCATCTAATTCTTCTGTAGTTCCAAATCCAATATGGGAGAATACTTTTGATGACATGAGTGAGTGGTTACTAGAAAACTCTAGTGTTCCTCCACTTGATTGGATGATTTCAACAGATCCAGCTATTATAGGTCAGCAAGTAACTCCAGTTCCATCTTCATTAACACCATTTGCTAGTGCTACAGCTTCTGATGGATTTTTCTTTATTTCTTCTGATAATACAGGAGGAGGAGATAATGACGGAACACCTGTACATGCCTGGGCAACTTGTAGAGATACAATCGACTGTTCTTTATATCCTTATGTTCAGTTAACTTTTTCTCATAGCTATAGATGGTGGCAAGATACTAGAGGAGTAAGAGTGTCTGGAGATGGAGGGATAACATGGCAAGAATATGAGATAACTAATCAAGCAGGATATCCAAATGATCAAAACACTCCAAATCCTGAAGTAACTACTTATGATATTTCATCAGTAGCTGGTGGTAGACCTGAAGTAATGGTTCAATTTTATTATAATGATAATGACTATTGGGGATGGTATTGGGCAGTTGATGATGCTTCTATATCTGAGATTCCTGATAATGGTATTGAAATGAATTCTGAAGTAATTGGAGGATGGTGGGAAACATACACGAGTACAACAGTCCCTTCATTAGGTCAAGACTATACATTTAATCCAAAAGATCAAATAGCGAGTAATCCTTATGCATTTGAAGCAGTACTTAAAAATACTGGTATTGCAGATCAGGAAATGACTTTATATGTTGATGTTACAGATGCAAATGGTGTAAGCGTACATAATGCTTCATCAACACCAATAACTCTATCTGTTGCTCAGCAAGATACAGTTGTTGCTTCTTCAAATTGGGCCCCATCACAGAATGGTGTATATACAATACATATGTGGGCAATTGCAGATTCTAGTAATTCTGGAACTGCAGCAGGAATTACTTATACATACACAGATACAATAACTAAAACTACTGAGGTTACAGATTACACATATGGTAAAGATTTGGACTTTGTAGAAGGTTATTGGAGATTATCTAGAACGGTGGGAGGTTCACAAACAAATTTCCCAGGTTCTTTTGAAATAGCTGCTGATTATGATATATATGCACCTACGACTATTTATTCAGTAGATGCTTATATTACAGCGGAGTCAACTCCAGGAGCTAATGTATATGTTAAATTATACAGTATTGATGCAGATCCAAATCTTGATCCATTTCTTGAATCAACATCAGATGATTATGTGATAGGACCTATTGCAATGAACGGAGGTTGGATAAATATTCCATTTTTATCTACAACAGGAATTGCTTTAACACCAGGAACATATTCTATAGCAATAGGAGGATATACACACCCAGTAGATTCAGCATGTATAGCAACTTCTGCGAATGGTCTTGCTTCAGCAGATAGAATGTTTGATAAAGATGATTTTTATCAGAATGGAGTTCCTTCTTGGTATACTATTTCTGATGTTCCTGTATTAAGAATGAATTTTGATCCAGCAACTGCTTGGGTTCCTACTAATACTTCTGATTTAAATAAATCATTAGTTAGTATTTATCCTAATCCTACAAATGGAATGGTAAATATTCAGTTAGCAGGTAATTCTGATTATAATATTAATGTTACTAATATTTTAGGAGAACAAGTATATAATTCAATTATAAAAGGAAGTACATCTCATGGTATCGATCTTTCTTCTTTTGATAAAGGAATATATACTATTGAATTAAGTAATAATAATGAGGTATATGTTGAAAAAGTAATTATTGAGTAATCATTATTATAGATTGTAAAAAAGTAGAGAGCCTGATTTTTCAGGCTCTCTTTTTTTTATTAAATTTGGGACCTATTAATAAATTAAATAATAAATATGAAAAAATTATACATCTTAATGTTATGCTTGACCGTATCAATAATTTCTGTTGCTCAGCTTAACAATATTAAACATGAGATATCTAAAGAAAAGTATTCAAATGGTTCAGTAATCATACAAAAATCTATACCGTTTTGGTCAGAAGATTTTTCTAATGGAATACCTTCAACATGGAATAATTCTACAGCTCCTTGGGTTTATAGAGGACCAACAACAACTCCAAATCAAAATACTGGTACACAAGGAGCGTATGGTACTTCTACAACAACTATTAATTCTACAACACAGGCAAATGGTTTTATAATATTTGATTCTGACTATTATGATAATAATGGAGTTCAGGGAAATTTTGGTAACGGTGCACATCCTACACCACACAATGGAGACCTAAAGACTGATATGATAGATCTTACTTCATATACTGATGTTACATTAATGATGCATTCTTATTTTAGAACTTTTCAGGGACAGGCATTTGTTAGATTTTATGTTGGAGGACAGTATATTGACCAGGTACAAGTACATTCTTTACTTGCTGTAAATGATGCAACTGCTGTTGACGAAACAGCATTAGTTAGATTTCCTGCTGGTGTTTGTGGTAATGCAGATGTACAAATGGAATTCCAATTCAATGGAACAGATCAGTCTAATCAAAATGGCTCTGGTTATTATTTTTGGATGATAGATGATTTAGAATTAATGGAAACTCCTTCATATTTATTAGAGGTTCTAGATCAGAATCATGGTGGATGGGATATAGGTTATGCTAATACTACTGGTTTTGGAATGGATTACACAATGAAACCTCAGCTTCAATCAGATGCTAACCCTTATATGTTTGAAATGACTTTAGCGAATGCTGGTGCAAAACCTTTACATGGAATAAAAATTAATGTTGAAGTTAAAAATGCAGCAGGTACAGTTGTTCATTCTAGTGCAAGTGATACAACAACATTAGCTGTATACGATACTAGTAGTTATATGTCAAATCAGACATTCTCACCTAGCGTCACAGGTGTTTATGATATAGATTTTTGGGCTAGCTCTGATAGTGTTTCACCAACTAGTATGATAACTATGCAGGCAGCTATTACTGATACAGTATATGCAAGAGATTATAATACTCCTGAAGGAGAATGGAGGGTATCAAGAGCAGATTGCGGTTTACAGCTTGGTAATCATTTTGATATTTATGTCCAAGATGAAATTACTTCTGTTTCTGCTTATCTTGCTGATTGGTCAAAACCTGGTTCTGTAGCCCAGATGTACGGAGTATTATATGAGTACGACACGGCAACTTCATCATATCTCCCACTTATGCAAACAGATGATTATACTATACAGCAAGGAGATCCAAATAGTTGGGTTACACTTCGTTTTCCTCAAGCATATACTGCCTTCCCTGGACACTATTTTGTGGCTATTGGAGGATATGCTCACCCCACAGATACATTTGGAATACATGTTTCCGGAAATGCAGAACAGACCATGTCAAGAATACTTGATCCAGGAAATTGTTTACAGCCACTAGGCTCTCAAACTGCACCTTTTTGGTATTGGATTACAAGCACTCCTATGATTAGAATGAATTTAGGAACTCTACCTGTGAATACAATTAATCATAATGTTTTTGATGGGCAATTATTAATTTATCCAAATCCAACAAATGGAGTATTTAATTTAGAACTAAGCGGTGTTGACAATGATACATATTATATTATCGTTAAAGATTTATTAGGTAAGCAGGTTTACAAAACATATAAGCAAATTAATAATATGTTTGTAGACAAGATAGATTTAAGTTCATATCCTAAAGGTGTTTATTTGATTAATATAGAAAATTCAACTTCTTCTATTTCTAGTAAGATAATAGTAGAATAGTTGATTATTTTAAATAATTAATTCTGAGATCCTACTGTATTTATTACAGTGGGATCTTTTTTGTTATGTATAGCATAACAAGATATTATTTTTATTTAATATTTGTAAAAATACTTATTGTGTATAACGAAATTACATTTAGTCAAGATCAGGATAATTTTGGTGTTAATCTAAATAAAGAAGTAATAGATACTGTAACTAAAGAAGAAATACAAAATGCTTATATTTTGTTATGGGCTAAATTACTCTTTTATACATCAATTTCTCTAATGTCTATTATTTTACTTTATCTGAA